>Ga0116127_1001298_pt1 | contig 15610 bp, 16 predicted proteins | sample June2015DPH_16_1_FD_89731 | JGI IMG/M metagenome (GOLD analysis project Ga0116127, IMG submission 89731) | Peatland microbial communities from SPRUCE experiment site at the Marcell Experimental Forest, Minnesota, USA - June2015DPH_16_100 | ecosystem: Environmental > Terrestrial > Soil > Wetlands... | reverse complement strand
TGCCGCCGCGCAGGAGGGAGCGCGAAGTTCTCGGCGCTCACATTTCACTGCCATGGGTGGAGCACAGACGGGAACTATAGCTTTTTATGGCTTTTATAGGCGTGGCCTGGGGCCTGGGCGCGGCAGCGCACGGTTTCAGGCCGCGCGTTGATCCGGCCGACATGCCGAGTGCAGGACCTGGCCGGCATTGACGGCCAGGCCAGACACCGGCTGGCCACCGCATTCCTTCCCCGGTCTGCGCCAGTTGAATGATTGCGGCCGTTTTTTGGGCGGCCGCTGCCCGTCCGCGATGTCAGCGCATCGCGTCGCAGCTATCTGGGTTGACGTCGCTTTGCAAGCATATTGAGAGCGCCGCCGCTTTCGCTTCGTCTTGCGAAAGCGGCCCGTCGCGCAGTTGCCACTTCTTGCCGTTGAACTCGACGACTGTGTGGTTGGGTCGCTTCGGCTCTTTTGTGTGCTTCGCTTTTTCCGGCCAGCGTCGATCACTGTACTGCCGTGGCCGCTTCTGCTGGTCGGCTGCCGTAGTCTTCTGCTGGCTGAATGCGTAGCCGAGCGCCGAGAGCAAGACTGCCGCGATGCAGGCGGCAAAGAACACTGTGCCGCCTGGACGCGGCTGCTCACGCCGCCGCCGTGCGTACGCCGGCTGCATAACCGGCGTATACGGCATCATGTACGGTGCTATCAGCCCGCACACTGCGCTCAGTGTTCCCTTGTTCACGCCGAACTGTTTCACCGAACGCACAATGTGCTTGATCGTCGTCATCAATGGCGGAGCCATGTACGCTGAGTTGGCTTTGCGATGCTGCGGGGCGGCCATTGCCGCCGCGTAACGCTCGCGTTTGCTTGTCAAGTTGATGTTGATCATGTTCGTGCACTCCTTAATGCCTAAGCGCATGGCTGTCAAGGCCGCGCCGGAGCGCGCCGCGTAGCGGGCGTAGGGCGCGTCCCACGCCGCCGATAACTCGATGCCCGCGCCCGAAGCGCCTTTACAGCCGTGCGACACAATGGCTCGGAGTGCACGAACCGCTCAATGCCTTGGCGGTTTCTTTTTGCGCCGCGTTCTGTGCGGCGCCACCGGCGCGCGCCTCGGCGCGGACGCCGGGCCAGGTGCAGGGCGGCAGCGCCTGCCGGGGTGCGGCGCCGCCGCGCCCCGCACTGGGGGGCCGCAACGCGGCCCGCGGACGGCGCGACGTTTTTAAGCGCCGCCGTGTGCGCGCAGCGCATGATGCGCTGTCCTGGCCCGCAACGAGCGAAGAGAGTGGGCTGGCGCGCGCGGCACATGAGGCGCGCCAGCGCCGACCGCGCGTAGCCTGCCCCGAGCGGAGCGAGTGTTGCGTCCGTGGCGACGCGAAGCGCCACGCGCGCGGTGCGCGCGCTTCATATCTATGGTTTTTTATCACGTTCCGGGGCGCGCGCATGCGCGCCGGAGCCGGCCGCCGACGACGGAACGCGCAGCGCAGAGCGTAGCGACACGCGGAGCCGGGGGGGGACCCGCGCCGCATGGCCGAAGGCCTGCGCGGGGGGGGACCCGTGCGTGAAGCGGAAAAAAGGAGGAGGAGGCGGCCGGCGACTATATATAGTCCTTTATGGCTTTTCTGCTCCCGTGGCGCTTGCGCTGCGTTGACTGGCTGTCGGCTCGGCGCTACTCGGCGCATCGGTGGGAGATGTGCCCGCGGATGCGTCCGTGCGGCCGTGGCCGCGTTCGGCGCGGCTTGGCGCATCGGCGCGAGATTCTTCCGGTGCGTGGGCGCACTGCGATTTGGTGTCCCGCATAGGCTGTCCGGCTTTCCAGCGCTTCGGTGCGGCGGGAGCTTGCAGCTTGCTTGTTCCACGTCTGCGAGTCTTTGTATTAATGGAAAAAAAACGGCGAGATTTTCCGGCAATCAAGGTGTCAAGGGCGCGCTCGAAGCGCGCTTGCGTCAGCCCTTGACACGCGGCGTGGTTTCATCACGCTGGCAATGCGGTCGAATCGGACCGATAGAGTCAGATTCGACCGATGGCCAGGCGAGGCGTGGTCGCATTGAGTTGGGGAGCGATCTAGGTTCGCTCCGGAGCCGGATGGAATTGTAGGTCAGGGTCTGGGGTTTCTAGCTTGACTATGATCGATTCAACCCTTTCCCAGTCTTCGCGGTCCATCATGTCGTAGCTTTCTTGCGCGCTGTCGTGCTCGTGTTTCTTGTGGAGCTTCGCGGCGTAGCAGAGTTCAACGATCAGATCGCGCTCGGCTTGGGTGAGGTGCATTCGAGTCGTCAACGCGTGCCTCCACGGGCGCTGTTCGTAAGTGGGTTGAGGATGGTGACCCTGCTGTGGTGCATGTTAATGAGAATCTCCGCTTGCCTTTCACAGAGCCGGGCGAGATACCTTGCCGAAATGCGCATGAGCTTTTCTTTCGCTTGCGTTTTCGACCACGTGTCCCAGTACTCGGCCGACATTTTCGCTTTCGTTGCCAGTCCGATGAAGTCGAGGTGAGTTGTCTCGACTTCTTTTCTCGCGGGGGCGGGTTCTTTCGTCCAGTTCGGGTTGTAGGTCACATTCGCCTCCTTCCGACAATGGTTCCGAGTTCCGGGTGAGCGGCGAATTCCTCTTCTGTGAAGTAGACCATATCGACGATTTCCTTCGCGGCGCCGGTTGTGGGGGTTCCGCCTGATTCGGAGGTTTCGCCTGCGTTGGGACTTTGTGTGCCAGTTGCGATCGGTGGCAGCGGTGCGGTCAGGTCTAGCGGAGCGTTGAGCGCGTCGTCGACAGCAATCTCGGAGTACGTTGTGACCTGCTCTTTCGATGTTTCCCATATTTCTATCGCCTGCCCTATTCCGAAGCGGCGGCCCGCCTCCCAGGCCCATGCCATCAAAGTCGCGGCTCGGTGCGTGGTGAGCGGTTCTTTTTCGACGATCTCACTGAACATCGGCAGATCGCACATGGCGCAGACCATCGCGTACTCGATGTCGGGCAACTTGAGCGCACTGACATTTTCGAGTTCGTTGCGGATGGCAAGCTGATTGACTTGTTGCGGATCTCTTGCCACTTTCTGATTCTGCGCCGCAGGACCGCAATTTTCCCGATGCGTTATTTTGGCGATTACCTGGAAGGCGCTGTGCATGTCGTTTCGGCTGTTTTCCATCGCCTGGGCGATTTCGTGATAGTTTCTGAGGCTCCTTTTGATCTCTTGGCGCGAGATCGTCTGCATGAATAGATGCGTGAGTGCAACAGCCTCGCGCAACTGTCTAAATTCCTGCTGTGTGAGTTTGATCATGGAGTGGGTCCCTTCTTAACCCGGTGGCGATGGAGCACGGGTTTCGCCATCCCCGTTGTTCTTGTGTGAGAGCGTTCAAACCCTGGGCGGGATGCCATGCGCGAGAAAGGCGCACAGGCATCCATGCCCAGGCCCACGCGGCCCGCTAATGCAGACCTGGGGGGTCTGCCGCGTGGAAACTTGTTAGGTCGATTGCATTGACGACAGCACTGCCAAGCTATTTAAGACCGCCTGTGCGTAGGCCTGAATCTGCGCCAGGGTTGGGGCACTGACTCCGGCAGCGGTTGCGGCTTGGTTGAGGTAAGGAGTAACTGCTGAGACGATTGCGGCCAGCTTGGCCGCTTCCGTGGTTTGTGTGGCAGCCGCGGCCGTGGCCGCTTGTTCGGCTTGCATCGCAGCTGTCACGCTGAGGTTGTACAGGGTTGCTATGCCGGGCGCAGTGACGTTGACGATTGGCGCGGCGACCGCCGCAACTTCGACGGTGATTTGAAAGACATCCGCGAGGATGTTCTCGATTTTCTGCCAGATTCCTGTGGGCATTGTTCGTTTCCTTTCACGGGTAACTGTTATTGGTTCATGGTGACTTCGATCGCTTCGAGAGTTTCGCCGATGTGGGCTTGTAGACTAAGAAGCGTCCGGGTTTTATCCGCCGCGTCGAGGGACTTGGTTTCTTCGATTATGGTGCGGATGCAGCGGTGAAACGCATTGACCGCCGCCGATGGATGCGAGTTGCTCCTCATTATCACCTCCTTTCAAGTGCGTGTTAGTCGGCTTGCGAGCTTTGGCCGTCCAACACAGTCAAGCGGGGGTTGATGCGAATCTTCGCGTTCAACCAAGCCGCGTGTGGCGTCTTGCGAACCTTGCTGAGCCAATGGCCATTCATCCCGATGCGGATGAAGTAACCGGTGCCATCTTCGCCGGCCTCGTATGGGCAGCAATCCACGCGGGCGTTGGGCACCATGAGCTTGACGGCTTGAACCGTGTCGATCATAAAGTTCCCTTCTCCGCGCTAGAATTTCAGGCGCAACTCCTTGAATTTTCCAATGAGCCACATGAGGCTGTGTTTCGGCAGGCGCGTATCGCTGCCCGGGAAGCTGCACCACGACTGGCTGGCGGCCGATATGGCGCCTGAAATTGAGCCGTTGTCTATGGACGTGAGAGCGCCGCACTCGCGGAGGAGCCTCAACGCGGCTCGATCTTGCTCTCCCGGCTGGAAGTCCGGCAGTTTATCGACCGAGACGATGTACTGCCATATCGGGAGCGTGATCTGGTATCTGCCGCTCGCCGTGGACTTGAGGAGTCGCGGCGATGTGGTAACGACGATTGGATCGCGCCCGGATGCGAAGGGGTGGTTTGAATAATCACTGATCGTGTGGTTGCCGTCGATTCCGTTGACGATCACGTCGTAGCCGTTGTTGAGTGTCGCTGGGCTTGTTGACGTTCCTTCACTTAACGCTATGAGGTCAAGGAAGGCCATCACGTCTTTGCTTTCATGGAGCATTGGCATGTTTTTGTTCTCTGTTTCTCCGCGCGCCTGGCGCGGGTGTGTGTGAATCAGTTTTCAGTGTTCCACGTGGAACGTTTCGATCTCAGAGGAATGGGACGTTGAGGTCTGGGATGTTGTTGCGTTCGCGCCATGCCCGCAGATTGAAATTGCAGTGGCCGCAGAATGCCGGCCGTTTCAGGCTGCGGCTCCTGTATGAGGCGTGGCATTTTGGGCAGTGGGTAACCGGATGCTTGGGGAGAATGAGGCTGGTCCCGCAGTCGCATTTTGTCGTTCGTGGATCTCCGGTGTTCTTGATTGGGTCCACGTTATAGTCTTCGACCGGCATTGAAACTCCTTTTGATGTGACGCAAGTGCTCTACCGGAAACATTAAGGGGATTACGAGTAGATTGCAAGCGTATTCTGTGGAAAAAAAGCATCTAAAGTAACGTTGCCTTTAATCACTCTTGGACTCAGCGAGTATTACCGCCGTGTTTTCGCGTGGATTATGAGGGGATAATCGCGGTTGTACTTCGTCTGGTAATGGATATTATGTAAAACACCGATCAAATTCAAAGGGTTTAGCGTTTCGGGCGTTTTTTTTGATGCCGTCAAAGGGCGCAGTTTTTTGCGGCTGATTTCCACAGATTGAGTTGTTGGAGGGGGTTTACAGTTCGGTTTGTCGCGGTGCAGTGGTTCCATTGTAGCGCGATCTCTGATTTCTGCGCGGGTGTCAGTCCCTTCCACGGGATGCCGTTTTGTGTGCGGCACAGTTCCTGCTCCGCCTGCGCTTTTTTTGGCAGACCGCCCCGGTATGAAGAATGGCGCTCCGGGGGAACGGGCAGGTCAATCAGTGACCGCAGTTCGTCGCCCGGCGAATGCAACCCTGTAGCGAAATGACCACGCACATCGTCGTAGAGTAGGGCGGGAAGAGCCGAGGCTTGGCCGTCACTACCCCCCGTGTGTCTAAGGATCGGCTGGTTTACGATGGGGCCTTTTGAGGACTCTGGCCGTGCCCTCGTCAGGGTGAACATGTAATAGGGTGCAACCTGTTGAAAAGGTATCCACCGCGCAGTTCGGGCCTAATTGGAGCAAAATCCGCAATTTAGGGGGTTTTGCAGATTTTCCACAGGGGCGACCGCGATTTTCGGGGTGGATAAAGCTTTCAACGCGGCCCATCCGGGCTAGGGTTCCCCAGAGACCGACGTGTGTCTTCTTACCGTCCCTTGACCGGGTTATTCAGGGTTTTAGCGGCGTTTCTCCGGGTTTTTGGGACTCAGTGGGAGCGGCTGCCGGGGGCGGGACGGGCGTGGCTAGAAGCGATTGCCTGGGCGGGGCTGAGGTTATCCAGACGGTCCCACATGGTCTCGAATTTGGTCTGGAAGAGGCGCACGGTTGCGGGATCGTCGGTGAGCAGCATGGAGTTGTCCTGCTCGAACTCGCCCAGCGGCGAGAAGTTGGCCGAGCCGTCGCGGAGCAGCCTTCCGTCTACGAGGTAGCTTTTCAGGTGCATCAAGACCGTGCTGTGCTTCACCTTCGTCTGGACGTTGGGCGTGGTGAGCAGCGCCCCGAGCGGGCTGTGGCTCAGCTGCACGTCTCCCCTGGCTTCGGACTCCAGTTCGGTCCTATCGAGGTAGAGGCGGATTTTGACGCCTGCCTTGCCCTTCGCTATCAGGGCGGAGATCACGGCAGCGTGGGTGAGCGAGTAGGCCGCGAACTCGATGGTGGCAGTTGCGTCGGTGAGCGTTGCGACATCGATTGCGCTGACGTCGGCCGGGTTCGTGTATCGCTGGAGCAGCATCTGCGTTTAACCTTCTTCTGCCGGGTACCGGCATGTTCTGCACGGCAGGCCAGCGACCTCGAGCCGCGCGCCTCTTGCCTCGTTCTGGACTTCCTTCAGGGTATCCTTCATGTCGCCTTGCTTCGCGTTGATGCTTGCTAGGCACCAGATAAGCGCGCCGGTCTGTCCTGCCAGGAAAAGCGCGACTGCGGCGATTGCGTCAGATGACATGATGGGCCTGGGTGGAGTATAGCGTGGTTTCGCCTTCACAGCGTGGGCCAGCCGATCTGGACGAAGGCCCCCGTCGTTGAGTTGGTGGCGATTGCGCAGATTGCCTGATTGTTCGTGGTGACGCCGCTTGCGACGGTCACCGTCATTTCCGTTGCCGCGCTGCCTGGTTCGGACGTTGACGCGGCGGGCACTGTGACGCTGGCCGGCGAGTAGGAAGCGGTGATCCCCGGCGCCGTGACGCAGCTCGACATTCCCATCGTCAGGGGTTCAGGCGTGAAGTTCCATACCGTGATTAGTGTGGAGTACGTTCCCGGCCCCGCTGTGGTGAACTGCGTCAAGGCGGGAACCACCTTGATCATGCCGTTGGCGGTCGCAGTCCATTGAATGATGGTGAATCCTGTGACCGTTGACGGGGTAGTGCTGACTTCGACATTTGCGCCGAAGGGGTCCGTTCCGACTGCGACGGTGATAGCAATGTTCACGGAGGCGGTGCCGGGCACAAACGGCGCGCTGGCCGGAAGCGTGATTGTTGATGCGGTGAAAACGGCCGAGATGCCGTTCATGGAGCTTGTGTATGCCGGCGTCAGGGTGAGCGGCGAGGACGTGTTGTTTGTAAACACGAGCTGAGCCGTGTAGGTTCCCGGCCCGGTGTCTGTTAGGAGCGTCGGCAAGACGTTGATGAAGAATCCGACGCCTGGTTCATTTACCAAGACGACAGCGGTCTGGCAGCTATAGACGCCTGCGCTGGCTTCGATTTGGGCGACGATGCCTGTCGGCGCCGGGTTTCCGGCGATGGTTATGAGGGCGATCACGTCCGCCGTCCCGGGGTTCGTCACCGTCCCAGCGGGGACTGTTGGGTTTGAGCCTATGACGGCCGCGGTGCCGATTTGCGTCATCGCCCCCGGATTCGCCTGGCTGAGGACGGTGACCGAGGTGTCGTCGTTGGCGATGATTGGAGCGTCCGTCAGGTTGTACCCGGCTGGGAGGTATCCGACGCTACTGAGCGTCTGCCCGGTGAGTGAGTTTGGTCCGGAGGGAATCGCTATCTCGAAGGTGATGGAAGTCGCTGTTGCCGTTGCGTTGACTAGGCCGCCAGTGCCGAACTCGATGGAGACGTTTGGGTTTAACTGCTCCGAGAGCATGGCGACGAACTGCGTGTTGGGCCCGCCGTTTGCGAGGAGTATTGGCACTGCGTAAATGCCCGCTGTGATCTGGTAGCCGAAGACGGGCGCAGGGGAGATGCCGAGGAAGTCCGGCGGTGGTGGCAAGACGTTCCCACCAACCAGGTGAGCAGGGAATTTGTACCCGGACGTGAAAACGCCGTCTGTGCATGAAAGTTCCACGACGCCGTAGTACTGCACGGTGTTCGGCGCGGCTGTGACGGTGTAACCGATGGGCATAAATCCCTGGCCTGCGGTGGAGTATGTGACCGTCGACGGGTTTGCGGTGACCGTCAGGCCGGCAGGGAACGCTGGCGAGCTTAGGTTTGCCCCATTTGGCACGATGGTTTTCGCCTTCGCAGTGACCGTTATCGTGCCGAGGTAGCCGTTGTATTGGTATATGCCTGCCTGGACCGAGTAACTGCCGCTTCCCGTGGGCGGCAGCGGGGTTTCGTTCGACCCGCATTGGAAGTATGGGCCGGTGTATCCGTTGACGTCGCCGCCTTTGAAGGTGCCGACTTCCCATTCTGCGGTGCCAGTTGCCTGTGGGCTTGAAGCGCCTGTGGTTGGGTCCACCCAAACCATTTCGAAGGCTATCTTTCCGGTTTGTGGCAGTGCGCCAAAGGCGGCTTCCCATGCGGCCAGCACTTCATCTTCTGGCGGCCACGGGAGGTTCGAGTATCCATCGAGATCGCTCGACGTCGCTTCCCACGTCCCGATGACCAGGTAGCTGTTGGCCGGTGGTTTCGAGTAGCCGGAGGTGTACGAAGCCGATGCGCTGACCACCCATACGCCGCTCAGAATCCCGCTGCCCGCTGGACCGTACTCCGTGCCTGTCCAAGAGTAGTTGGCGATGGGCGCTGAGTCCGTCTGGACGATCGGATATTTGAGTTGGAAGCCGAGGACATTGAGACCCCCGTCCAGCAATGTGGTGACCCCGAGCGCCAGATACGCGACGCTGCCATAGGCGGAGTTCGGTTGGCAACCGACAAAGAGCGGCGGAACCACGGTCGGAACTGTAGCGCAGGGTTTGACCGTGACCGAGAAGGTGGCGGTCACCGGGGCGGATGGGCCGGTCAGAGTCACCGAACACGAGTAAGAGCCGGCAGGGTAGTTTGGGGGGATTGTGACGGTGATGTCGCCGAGTGCGGACAGCCCCGAGGAGCTCTGGCTGTATGTGGGTGTGACAGAGGGGGTGCTTAAGGCCAGCGCCCAGCCGCTTGGGATGCTGCCTGCGTTGACCGCGTATGTGTTCTCTGCGGTGGAGTAGACGACTAATGTGAGGTAAGTGTAGTTTGTGACGCCGTTGTAAACAGCCGTGACCGTTACCGTGTAACTGCCGGGCGTTGCTGTCGCGCTGGCGGTGAGCTGGATGGCTGCGCCTTGCGGTTCCGGTGCCGTGAAGGTGACCGGGAGTTCCGTATATATGAGTGGCCCCGGCATATTACTCCAAGACTGGGCGATCTGCGCCGTCATGCCGACACCCAACCCGGAAATGCCGAATGTTATTGTGGTTTCGCCCGACGCGGGTGCGCCAGCGCCCAGCCAATCACCCAAGACAGAAGCGTTCTGGCCTTGCGTGAGGGATAACTGGTTTGGGAGCCAGTCCCAATACCAGCCCCCGTTTTCTGTTTTGCCCGGTGGCGTGGCGTATGCGGGCACTGTGACGTTGACGTAGAAGGGGAGTATTGCCGCAACGGGCGACGTCTGATTCCCCGGCGCGCTCTCGACGATGAGGGTCACCGGCGTGACTGTTTCCGTCACGGTCTGCGCTGGCAGCGACGCGGTTGTGTTCGTTACCGGCGGTGTCGGTTGCGGCGGGCTGCCGATCTGCGCCAGATTCAGCGAACACATGACCTGGTAGGCTTCGACGGAAGAACACCCGATCAGAGATGCCTCGCTGACCACGCCGTTGATGGTGTAGGTTGGCCCGACGATGCCGTAGTAGTAGCTTGCCTGTGCCGCCCACGCCTGGGCGGGTGTAATCCCGTTGACCGCTGCCGTGTCGGCGCCGTTCGCTTGGGTTGCCTTGTATCCCAGTTTGGCCACGTTGAAAAGGTGGCGGGCTTTCGAGACGCTATCTGAGTTTGGGTTGATGGCGCTGGCGCGGGCGCGCATCCAATGCCCGGCCGGGCTTTTGCCGCGCGCGACGCCGGCCTTCGACTTTGTGGGTGGGAGCGCGCCTTTGGGCAGGAAGAGCATCGGTCATCCCCTTTCAATAGAGGCAGCTTACTGAGACGATGGGGCCGGTGGGCGACCCGGTGGGCACGAACTGCCAACTGAGCCGGTCGCCCTGGGCGACGGTGCAGGTGTCCGAGTTGTCGCTGACGGGGGTATTCGAGGCACCATTGAGGACGATGATCGGGCCGGAGGAGCAGGCGCCTGCATTTTTCCAGAGAGTTGCGGTGTAGTAGACGGTGCCTGAGTTTGCTTCGTTTTCGACCGCGGTGCAGTTTTGCATTTTGCCGGCGCGCGGAGCGACGAAGGGGTTGTTTTGGCTGCCGCCTTCTGCGCTCGACTGCGCAACGAACTGTGTGGTGGAGCCGCCAGTGAGATAGGTGTTCCCAGTGCCCCATGTTGCCGTGCCGAGCGGCGCGCAACCCGTGGCGGCGCCGCTGGCGAGAATGCCGGTTGGGGCGTACCCGGCCGTGCACAGAGTGGGTGTTCCGGTGAGCGCGGCAGCGGTCCCAGTCGTGTTCTGGTTCCACGTGGGCACCGTGCCCGAAAGCTGGCTGTAGGGCAGGCTGAGGGCGGAAAGCGTGGCTAGCGTTGCGTTCGACGTGGCCGTGACGTTGGCGGCGGTCCCTGTCGTGTTTTGGTTCCACGTGGGCACCGTGCCCGAAAGCTGGCTGTAGGGCAGGCTGAGGGCGGAAAGCGTGGCCAGCGTTGAGTTCGACGTGGCCGTGACGTTGGCGGCTGTGCCAGACGTGTTTTGGTTCCACGTGGGGGCCGAGCCGCTGGCGGTGCCAGACCACGCGAGCGTCAAGGTGCCGGAGGTTGAGACCGGGGAGCCGCTGACTGTGAAGTCGCTCGGCGCGGCGACCCCGACTGAGGTAACCGTGCCGAGCCCTGCGGAGGTGATGCAAGGCGTTCCGGTTGACGTCATGTAGCCGGAGGTGTCGACCTGGAGGCAGTTGTGACCTGACGACGCCGCGAGGCTCGGGAAGTGGTAGACCCCGGCGCCCGAGGATTGCGTGACGCCGAAGAGGAGGGAATTGTAGTAATTCGACCCGCCGCCGTAGATGAGGAGCCCGCCCGTTCCACCGCTCGCGGTGTTATTGAACGTGACCGCGCTTGAGTTTTGGGAGTCAATGTCGGTGCCGGCCGACTGGAATGCTTTGAGGATGCGGGCGGGCGGCGAGCCGCCGCTGTTCTGAATTGTGAAGCTGCTCGTCGAGTTGCCTTCGAGCGCCCATTGCGTCCCGCTTGCGCCGGTGAAGTAGACGTCGCCCCATAGGTACGCGTTGCCCGTGTTGTCGATCTGCCCCACCGTTGATTCTGTGGAGCCGCCGCTGCCGAACACCACACCGCCCGTACCGGCGTTGTTTGAGCCGTTGAGGACAACGGCGCCCGTGCCTGCCGCGTTGATGACCGTCTGGTTATTGGTCCCGCCGGCGGGGGTGATTTCCGCCACGAGGCTGGGCGCGGAGGTTTGACTGCCACCGCTCACAGTCACGGACGGGGCTGAGGTGTAGCCGGTGCCCTGGTTCGTGATCGTCACCGTGCCAATCTGGTAACTACCGGAGGTTCCTATCTCGACCATGTTTGCGGTGGCGGCGGCGGAGGTGCCGCCGCCTCCGGAGAATGCCAGCGTTGGCGCGGCGCTTGACGTGTAGACGCCGCTGTTGTTGACGATGACGTTGGTCACGCATTGGCCGCAAGCTGCGAGGAACTGCCCGGCTTGGACGCGATAGACGTTGTTCACCAGGTCCTGGAGGTACCAGAATTGCGCGCCGCTGGTCCCGTCGCTGTAACCCTGGAGCCACCGATAGCCGTAGTCAGTTTGCAGTTCCGAGAGCGCGCCGCGCTCGTTCCCGAGCCCAGTGCCCACACGGTTGTGGTCAGTGAGTGTCCCGTCGTTCTGGCTGGCGCGCCAGTCGCCGTTGACTCCGTTGAAAGTTCGGTGGAATGCGTCGAAGAATGAGTTGCGAGACCCGCTGTCGGCGATGGTCCCGGTGTAGATCGTTGTGCCAAAGAAGAGGCTGTTGTAATTGCTGCCTTGCTTTGCCAGCACTCCGGATGTCGTGCTTTCGTAACGGATGCCGACGAATGTGTTGCTTGTCGCGTTCGGTCCGAGAATTATCGTGTTGGTGCAACCTTCGACATCGATCCCGTTGAACGTGTTTCCGTCGCCGCCGACCAGGTTGACCCCGGCTGTGCTATCCGGCAGGGAGACAGTGGTTGCGGGGCAATCGATGTGCATCTTGGTGAAGGTTGAGGCGTTTGCGTAATCGTCAATCACGGAGCCGCTCATGTGACCGTAGAGGCTGATCGCCGTGGTGTAACCCTGGATTTTGACGTTGTCGAAGCGGCCTCCGGTGTAGTTGCCGGTGCCGTCGAGCGCGATGCCTGTTTGTCCGGCGTTGCCCCATCCGCTGAGGACGAGGTTTTCGAGCCTGATTTCCTGGGTGCGGTAGAACTGCAATGTGTTCGCGCTGTAGCCGTTCGCTGGATCGCAGAGGCTGAGGTTCTTCATCGTGAAGCCGGTCGTATCGACCGAGTAGCCGTTGTCACCGATCGCTATGGCGATGTCGGGCGTGTTGTTGTAGAGGACCGTCCCGCCTGAGCAGGCGGAGCCTGCTTTGCCACCCTCGTAGCTACACCCTTCGATTGCCACGTTGTGGGTGCCTGCGCCGATGGACAGCCGCGCGCCCATTGTGATGGTTTGGCATGGTAGCAGGATCGTCACGTTGCTGACCGTGATCACGGGCGGTGTGTTCCAAGTCGTTGCTGCGCCGCACGTGCGCGCGTCGATTATCAGGCCCCCTTTGGACGCGGCGACGGAGAGCGCGCTGTTGATGGCGGCAGTCAGGTCGGAGGCTGACTGACAAGCTGCCTGGAAGGTTGGATAGACGACGTAGTGGGCGACGTTCACCGTAGGTCTCCCACCGTCGTTGGCGGGGATCACATTCAGTGCCCCGGCAGGCGCGGCGGGTGTCGTGCCGTTGTCGTTGACGGTGGAGGCGAGTTGCGCGTGTCCGAGGGTGGTGGCCAGGACGCACAGCAGGGCCGAAGTTACGAGTGTCCGCTTCATGGTTTCAGCTCCTTTTCGTTTTCAGTTTCCGGCTTCCGGCACATTGTCGATTTCGAGCGTCTGCTCGGTGACTGTGGCGATGGGAACGCCGTTGTCTTCGAGGGTGTATGAGGTTTCCGTCTCGATGATCGTCTGGCCGTAACCGAAGATTGCGGAAGCGCGCACCGGCGCGCCGGCCAGCCCGCTGATCGGATCGACCAGGGCCAGCTCGAAGGTGATGGCGCCGGCAGGCGGGCAAGTGCCCCAAACTGCGGCCCACTGCGCCAGGACGCTGTGAGGGTTCACGGGCCACAAAGTTCCCGCCTCGATTATTCGTAGGTCCGATGCGCGGATGTTGCCCCTGCCTGGGGAGACGGCCGCGCTTGCTCTGAGCAGAGGCGAGAGGGCGGTCGGCAGCGGTTCGAACGTGCTGAGCTCCACGTCGAGCAGGCCGGTCTGCGGCGTGGAGCCGCGAAAGACGGGCTGCGCCAGCAGGCCGCTTATCGCGGGAATGGAGGGCGCCGCCGGCGCCGAGCCGACGGGAGCGGTGAGGCCCACTGTAAGCAACCGCCTGGCGCAGGCGATGTATAGCGCGTACCCGCTGAGCGTGGACTCCTGGCCCAGCTTGTCTCTGACTGGCAGCGTGTTTGCGAGTTGCGCCCAAGACGCACGTTCCGCGTCGGTGAGCAGGCGCCAGAGCGCAGGCAACTGGCCGGTTGCCGCGCGCGCTGCGCTCGAGCGCTGCGTTACGACCTGCCGGGGGACGATGTGCGCGCGAAGTTGCGCACCGCCTCGGCCTCTCGATCCCACGAGCCCGCCTAGTTTCCCTGAGTAGAGCGCGCCTGTGAGACCGAGAAATTGCATGGGTTTAGGCCACGACGGTTATGGTCAGGGGGACTTCGGCCGAGAACGAGCCGTAAGTTCCCTTGATCTGGACGGTGTAAGTGCCAGCCACTGCCGCCGCGCTGCCGATGAGCGTCACGGTCGGGAATGCCGCGTCAGGGTTGGTGCCGATGGTTGCTGTGACGCCAGTCGGCAAGCCGACGACTGACCATTGAATGAGCCCGCTGAAGCTGCCCGCCGCGGTCAGGTCGAGCGTGACGGCCCTTGCCGCAGGAGCGCCCGCGCTCAGAGTGCCGGCGATGGTCGGCGTGGTGAGCGTGAATAGACTGCCCTGAGGCGTCAATTGCCAAGTGGTGGTCGCGCGTATCGGCGCGCCGGCGAAGCCGCTGGCCGGGTCTATGTACTTCAACTCGAAGGCGACGGTACCGGCGGATGGCAGGACGCCGAACCGCCCCACCAACGGGGTGAGCAGATCGGTCGGCAGGCCGGAGGCCGGGTTGTAACCCGCCAGAGTCCTGAATTGCGACTTGCCGACGAAGGTTCGGCCCGCGGAGAGGGCCGAACTTGCCCGCAGTTCGATCCCGAAGGAGCTCGAAGGCGCGGGCTCGTAGGCGCCAGTGACGGCAGTCACGTAGCCGTAGGTTGACGAATTGTTCACCGTGAAGCTCGTGAAGCCGGGGATCGACGGGATGGTGGGGGCGTTTGTCAGGAGGGTGTAGATTCCAATCGCGGCCAGGTGCTTGTTGCAACTGACGAAGAGTTGCTGACCCGTTGGGTTGTAAGTGGTGCCAAGTTTGCTTTTGAGCGTGACTGTGAGCGCCAGTGCGTTCCACCCACTGATCTGGGCGGGCGTGAGGCTTTTGAAGGCTGACGAAAACGCCTGGAGTTGGTTGCGCACGGCCGTCTGCGCCGGGGTGCGTGGCTGAACGGGAATGGTGTGGTGGCGGAAGTACGTGCCGTTGCGGTTATGCGATGCGACGACGCCGCCAAGCTTGCCACTGGCGGCGGAAGACAACAGGCCGATGTATTTCATGGTTGCCGTTTCCTTTTGGCTCAAGCCGCGAGCCGAGGCCGGTGAACACCGGCCCCGGTCTGCGGCGAACCCGGCAACGTTTGCCGCCGCGCCTGGCTGGACTCATTCTACGCGGTTTATGCCTCGATCTCCCAATTTTCAGCGTAAAATACACCGGGGCAACGAGGCGAAACGCTCACTGGAGCTCTGGCCCGGCCTGTGGGATCGCGCTGCGTGTGAATGTCTGGCCGCGCGCACTCCCGTTTGCCCGACCCAAGGGCACTGCGCGCGGCCAGCAAGGGTGTGGGGTCGCAGACCCCACGCCGGACCGACGCGCGCCGAACGAGGCGCGGCGGTCCGGCAGGGTGGGGGCAAGGGAGGGGGTTCGGGGGGGGGAAGGCGGGTTTAGGGGCCTTCCCCCCCCTGATGTGAACGGAGGCCGAAGGCCGGAGTTGGCAAGCGCCCGATGAGCGCGTCCGGCGCAAGGCGCACTATGCCGCCGCGCAGGAGGGAGCGCGAAGTTCTCGGCGCTCACATTTCACTGCCATGGGTGGAGCACAGACGGGAACTATAGCTTTTTATGGCTTTTATAGGCGTGGCCTGGGGCCTGGGCGCGG
>Ga0116127_1001288_pt1 | contig 15736 bp, 18 predicted proteins | sample June2015DPH_16_1_FD_89731 | JGI IMG/M metagenome (GOLD analysis project Ga0116127, IMG submission 89731) | Peatland microbial communities from SPRUCE experiment site at the Marcell Experimental Forest, Minnesota, USA - June2015DPH_16_100 | ecosystem: Environmental > Terrestrial > Soil > Wetlands... | reverse complement strand
CGATCTCAGCGACCAACTCCTTGTAGGAGTTGGCTTCTCCGCCCGAAGATGTGATGCGCGCCGGAATCCCCAACGATACGCGCGCCGTCTGCGCAGCTGGTGGATGCCGCTAAACAAGTACGTTCGTCGGTGGCGCCCTACCCTTTACCGAAGGTAGGCTCGCGCCATCCGTTAAACGAATGATCTCGCCTTGCAAGCGACCGTTTTGGGAGGATAGCCAATGATCCATGTCCGTGAAGCTGATCTCGACGGAGTGCGCGTACCTACACCCCACTCTCGTACCATCAAGCACGCTATTGCCCCGTGGGGCCAGGGGTCTGAGGCTATCTGGGTCGGATTCGCGTTGGTTGACGAAGGGTCCACGTCTAACCGCCATCACCACGACAACGAAGAGATCTTCATTGTGATGGAGGGTGAGGGACGGATCTGCGTGGGCGACGAGTCCGTCGAAGTCGCACCCGGCAGCGTCGTGCGGGTGCCGCCTACGACCGACCATCAACTGGTCAATCGCGGTGAGGGCGTCTTCAAGGTGGCGGCCATCGCGTCCCCCGCATTCGAAAAATCCTACTTCGACATCATCCACCTGATTGAGGACGCAGAAAGAACGTCCAGCTGAAAACCGAAACGCACGCAGATCACGTCCCGACTTTCGGCCCGACCGCGGTGGCGCACATTCCGACCAGCTCTTCGAGGACGGATTTCGAACGCGCTGTCGCGCGGATGATCGTCGCATGACCTTGCCGTTGCGGATCTTCGGCGATCCGGACAGCGCGAAGACGAAGGAAGGTCGCAGCGGCTTACCGAATTCCCGCTCACTCCGGTGGGAAAGGTCCGGTTGCGGACCCCGCTCTTCGTTGTTCCTGACGCCAGAGTGTAGAAGGATGATTGCCCTCTGTAATTGATCTTCCACGAGCGGTTCTCGACATCCTTGTCTCCAGCGATGATGAGGCATACCCACGGTTGGCGAATCGTCAGGGCTCCCAAAGGGCTGAGAGTAGCCTCCGGCCGTGGTTCTCCTTGGAAGCACGCGACACCGCGGTTGCCCGCGCGCATTTTGACATGCCTCTTCAGCAGTGGTGGGTCTACAGCGTTGTACATACACGTTCCCAGTACTTGTATCCAACATTACGAGCTTATGTATGCGTTCTGAGCCGGGAGACAAGCCTGCTGTCAGACCGCCGTCGCATGTAGAGACAGAACGTACTTGGATAGTGGGGCGTTAGCTCTCGTAGTTCGGTGAATGTGGAGCCCAAACGGTTGGAGTTTCAGGCGGAAAGCGAAGGAGCTTCAGCCGGAGTGGGTGCTCGAGCGATGCGGGTGAGGAAGTCGATGGCGTCGACCTCCCTGCTGAGCAGCAGTCCGCACCACGCTCATCATCCGTCCATGGGTGGCGGCTCCACGCCAGGTTCGGTTGCCGCCCCACACCTTGCGGTTCACGACGGCTGGACGGATGGCCTGTTCGGCCCGCCAGTTGGTTGCGGCAAGATCGTCCACTACCGCCACCCGCTCGGCGTCCTCGAGGTCACGGGCACAAAGCGCCTCGGTGAGCAGCTCGCGTACTCGCCGGGGCGTGCCTCTTGCCCCGGGCGGCAGATCGCGGGTGAGCTCGTCGCAGCGACGGAGGAGGTGGGCGAGGCAGCTCTGGTGGGTTGCCTTCTCGAAGCGGCGATAGGGAGCCCAGCCCTCTCGGACCATCACGCCGGAGTACTCCGGTGACATCACCTGGCAGGCCTCCTCGAAGCCACGGCCGCCGTCCGCCACCCAGTAGCAGGTGGCCCCGGTCGTCGCCGCTGTCCAGAGCCAGGCACCCTCGCCGCCGACGCGCCATCCCGACTCGTCGGGCACAATCATCTCTGAGCGGTTCACGGCCGCGACGATCGAGTTCTGCACCGGGGCGAGGGCGACCGAGGTCGACTGGGCCGCCTGGCTGATCGCCCCGGCGGTGACGCTGATCCCGAGGTGCTGCAGCAGGGCGGCCGTACGCGGCTCGACCCATCGCGGGATCGGGGCTTATGACCCTGATCGCGCGTTGTGAACCAACGCCAAAGCCGTGATCCGCCGACGTGAGATCCTCGGAGGTATCGTCCACGAGTACGAGGGGGCAGCCTGAGCTTCGACACCAGCTGGAGAGACGATTCGACTCGCATCGGCAGAACGCTCCCGCAGTGCGACTCCCAGAGTCGACTCATCGAAAACCACCAACGCATCGCGCGCAGCCGATCTCGCGCGGCCACGTTCCCCCTTCGGTCCGATTACTCGAAGACAGAGTTGTGTGAACAGAGAATTCCCAGAATCTTCCCGAACCTCTGGATCAGGGCACTAGCAGGCCCTGGTGGACCACGCCTGCGATGGTCTCAACGTGTGCAGCCATGAAGCGGACAGGAATGCCATCATCACCGCGAAAGAACGGATCGGGGTTTCCACCACAGCGGAGGCCAGCGTCGAGGCCACACTCGGTCCATTCCCGGACCTCCTCGCCAGACATAGCGAGATCCGCTCGTCCGGACAAGAGAGCTAGCGCTGCCGCCAACGCGTAGCACCCCAGGTTGGACACTGCCGCTGGCAAGAGATAGTCGCACGGAGTCACGCTGAAGACACCTTCACCGCAGGGGCAGCCGCACCGGATTCCGGTCGGAGTGATTTGTCCGGCCGAGCGCGGCAACTTCCCGAAGCCGATCTCGTTGCCGTTGTCACCGACGCCGATCGTCAACGCACCGGCCTCTGTGGCAGCGAGCACATAGTCGTCACTGTACGGGTCACCCGCAGTACAAGGCTTGCCTGAGAGGAGATGGCGAATACCCTTACCGTTACGTCCGAGTTTCTCGATTGCGAGCACCAGATCAAAGCCGGCCCCAAACGCGCGCGCCCCCTCCAGGCTCGAGAAGTGGCTGGCCTCTAAGGAAACTTTGGGGAGGTTTGCCAGATCCAACACAGCCCGAACCGGTGGGTGCGCCTCGGCTTCGATAATGATGGTGACGTCCCAGCTGAGCGCGAGAAGTGCGCGCGCTAAGGCAATGGAACCGATAGGGCCGTCGATCTCGCCACAAGGGTAGTGGATCTCGTCCACTAGGCCTGTGATGATCAAGGCTCGGCTGGTAGATCTCGCCAAAATGGCTTGTGCTATCTGATGCGTCAACGGCTCAATGTCGGCTGACCGGACCAACCGGTAGAAGGGGCCCATCACCCCCGCAGGCATGGTCGGCGGCCGCATCTCAACGATCGCGAGCCGGTCCAAGGCCTCGTAGGCAGGAAATCGTTCTGGAACAAAGTCCTCCGCATGATCGCCGTTGATGTCGATCTCGCTCGTCATGACAGCACCTTCACCGCAGGCCGAGTCGAACAATCCGATTCTCGGTCTGCATGCCAAAGAGCCACCCCAGCTCCGAGCAAACCAGCCGATGCAAGGAACTCTATCCTATTAACACGCTTATATATTGACATTTCTGGCCTCCTTTGTTCCAGCGTTAGTAAGATATTGTGCGTTTCAAGACGGCACAGATGATCGAGTCTGCCGAGCTCTGAGAGTCGCAGCCTCAGATCATTTATCAACATGAGTCCACAGCCTACGTGATCGCAAGGCCGATTATAATACATAGTCCACTTTGCAAAACATTCAGGTCCCTGACTCAGGGGACGCGGCGATGAACGCTCGCGCTTGAGGATCTCGCTCGGGACTGGCTCGAACAGTCGGTGGTATCCAGGTCGTCGCCGGCGGCATCCAGACATCGCCGTGGAACAGCCCGGCGAGGACGTCGAGCGCGCCGACGCCGTGCTTTCTCGCGGTGGCGATGTAGGAGCGGATCGCCGCGAAGTGTTGGGCCGAGTCGTCACCCTGGAAGCAGCCGGAGATCTTTCGGTGGAACTTCGCCATCCGGAGCGAGAACTCGGCCTCATTGTTCGTGAATGGGATGGAGAGGTCTCGGGCGAAGCGGGTCGCCTCGGCGCGATGGTCTCGAAGCGCGACGGCGATGTTGTAGGATTTCTTCTCGAGGTAGTTGCGCTTGCGCCCCACCGGGTCGGGATTGGCGGCCAGGCCGGCCTTGACGAGGGCGTCGTAAGAGGACAAGAAGGCGGCGACCTCGGTTCTGCCGAGGCGCTTCCTCCTCCCTGCGCGCGCCGCATGACAAGCCTTGTTCGTCTCGGTGAGCAACGAGGCCATCTCACGCGCCCATCCCTGGTTCCAGCGCACGCCCGCGGCCTCAAGGTCGCGGACCACATGCGCAAGGCATATCGCGTGCGTGGCGCCGGTGTAGTTGAAGTACATCCGGAGCCGATCGTGCACGACCGTGCCGGTGAAGCGTCCGAGCACGCCAGCGGCGTCGGGGGCAGCTTTGCCGCGCGTCTCGCTCGCGTGCAGGAGCGTGGAGAGGTCGGTCGCGCAGACGTGGAACCACACGGTGTCGGTGCGGACCTGGTCGGGGGTCTCGTCGACGTGGACGACCGGCGAGTCGACGAGAAGTTCGGCGAGCTTGGCCAAGAAAAGGTCGAGTCCTCCCGCGGCCTTGTTCGCCAAGGAGGCGACGAAGCCGGTCGAGACCGGCGCTCCGAGCATCTCCGAAAGCGCCTGCGCGCTGCGCTCGACCGAGCAGTGCTGGGCGTGCAGTAGGTAGAGGGCCGCAGCACGCACGTTGGGGCCGTAGGAGACGGGGGCACGGGCCTCGGGAGGGAACGTGCCGGCGCTCACCGTTCCACAGCTGCAGCGCTTCTTGACCGAACGGTGCTCGGTGCAAACGAGGATCGGGTCCGGGTGTCGTAGATCTGGCGGCTCGTGACGCCCTCGGGCGAGGTGTCGGTGAGGTCCTTCGCACGAGTTGCAGCGTTCGGGCTCGTGGACGACGACCTCGTCGGGGTCGCTACGGCGCTCGAGAGTCGCGCCGGGGGCGCCGGGCTGCTTGCCGCGGGCGCGCTTGGCCTCGGCACCCTTCGCCTTGGCCGCCTCGCGTTGGGCGGCTCGTCGTTCCGCTCGGCTCTTCGGCCAGTCCGAGGAGGGAGGCAGTGAGGAGTTCCGCGAGCTCTGCCCCAGGCGTGCCTCGAGCTCGGCAACCTTCGCCGAGAGCACCTCTACCTCGTGCCGCAGGACCTCGTTCTCCTTGCGCAATGCCTCGTTCTCGGCCGCGATGTCGTGCTAGCGAGGTGGCATGGCGACCATTTCAGCATGTCTGTCAGCAAATCGCGAGCACCTGACGAGGACAAACGCGCTGGTAGTGGCGTTGTTGAGAACATTTCTTCGGAGACGACGACCCGTAGGGCCCGCGGTCAGGTTGCTACGGGGACCTGAACGGTTGCGTTCGATCTGGCGAACTTCGCTTAATCTTTGCATCCCTACAGTCAGACCTTCGGGCGCACTTCTCGCCCGGTATACCCACTTCACGACTGACGATCGCGCGATTGTCAACTCCGACTCTCCATCTTTGGTTAGACCGCCCCGTCGCGGTCTCTCCTTGTCGCAGTCAAGCAGCACTGATCAATCGATATAGCAGCGGCGAATATTCGGCCCAGCTTTCAAGGCTACGCCGTTCTTCCACGTTGCATCTTTCAGCAGCACTTCATCCGTCCCGATCTCCTGATCTCCCTGCCTCCCAACCACCACGACCTCGTCACCCCTAACGGCATCCCAGTGATTACCTAGATCGATCCGGGAGTACTCCAGCGACGGGGCGCCCAACAGCGGCGCCCTTCTTCCCCGAATGAGCACTTCAGTGGCGCCAATCCCTGGCATTCCGTCAACCAAACCTATCGGCATAACGCCGAGCCTCGTCGGGACAGCCCCCCCGAAGGGAGACGGGTACTCCGGGTCACGAGCTTGAGTCTCCCTGACTTCTATGAGCATGCTCTTGATTGAGACCAGCGCAGGACGCAACTCTCGCTGCCACGAGGCCCGCGGAGACACGGTGATCCCATAGAGCATTCGGCCAGGGTCAATTCCGTCAAACATCGCGTCATAGCGAACAGCCAACAAGCCACTACTTGCGGCGATCCTTACCGGCACCGTCATATCGGCCTCGTGAAAGACCGTCTCAATGATACGAAAGCGGTCCAGCTGCCAATCAATATATCTGCCAATCAAGGCCGGGTCGCCGTCGGGCAGATGCAAGTGCGTATAGACACCTTTCAGCCGAAGTTGTCGCTCCTTCGCCAAAGCAGCTATCACAGGGCGGGCACTCTCGGGGTACAGGCCAATGCGCTCCAAGCCGACATCAACCTTCAAGTACACTTCCAACGGCCGAGACACCAGACTGCCCAGAACGTGGACACTCTCTAGGTCATATATAGTCGCCGTTAGTCTGTACTCCTGAAGCGCGCTGACTATATCACGAGTCATCTCGGTACCTGCATAGACTAAAATCGGGAGTGATGCGTCAGCTTCGCGGATCCGCACCGCTTGCTCCACGTCTGCCAATGCAACCCCGTCCACGCCAGCCTTCCTAAACCGCCTCGCCACACTGAGCACTCCGTACCCGTAGGCGTCAGCCTTCAACACGCCTATAATTTTCTTGGCCGGACCAACCAGAGACCGTACAGAGTGCACGTTGTGCTCGATGGCTGCCAAGCTAATCTCCATCACATTCGGACGGCTCATGGCCATCTGGACCACCTCCTGCTTAGTGACGCAGTATTCAACACCGACCTGCTAGAAGCTGACTATACTCTTCTTGGAATTCGAGTGATTCGGACCTAACGGACACATCGGGTCGGGTCTGTGCTCAGGCAAACATTGAAGGACCTTTTGTCGTTGCGGCCCATCTTCCGCTGGACCGAGCGCCCGGTGCGCGGGCATATGGCGCTGTGTGTGCTGGCAGCCACGATCGAGGCCGTCATGGCAGAAAAACTCGTGAGAGCGGAAGTGCTCGATCCTGACCTGCCCTTCCAGTCGATGACACCACGGCGGCGCCCTTTCATTGTTGAAAGCGGTCCGGTTACAGCACATCTCTGCCGGTGAGAAAGATATCGAGCTCGTGAATCGGCGCAACGCCCTCCAGGCCAAGGTGCTCAAGGCCCTCACGTCGACACCTCAACCTGGTCCAAAGCCGAAATCGCGTGACCAGGGCGTTCAGTTCGCGCGTAGCGGGAACACATCTCTTCCGCGAGCCCATCTACCTGGGGCGACACGAAAGTCGCGCCAAACTCCGGTCTGTTTCTGCTTTGGCTGACCGGAACTGCAGGAGATCGCGACCTGGAACGCGCGATATGTCGGTGTCCACGAGATCGTCCGCCCTCCACCGAGGACGGAATTGAGGAGTCGCATCGGTCGCGGTCGAGCTGTTGCTCGAGATCGGAAAATCAGGCCTCGAGTTCGACGATGCAGGCACGTCCCTGGCCACCAACATCTCGCAAAGCTTCGGGTTCTCTGTTGCGACGACCGCAAGTATCGCGCCATTGCTCGGAATCGGAGAGGTATCGTCAGTCGGAATTCCCCCAATAGGCGCCCTGTCTTCGGAGTGGATAGGGAAGATGTGAATATTACCAGCTTGCGGGCTAGCGGTTAGAAGCGGAGGTCACGGCAGAGATCTCGTTGTTACCCCCAAATCTACTCAGTTTGCACATTATAGCTGTGACCACCGCGCCGAGCAATAGCGCGGCCACACGTCTACGGAGGATAGCGGACGTCTGTACAAACTCACAGTCGAGCGCTCAAATCTCGGCTAGGAAGCCCTTCTCTATCGTATCGAGGTGCTGCTGCATGATCTTCGCAGCGTTAGAGGCGTCGCGCCTTTCAATTGCCGCAAGGAGAGCGGCATGTTCATCAACATACCTTTGTGCGGCCCCGGCGTGGTCACGAGACCGATGCTTAAGCTCACGCCAGGCGTCTTGACCCATGACTTCCGCTAGATACTCGAACAGCATAAAGAGCACGGGGTTGCGGCAACTCCTGGCAATGGCCAGGTGAAACGATAAATCCACTTCCTCAACGTTCTCACCTGCCTCGTTCAGTCGCTGGTGCTCTTGGAGCCTTGTGTGCAGCACTATAACATCGGCTTCATGGCGCTGCAGAGCGGCGACTCCAGCTATTCGTGGTTCGAGTGCTCTCCGTGCAACAATAACATCGAGAGGACTGTGCTGACCTACTAACTCCGCTTGAACTCTCATTAGCGTGGCTTTCGAAACCGCTTCCATAGTTATGAATGTTCCTCGTCCACTTTGGACATCTACGATTCCGATGTTTTCCAGAACCCGGATGGCCTCACGAACCGAGCTTCTGCTCACATCCAATTCAGCCGCCAACAACCGCTCAGCCGGCAGTGCCTGTCCGGGAGGAAATGCACCTGTTCGCACTCCCTCAACGATTTGATTGACAATAGAAGTAAATTTCTTGTCCCTGTCTACAGGGCGCAGTTCAAACATTCCGTATTCACAATCCGGGGAGAAGCAGGGTAATCCCCATTTCGACGGTACCGCGTCCGCGCGTTACTTCTTTCACTAACAGCCAAACCGAAGTGGTCGCACTTTCATATGTCTGAAGGACACACTCGATAGTGTGCGGAGTCGGCATGGGTCGACCGATGAGGACGTTGTTTCCAGCTTGTCTCATCGCCCCGTCAACTCACCAATGTCATCGAACACCTGTTTGGTCTCTGGGGTGCTCAAAACTCGACCTTGACGACGAACCCCCCGTCGGCGAGCAAGGTAGCACTCGTCACGTAGCTCGCGTCGTCACTCAGAAGAAAGGCGATGCAGCCCGCCATCTCTGAAGGGTCGCCGATGCGTTGAAGCGCGATCCGGTCTGTGTAGTACTTCAAGATGTCCGGTTCGTCCATCAACGGAGCGCTCATTTTGGTCAGCACCGCGCCTGGTTCGAGGCAATTAACCCTGATGTCATGTGTCCCGAGGACACTTCCGAGTGCCTTGGCCAGCATGGAGATGCCACCTTTGGTGGCGCAGTACGCCGTCTGGAACGGAGCGCTGACATGCGCGGAGATGGAGCTGACGCAAACGATGGCGCCACCGTGACCCTCGGCGATCATCTGCTTGGCGACCTCGGTGGTCACGATCCACGTACCCCGAAGGTTTATGTTGCAGAGCAGGTCCCATTGCTCGACGGAGGTCTCGTTCCAGGGCATGAAGGGGTTGATCCCGGCATTGGAGACGAGATAGTCGATGTGGCCGCCCTGGCGAACAACCTCCTGGACCATCTTCACTATTTGTTGTGGCTCGCTCATGTCAGCGACAACGGGAAACCCCTCGCCTCCGGCCTCCTTGATCTCTTGCAATGTGGTCGAGGGGTCTCCCGTCGGACGTTGGTTGACGGCTACGAGGGCCCCTTCGGCGGCAAGTCGGACGGCGGTGGCGCGGCCGACCCCGTTTGTGGCTCCCGTGACAAGGGCTACCTTGCCCACGAATCGTTTCATAGCCAGCTCCTCTATTCTCACACCGCCCTTGACAACACAGCCATCTCTGTTTTGCATCCCATGCTGTACGCACACTAAGACTCAAAAGTACGCATAGCTAGTGCCACGGTCGCATGCACGAGGCTGAGCACCCTGCGACCCGGCAGTGCAGCGTCCAGAGGGCCTGTGAGCCCCAGGGTCGAGAGCTACGTCGCGAGGCCGAGACGCACGGCGAGTATCTCGACGAGCTCCAATCCCGCGCTGCCGACAAGGTTCGGCTCGTCGCATGTCACTTCGAGCCGGTAGACATCGCGCGATACTTGCTCACCGAAAATGCCTCCCGAGCTGCGAGGTACGATGTCATGCACCGTCATCTCCCAGCTCAGGAGGCCTTTTCATTGCTCACCCCTCTTCAATCAGTCGATCCAGGATAAGCCCCAACGGCCCTTATGGGATCGTCTCGTAGCTTTTCGCAGATACCGGTTTGTCGATTATATTCGCCTGGTACCACGAGTTTGAGTACGTCTTACTAGCGGTCGTCGCATTATCAGGCAGGTAACTAAACTGAGAGAGCGTCGCGGCCGTAATTGGCAGTAACGGCATATACATGTACTTCGGCACCGGCTCTCCCCTCGCGATCTGGTCAGCCACGTACATGCCGGCACCTCCGATACCGGGATTCGTCTGCAGAGATATCGTCGTGTACCCGGTCGCCTTGTACTCAGAAGACCACCACTTTACGAAGTAACCTTCGTTGTCGCCATTGATAAGCGGCACAGGCCGGCCTGCGGCCTTGAATGCCTCGAGGACTCCGTAACAGCCTTCCTGGCACACAACTGCATTGATTGTTGGCAGAGCGCTTATCACCGCCGCGGTCGCTTCCTCAGACACGGAATCCGTCCAGTCGCCCCAGACACTCTTCACTATATGGATCTTTGGGTACGGCTTGAACGCCGCAAGCAGTGCGGCATGATAGTCAGCCTCGGCAAGGTTTCCGGCGATCCCCCTGTCCTCAAAAATGTTGCCGACGCCGTGCAGCCTGTTAGCCAAGTACTGCCCTATGGCGAAGATTCTATCCGGGTTATCGGCGTTCAGTTCGTACGGCAGCGTGCTCGTCACAGGGCCAGCATCGAGAACGAGAACAGGTATGTGAACTGCGTAAGCTTTCGCGATCACGCCGTTCAAGGCCGTTCCCGACTGCGGGTCCACGATAATAACGCTAGGGTGCTCAATGACCAGGTCTGCCATCTGGGACTCTTGAGTAGTCACAGAACCGCTGGCACACAGGTACTTATAGCTCGCTAGCTGCCCGGCCTGCTCGAGCTGTTTTGCTTCCGCAAAAAGGGCATCATTCTCAGTAATACGCCAGCCGTTACCACAGTAGCCCTGGTCAAATGCAATAGTGATCTTGGAGGCGGCTGCCGTGGCCCTCGACGCGGCGGTGGCAGGCTCAAGACTGATGATGGCCGCGGCACACAACGCGGCACACAACGTTACCCCTAAGCGCAACGCGACCCGTGGGCGTCGCCTGCGCCCGGACCCGGTCGTGGCAATGCCATCTAAACCTGCCGTAGTGTTTGCGATCATTTCTACCCTTCTTTCCGTTTGCCTATAGCTATTACCGCTCTTCTTTACTCTTTACCCTCCTTCCTCTCTTTTCTTGCTCCCTTCGCACCGGAACAAGAGCGCTTCTTGACCTCGCGTCAACGTGCCGTCTGGGCTTGAGCGGCCACTGTAACCACGATGATGATCACTGCGCCCTCACCGATGTCTTGTAGTCCCGGGCCGGCTCCAGACAGCTCGAGCACAGTCGTTAGGAGGGTGACAGTTATGGCTCCAAAAATAGTGGCGGCGATCGCTGACTCACCACCGCGTACGGAGGTGCCTCCGACGACAACCGCAGCTACGGAACCGATCAGGTACGTAGTCGCCATGTCGGCGTAAATTCCACCCACGTACCCAGACAGGAGGATCCCAGCTATAGCCGCTAAGAAGCCAGAGATCACGAACGTGGAAATCGCCATAGTCTTTACGCGGACAGCGGCTAACGCCGCCGCGGCACGGCTTTGGCCCATAGCGTGGAGGTGTAACCCGTAGGGGGTTTGCCCGCGTACAAGGGCTACCACAGTCCATATGACTATCGCAACGACTATGACCATGGTCAGGCCATGCCAGCTCTGTTGAGCGAATCTCGTCAACGAAGGAGCCACTACTAATTGCGTGCCCATCAAGAGGACGACGGTGTAGGCGATATAGCCCGTGGCTAGCGTAGCGACGATCGGGGGAAGCCCTGGGCCGGTCACCAGGACGCCGTTGAAGATGCCTGCTACTAACCCCGTACCGAGGCCCGCAAGTATGCCGACAGCGAGGTTCTTGCCCTGAGCGCCGCTCACCGCTGCACACACAAATGCGGCGAGGGTCATGACGTACGGAATTGAGAGGTCGAAAGCGCCGTCGCCGCTGGCGATTACGACCATCTGCCCTACTCCCACCAGGGCTACGAAGGACCCTAGAATAAGGTTGTCGAACAACAGGTTAATGACCAGATGGCCTGAAATTGCACAGGCGATCAACCACAACACAATAGCGGCGGCCAGGGTGAAGGCCCATCCAAGGCGGGAGAAGTCAATGGTTGGCCATTTGTACGTAACCGCGACGTCGGGGACTTTCACTGCTCAGAGCCTCCGTGTAAAGCGGCCGAACTGGTGCACAGCCCACTTCATACTCAAGACAGCCACGAGAACTATTCCCTCCACCGCAGTATTCCAAGCAGCTGCGACGTTAAGGAAAGCTAAGACCGAAGCCAAGAGGGAGATGGCTACGGCGGCAGCTACGACACCGACCGGTTCTACTATCCCTCCCTTGAACTGGCAGCCGCCAATAATGATGACGACAAATGTTGTCAATGTCAGGGTCGAGTTGGCATTGATATCGGCCGAGGTGGTTACGCTCGTCGTGAGAAGACCGGCTATCACGACCAGCGTCCCAGCCAAGGCGTACGCAGACAACCGGGTTCTCATCACCGACCAGCCGCTGCTCTCTAGTGCGCCGCGGTTGTTGCCCAAGCCTCGTAACACCATCCCGAGCCGCCACCTCTTGACAATCCACCAGGAAATAGCAGCGCCCGCGAGAAGGATGTAAACCGCCTCCGGTAGCACGGGCCAGGTGGCATTGGTGACTTGCAGTAGCCACGTGGGGGAGATCCCGCCGGGTGTCGGCTGAACCGTCAACCCGACTCCCAGCCAGATGAAGGATGCACCGAGAGTGATGACAATAGCTGGGACGTGGACTAGCTCGACGATCGCGCCCATGGCGACGTATGCGAGGACCATAGCGAACAGGACAACAACGCCCAGCCATATGTCGGTCGTGAGGACCGTAGCACTGAATACGTTCACGAGTCCGATGGCGTACCCAACGCTGAGGTCGAAGTCTCCCACAAGGACAATGAACATCTGCGCCAGCGAGGCGAAAACTACGGGCAACGTTGGCCCAAGGAGAAGGCCGACCCCGCTACTGCTCGCGGCACTCGGTTGCAGAATAATCGTCAAGACAGCAACCGCTACTAGCAGCACCGCCGCCGTCGACGCCCCGGAAGCTGGTAGGCGCCCTATGCGCTTTCGTTCAGCAGGCAGCGACGTCACCGCTACGGGACTTGCCAGCTGGGTCTCACTAAGCTTCATCGGCGGCGTTTTCATGTCAGGGTCCCACCCTTGTGGGGAGCCGAGACCGGATCAGGGCGCCGCACCGGTCCGCGGCTTTCGTCCGGACCCGCATAGATGCTGCTTTCCCCGTGCTCGTACGACAGCCGCACGATCTCAGGCCCTGAGATGTTGGCACCCACCAGCTCACCGCTGATGCGCCCCTCTGCGAAGACGTACACGCGGTCGCAGTACTGAAATTCGGCATCCTCGGTTGAATACACTATGACTGTCCGTCCTGAGGCTCTTTGGGCTGTGAGCGCCGCGTAAACAGCCGCTTTGGTTGCTACGTCGACGCCGCGAGTGGGGTCGTCCAACAGCAGCACTCGTGCCTCACTCGAAAAAGCCCTAGCCAATAAGACCTTTTGTTGGTTACCCCCACTCAAGGCCTTTATAGGTACCTTAGGACTGCTCGCGGCGATATCAAGCTCCTTGAACCACTGCTGGACCACTGCATCGGCCTCGCGCCAACGGATGCGGCCCGCAGCCACGACTCGCTTCAGCCTGGCCGCGCCGATCAAGATGTTGCGGTATATGTCCCATAGCTCGAAGGTGCCTTCTCGATCACGGTCCCCGGCTACGTAGGCTACAGAGCCGGCAACCGTGACGTGTCCTCGGGCAATTCCTCTTCCCCGATGGAAGACTGCTTGGACGAGGTCGCGTTGCCCGGCGCCCTCCAGTCCCGCCAGGCCGACTATTTCGCACTCCGCGGCAACGAGGTCAACGCCTCTCAGCGTGTTGCCGTACAACCCTTCTACCCTGACTACTACGCCGGGCGTCCTGCGTACTGCCCTCTCCCCCGTGTTGGCCGAGGGACGAGACGTGATCCTGAGGGGGTCAGTGTAAGTTGCCGGTTGCGCACCGGGTTGGCGTGCCATCTCGCCCTCCTCGATTGCCCTGCCCCCGAGCTCCTCTACCAACTGCCGGCGCGAGATGCCGCGCGCCTCCCCAGTCCAACGAACTTCCCCATTGCGCAAGACAACCAGCCTGTCGGCTAGGCCAAGGATTTCGTCGAGCTTGTGGGTGACGTAGATGACGGACGTGCCCCGACTGGTCAACTGCTTGACGTAGTTGTGCAGCTTCGTGCTGCTCTCGCCGGAAAGCGCAGAGCTAGGCTCGTCCAGCACCAGCAATTTCAACCATGGATGAGACGCAGCGCGCGCGATCTCAACCATTTGGCGCTGCGCGAGCGGTAGCTCGGCGACGATTGCACGTGGTGAGACGTTGTTGGCGGGAAAGATATTCTCAAGCATTTGCTGGGCCTCGACGGTGCGAGCCCGCCTATTTTTGGGGGCTACGCGGCCATAACGAAAGGACCAGTTCTCCCAAACAGCCATGTTCGTACAGAGCGACAAGCCTTGGTATACCATGGCGACCCCGTGCTCCCAGGCTTCCAATGGGTTATATGCGCCAAAGCTCACATTCTGGTTGCCGAAAGACATAGTGCCGCTCGACGGAGGGGTAATCCCGGCCAAGATTCTCAGCAAGGTTGTCTTCCCTGCCCCGTTCGCCCCGACAAGACCCACTATCTCGCCGGGTCGAATAGAAAAGTCAACACCGGACAGGACCTTGTTCGGGCCATAAAACTTTACGATCCCGTTCATTGATAGCACAGCCTGGGTGCTCGGTTCAGACATTGCGACATCAACGCAATTCACTGCGATCTCCCTCTGCCACTGCGAGGCTCCGCGCCGCGGCGACGCAGGAGAAACTCCTCCTCCCCGCGCATGATCCGATCTACTTGCTGCCGACGTCGCTCACCGACTGGCTTCCCGACGACCACCTCTGTTTCTTCGTTCCCGCTACCGTTGAAAAGATTGACCAACAACTGAATCGCTCCCCGCGTGCCGCTTTGCCCAAGAGGCACTTGCCGCCATCGGCACGCCACCGCCAACGATGGCATTTGTCCCGAGCGCTCCAGCTTCTGCCCAGCGCAGCTGCATCGAGCCACAGCGGCCCTTGCAGAAGCCCCCGGCCAGACCGAGGATCTCGGCTAGCGTCCGAGTGATTAAGCCTTGGATCTCGGGAGCGATTGGTGCAAGTGGGTCAAGGCCATCTGGCGCCAGGTACCTCAGTCCCTTGGCTAGGAATTGGTGGTGGCCTCGATGAGATCCCGTAACTTGATCCCCCGGCCTCAGCGCCATGATGGAGGCAACTGCACCTCCTTCCTGGCCGATGCTCGAGTGAACCGGCCGTGTACCAACCCATCGGCCGCGAGCTCAAGGACGCGCTCTTCGAAGGTGCGGATAAGTTGAATGCAACTCAGCAACGATCCCAGCAGCTTCGGGCTCGCGGCATCCCCGTCCTCAGCGGTAGCAGAGAGCTCGGTGAGTTGCAGCTTTCTTCTAGGCACCTTCCGTTCCTCCTAAGAAAGGGAGGAACTGCCTGGCCTCCCAAACCGTAAAGGTCCGACCACCTGATGACTGGATGGTAATACCAAGGATCGCCGCCGTCAAGCGGGCCGACCAAACAGTGACCCGGATCCGCGGACGCCTGACCGCTGGACGAGACGACGTCTTGAAGGAGATGAGTGCTGGCCGTGCAGGGACAGGTCACGTAAGACCTGTGGTTTTGGCGCGTCTTCTGACGTACTTGTTTAGCGGCATCCACCAGCTGCGCAGACGGCGCGCGTATCGTTGGGGATTCCGGCGCGCATCACATCTTCGGGCGGAGAAGCCAACTCCTACAAGGAGTTGGTCGCTGAGATCG
>Ga0116127_1001278_pt1 | contig 15899 bp, 12 predicted proteins | sample June2015DPH_16_1_FD_89731 | JGI IMG/M metagenome (GOLD analysis project Ga0116127, IMG submission 89731) | Peatland microbial communities from SPRUCE experiment site at the Marcell Experimental Forest, Minnesota, USA - June2015DPH_16_100 | ecosystem: Environmental > Terrestrial > Soil > Wetlands... | reverse complement strand
GATGGCGATGATGGCGATCACGACGAGCAACTCGATCAGCGTGAAGGCTTTGTTCTGTTTCAGAATTCTTTTCATACGTTCAATAAGGTTCTTGGTTTTTTGTTTGTTGGGTGACGGTTTGTTAAACTACTCAGATCGCACGTGCTGTCAACACCAGTTCTAAAAATTTACTCAGCAATGCCAATGCCATCCAATTTTTATGCAAAAACGCCAATGAAAATCGCTGGCGGAATTTTCGCGACGGCACGATGCGTGAAATTTACACGCATCGCGCGTGAAATTTACACGCCGAACCGCCCTTTGGCCAATCAAAATCTCATTTACAGCGCCGCGCGCATCGCAAACACTGCCCGACCCTATGGCCGAGTTGAAAGAAAACGCGTTGATGGAAAAAATCGTGTCGCTGTGCAAGCGGCGCGGGTTCATTTTTCAATCCTCCGAGATTTACGGCGGCATCAATGGCTTTTGGGACTACGGCCCGCTCGGCGCGGAACTCAAGCGCAACGTGAAGGAACTCTGGTGGAACACCATGACCCGCCAGCGCGACGACGTCACCGGCCTCGAAGCCACCATCATCATGCACCCGCAGATCTGGAAGGCGTCGGGACATGTGGATACGTTCAGCGACCCGATGATTGATTGCAAAACGTGCAAAGGCCGTTTCCGCGCCGATCAGACCAATGAAATCCCCTGTCCGCAAAAGCCCGGCAAGATGGTTTCTGAATGCCACGGTGAGAAGACCGCGCCGCGGGCGTTCAACCTGATGTTCCAAACCTACGTTGGCCCGGTGCGGGATGAATCGGCGATTGCCTACCTCCGCCCCGAAACCGCGCAGGCCATCTTCGCGCAGTTCAAGAACGTGCTCGAAACGTCGCGCCAAAAAGTCCCGTTCGGCATCGCGCAAACCGGCAAGGCATTTCGCAATGAGGTCACGCCGCGCAATTACACCTTCCGCTCCCGCGAGTTCGAGCAAATGGAGCTCGAATACTTCATCAAGCCGAACGAAGTCGTCGAAGCCATCAGTGGCGGTGTGGCCAAAGCCAGCGACGTCAATCTGCAATCCGCAATCTGCAATCCGCAATCGAATTGGGGCTGGGAAGCGTGGCACAAATACTGGGTCGAGGAGCGGATCAAGTTTTACGAAGGCATCGGACTGCCGCGCACAACGCTCGAAGAATACTGGCAGAAGCCGGAGGAACTCGCGCATTACGCCCGCGCCTGCGTGGACATTCTGTTCAAGTTTCCGTTCGGCACGCAGGAACTCGAAGGCATCGCCGCCCGCAGCGATTTCGATTTGAGCCAGCACGAACGTTTTTCCGGCAAACCGATGGGCGTTTTCGACGAGGAACTGCGCACGGCGTGGGCGAAGTTGCCGAAGGAAAAATCGGACGAACTCTGGCGGCGCTATTACGAGAACCGGAAAAAATATCTCGCCAAAATGGGCGTGGCGGAAGAACAGGCTTCAAAGGACGCCACTGAAGACGCGAACGGCCTCGCGAAAGGCCAATACATCCCGCACGTGATTGAACCGTCCGCGGGTGTGGATCGTCTAATCCTTGCGCTGATCACGAACGCCTACAGCGAAGTCACCGAGACCGACGACAAAGGCAGGAGCGAGACGCGGGTCATCCTGAAGTTTCATCCGCGTGTGGCGCCGATCAAAGTCGGCGTGATGCCGCTGCTCAAGAACAAGCCGGAGCTGGTCAAAAAGGCCATCGAAGTCCGCGATTTGTTGCGTTCGTGGCTGAACGTCTTTTACGACGACGCGGGTTCGATTGGCCGCCGTTACGCGCGCCAGGACGAAGCCGGCACGCCGTTCTGCGTGACGATTGATTTCGACACGTTGGGCGAGAAGCCGGAGTTGAAGGATACGGTGACGGTGCGTTTTCGGGACGATGGCAGGCAGGAGCGCATTGCCATCAGTGAATTGTTAAATTGGTTGCTGCCAAAAATCCGCTGATGACCAAGAACGCACAAACTCCGACAACTCCGAAGGGGCGCGCGCCGATGCTGTATTTCATCGTTGCGATCAAGTTAATCAAAGGCGTCGCGCTGTTGCTGCTGGCGCTGGGTGTCTTTTCGCTGGCGAACAAGGATTTGTCGGACGTGTTTGACCAATTTCTGCGGTGGGTGCATCTCGACCCGGAGCGGAGTTTTTTTCAAGGCATTGGCGACTGGCTGGACACCATCACGCCGACCAATGTGCGGGTGGTGGCGTCGGGCACGTTCCTCTGCGGATTGTTTCTGCTCGTCCTGGGCTTGGGACTGGCGTTTCGCGCGAAATGGGCGATCTGGCTGGCGATTGGCGAGTCGGCTTTTTTCATCCCGATTGAGATTTTTGAATTGGTGCGCCATCGCCGGCCTGGAGCCTTGGGCCAACCCCGACCGGAATTGTTTCCTCATCCCAAAATTGGACTGGCAATTGTACTGGCATTGAACGTGGCCATCGTCTGGTATTTGCTCAAAAACCGGAAACGGCTGTTCCGGCACCACCGCTAAGTTTCCCGCGTGACCGGGGCGCATTCCTGTGGCATCGTCATCGCGTGACCATTGCTGAAGCCATCCGCCTGCTGGAACAATTCCGCGCTGGAACAATTCCGCGCGAAAAAATCCTGCGCGCATTTCAGTCCGCGCCCATCGCCGACCTCGGTTTCGCGCAGGTGGACACGCACCGTGCGCTCCGCAAAGGTTTCCCCGAAGTCATTTTCGGCGGCGGCAAAACGCCGGAACAAGTCGTCAAAATAGCCGCGAATATTCTGGCGTCCGAATCGCGCGTGCTCATCACGCGTATCACTGACGCCCAGGCCCGCGCGTTGCGCAAAAAATTCAAGCTTGCCGCTCACCACAAACTTGCCCGCTGTGTGACCATCGAGAAAAAACCCTTGCCCAAACGTCCCGGAACCATCGGGGTCATTTGCGCCGGCACCAGTGATTTGCCCGTGGCGGAGGAGGCGGCGGTAACGGCGGAAATCATGGGCAACCGTGTCGAACGGATTTACGATGTCGGCGTTGCCGGTTTGCATCGCTTATTGGCGAAATCGGAAAACATCCGGCGTGCGAACGTGCTCATCGTCGTCGCCGGCATGGAAGGCGCGCTGCCGAGCGTCGTCGCCGGTCTGGTTTCCAAACCGGTCATTGCCGTGCCGACGAGCATCGGCTACGGCGCGAGCTTCGGCGGCATCGCGGCGCTGCTCGGCATGTTGAACAGTTGCGGCAGTGGTGTGACCGTGGTGAACATTGACAACGGTTTCGGCGCGGGTTACGCCGCCGGCCAGATCAATATGCTCTGTAGCGGCGCCTCGTGAGAGCGCAGCCATATTTTTAGATTAAGTCAGCCGCGCTCTTACGAGGCGCGGCTACAAAAAATGAAAACGCTTTACCTCGATATTTTCAGCGGCATCAGCGGCGACATGTTCATCGGCGCGCTGATTGACCTCGGCGCGGATGCGCGCAGGCTTGAGCGCGAGTTGAAGAAGTTGAAACTCGGCGGCTATCATCTTCACGTCGCGCGCAAACAAAAATCCGGCATCGCCGGCGTGAAGTTTGATGTTCATTTGACCGACGCCCACGAACATCATCACGGACACCACCCCGATCACAGCCATGACCATCATCATCAGGGACATGACCATCATCATCACGACGAGAACCGGACGTTTGAGGAAATCAAAAAACTCATCGGGCGCAGCAAATTGTCGGCATGGGTGAAGAAAAAATCCGTCGCCGTGTTTCAACGCCTCGCGGAGGCCGAGGGCAAAATCCACGGCCTGCCGCCGGAGAAAGTTCAGTTCCACGAGGTCGGTGCGGTGGATTCAATCGTGGACATTGTAGGCGCGTGCATTGCATTGGAAATGCTGGGCCGGCCACGCGTGCTGGCCGCGCCAGTCGTCGAAGGCACCGGCTGGGTGGATTGCGCACACGGACACTTTCCCGTTCCCGCCCCGGCCACCCTGGCCATCCTGGGCGCCCGCGGCATCGGTGTGACGCAATGTGACGAACCGCACGAACTGGTCACGCCCACCGGCGCCGCCCTGTTGGCGGAGTTCGTCGAAAATTTTGGCCCGATGCAAAGTCTGGTCGCGGGAAAAATCGGCTTCGGACTCGGCACGCGCGACCACCAGACGCGACCCAACGTTCTCCGGGCGGTGTTGGGCAAACGCTCAACCCTCAACCCTCAACCCTCAACTGCTTTGGATTGGGAAACGGATCGTGTCGCTGTGCTCGAAACGAATCTGGACGACGTGAGCGGGGAAATTCTTGGGCATTTCGTTGAAACGGCGCTGACCGCGGGCGCGCTGGACGTTTTTTACACGCCGATTCAGATGAAGAAAAATCGGCCCGGCGTGTTGCTCACGGTTTTGTGTGCCGAAACGGATGCGGACAAGTTTAGCGAGTTGATTTTGCGCGAAACGAGCGCGTTCGGCATCCGGCGGACGGTGGCGGAACGGCGAAAATTGCGGCGTGAATTCACAAAAATCAAAACACTGTTTGGTGATGTCACCGTGAAAATCGGCCGGCTCGATGGAAAGTTGGTTCAAGCCGCGCCGGAGTTTGAATCGTGCAAAAAACTGGCGTCGCGGGCAAAAGTGCCGTTGAAGCGGATTTATGAAGCCACGCTTGAAGCCGTTAAAATCAGGCTGTGATTTTCTTGAATTTGTCACCCATTATTTGCTTGCACGTTCAACCAGAAAGGCTTATTGATAGAGCAGATTTTGAACTGGCCGGGTCAGTTTGCTTGATGCGAAAACCTACAGTTATGCCACAACCGACGGGGGTGTCTTGAGCCGCCCTTTTTCTCCACGCAATTTTTCTCCTGCTTCGTTTGTCAGGGTCAACGGCAAAATCCGCGCCCGCGAAGTCCGGGTCATCGGAGTTGAGGGCAAACAACTCGGCATCATCTCGTTGACCGACGCGCTCAACCTGGCCCGGCAGCACGGGGTTGACCTCGTCGAGATCGCCGCCACCGCCACGCCGCCGGTCTGCCGGCTCGTGGATTTCGGCAAATACCGTTACGAACAGGCCAAGAAGGAAAAGGATTCCAAGAAGCATCAGCACGCCTCGACCGTCAAAGAGGTTCAGCTCAGCTCGCGGATTGACCCGCACGATCTCGGCATCAAGGTCACGCACGCGGTTGATTTTTTGTGCGAGGACATGAAAGTGAAGGTCGCGCTCAAATTCCGCGGGCGCGAAATGGCGCACACCGAAGTCGGCTTTCAAGTCATCAACAAATTTCTCGCTGAAATCGCGTCCTACGGCCATCCCGATTTTCCGCCGAAACTTATCGGTCGCGGCATCAATGTGATGGTCAGCCCCCTGCCGCGCAACAAGCGCGCCAAAAATCCGCATCAAATCGAAGCCAGTCCGGCGCCGTCTTCGGACAATCATCAACCACCCCGTTCCGCCCCCTCGAAAAACAAAGTGCCCGTTTCGGACGAACCGCAGTCCGGCGGATTGAACAATCCGTTCGCCAAACTGGAAGTGAAGTGATTTTGCGGCACCGGCTTCCAGCCCGTGATTTGGTTTAATTTCCCACAGGCAGGAAGCCTGTACCACGATTCCAACCGCGCACCAATTCCGGGAACCGGCAATTCTCGCAGACCGCATTCGAGTGTTCGCAAAAGTCGCGCGTGATTTGAATCAACCCCTGCTGCGCGGAAGCGCTCCGCAACCCGTGGCTTCGCCCAACACCCAACAAACGCTGCCGCGCCAATTTCAAAATGGAATTGTCTTCCGCTTGCGGCCAGGCGGCGTAGCGGTGTTCAATGACGCATTGGAGCCTTTCATTTTTACCTTCGGCGGCGCGCGTCCAAAGCCACGGCAGAATCACGTTCACCGCCAAATCCGTCACCCGCGCATCGCCCAACAGCGGCTGCGGACTTTTCAATCGCGCCGAGCGGAACGTCCAGTGCCACGACCAAAATTCGTCGCGTTCCACTTCAAAAATTTCCCGCAGCGAATCCACCAATGCTTGGGAGGAATGGCGCTCGCCTCGGCGAAGCCTGGGTGTCGCCGTCCCAAAAATTTCAGGATCGCCGGCACGGCGACCCTCCCCAATTGAAGACGCACACCAACCTTCGAGTTTTTGAATCAGATTCCCAGTCGCCAGCCAGTGCGCGGCCAGCGCCAGCCGGCGTTGCGGATGATTTGCCGGACGCAATCCGTGAAATTTCCAGACGGCGCGCGGCAGAATGCAATCGCTGAACGCATCGCGTTCCCGCCACCAGCAATCCCAAACCCGACGCACATAACCATCGCTGCCTGCTTGTGCGCGCGTCAATTCCACCGGCAGCAAACCGCTGATGCCGAGCAGCCGGGCTTGAAGCGCAAAGGCCGGGTCCGCGCCGCGCAGCCAGCGCGGGCGCAATTCGGCGAGATTTTGCATGGGCCAGAGGTTGTGTTTGTAACCGAGCGCGCGGAACAGGCCTTCCCACAGCGCCTGCTCCCAGCCGACGTGCCGGGCGCGGGCGCGAAATTGTTCCGCTTTGGCTTGAAAACGAACGCGTGCGGCCGCGTCCAAAATCCTGCCTTGCCGCGTTTCATCCAATTCGCGCAATACCACGCAACATTGGCCGCGCAAATTTTCGGGCAGGACGCGCGGTGATTCGTTTTCCAGCCACAATCCGAGTTCGGCCAACGGCGCGTCCAGCGAGTGGCTCAACGGCAAAACTGGAGGCGCATTTGGCATTGGCCGCGCGTCGTCCCAAACGACGTGAAGCAGGACATTTTTAAAATTCGGGCTGCGGTCGTGACCGTGGGCGCGCCAGCCGCCGACGCGCAGGTCAATTTCCACGTCACCGGAACACGGCGCGGCGTCGCCGATTTGAATGACGGCGCCGCGAAAATCCGGCCCGCCTTCGACGCTCGCAAAGCCAGGATGCAAAACGCGAACGGATTTGCCATCGGCGGTTTGGAGCCGGTCGCGCTGCAACCGCTGGTGGTGCCAGATGGCCTGGAGCAGGCGTTCCGGCGGCGGATCATTTTCGTCGCGCAGGACATTCCCCGCGCCGAAGTGCGGGCGCCAGTCGGCGTAAAAATTTTCAGGCGGCGGAGACACTGCGGATTGCTTTTGCGCCTGCGGTCGAGCAAAGTCAAGCCGGCACGCAAAATTTTGAACGCAGCCAACGGCGGTTTTGCCCGTTTATAGAAACAGGCCATGTTCTTCGCCGCAGAATTTATTGGCCGGAAGCGGCATTTTATGACTAAACTCCGCGTTGAGCTTCGATGAACGACAATGCGATGATTGCAGTGACGAATTTGACGAAACGCTACGCCGGACGCACGGCGGTGGCGGGCATTTCGTTCACGGTCGCGCGCGGCGAAATTGTCGGTTTGCTCGGACCGAATGGTGCGGGCAAAAGCACGACCATGCGGATCCTTTCGTGTTTCATGCCGGCGACGTCCGGCACGGTGCGCGTCGCGGGCTTCGATGTCTTTCACCAGTCGGATGAAGTGCGACGCCGCATTGGTTACATGCCGGAAAACAATCCGCTGTATCCCGAAATGCGCGTGCGGGAATACCTGAAATTCCGCGCGCGGCTGAAGGGCCTCAACCGGCGGCGTTCGCGCGAGCGCGTGACCACGGTGATGGAGCAATGCGGGTTGACGGAGGTGGGCCGCCGCATCATCGGCCAGCTTTCCAAGGGTTACAAGCAGCGGGTCGGTCTGGCGGACGCGCTGGTGCATGAGCCGGAATTGATCATTTTGGACGAACCGACCATCGGCCTGGATCCCAACCAGATTCGCGCGGTAAGGCAATTGATCAAAAGCCTGGCCCAGAAGCACACCGTGCTGATTTCAACGCACATCCTGCAGGAGGCGGAAATGACGTGCAACCGGATGTTGATCATGGGCGACGGCAAAATCCTGGCCGCGGACACGCCCGACAATCTGCAGCGGCTCATGGCTGGTGGCAGCCAGATCATCGCTGAAATCGCCGCGACGGCGGACGAACTGCGCGAAGCCTTGTCGCAAATGCCGGGAGTCGAACAATTCGACGTATCGCCCTGTGAAGGGGAATTCCAACGCTGTGTGCTGACGCCGCGCGATGGATACGATCTGCGTCCGGCAATTTTCTCATTGGCGCAGGAATGCGGCTGGATCATGCGCGAATTGACGCGCAGCCGCCATTCGCTCGAAGACATTTATGTGCAGGTAACCCGGCCGACCGAAGAGGAAGAGGAGAGCGAATGAAAATTTTCTGGACGCTCACGCGCCGGGAGTTGGCCGCGTTTTTCTGTTCCATCACGGGCTATGTGATTATCGCGGCGGTGACGCTTTTGATCGGGTTGAGTTTCGTGGTGCTGATGACAAATCTCGGCAGCGACCCGTCGCCGATGCCGGTGACGGAAATGTTTTATCGGACCTACTTTTTCTGGCTGATTGTGCTGCTGGCAACGCCGGCGCTTACCATGCGGCTGTTCGCGCTGGAAAAATTCTCGGGCACTTTTGAAACACTGATGACCACCCCGGTGGGCGATTTGCAGGTGGTTGCGGCGAAATTCGCCTCGGCGCTTGTGTTTTACATTGCGATGTGGCTGCCGATGCTCGCGTGTCTCTTCGTCGTGCGACATTTTACGAATCAGCCGGGCACGCTGGACGCGGGCACGATTGGCGGAATGTATCTGGGCGTGTTTTTGGTCGGCTGCCTGTTTTTGTCGCTGGGGTGTTTTGCGTCGGCATTGACGCGCAGCCAGATGACGGCGGCGATGATCAGCTTTGTCATTGGCGTGAGTTTGTTTTCGCTCGGGTTTCTGGCCGAGGCCATTCCCGTGACCGCGCACTGGCAGTCGCAGGTGCTGTCCTATTTCAGCCTGTTCGAGCAAATGCACGACTTCGCCCGCGGCGTGGTGGACACGCGCACGGTGACTTTTTACGTCAGCCTGACGTTTTTCTTTCTATTCCTGACCCTGCGCGTGGTGGAAAGCCGGCGCTGGAAATAAAATGCCGACCGATTCCAAATCTCAACCCAGCTTTTCGCCCGGCCGCCGGTGGAAAATCGGCTTCGACGTGGCCGTGCGCACCGCGCTGGTGCTGGCCGTGGTCGTGATGGTAAATTACCTTGGCACGCGTTTCTTTGGCCGGTTTTACCTGAGTTCCCAGACCCGCGTCCAACTGGCGTCCCAAACGCTGGACATTCTCAAGTCGTTGACCAATCACGTGAACGTGACGCTTTACTATGACAAGCAGGACGATTTTTATCCGACCATCGTGGCGTTGCTAAATGAGTATCGTTCGGCCAACCCCCGCATTTCCGTCACGACCGTGGATTATGTGCGTGATGCGGGCGAGGCGCAAAAAATCAAGGAGCAATACAAGCTCAACTCGCCGACGGACAAAAACCTGGTCATCTTTGATTGCGAGGGCAGGGTCAAGATCGTTCCCGGTGATTCACTCACCCAGGTCAAACTTGAGCAGGTGCCCAATCCCAAGGAGCGTGAGTTCCGACGCCGGCCGATTGCCTTTAATGGCGAACAGGCCTTCACTTCGATGTTGCTCGCCGTTACGAGCGCCCGGCCATTCAAGGCGTATTTTCTGCAGGGCCACGGCGTCCCCTCGCTCAGCGATACCGGCGAGACGGGCTATTTGAAATTCGGCTCTCTTCTCGCCCAGAATTACATCGCGGTCACAAATCTTGAATTGTTCGGCGACAACCCCATCCCCATGGATTGCAATTTGCTCATCATTGCCGGCCCGCGGACGGAACTTTTAGAAACCGAGCTTCAGAAAATTGACCAATACCTCGCTCAAGGCGGGCGGCTGTTTGTGCTCTTTAACTATTTTTCCATCAAGCGTCCGACGGGGCTGGAGCCGATTCTGGCGCGCTGGGGTGTCAATGTCGGCTCCGACTGGGTTCAGGATCCGCAAACAACCGTCTCCGGCAAGGATGCGGTTGTTTCCAGTTTCAGCCAGCATCCGGTGGTCAATCCGCTGGTTGGCTTCGGATTGTTTCTTTATTTGCCACGGCCTATCAGCAAAGTGAATTGGGAAAACCCACCCGCCAGCGCGCCGCAGGTGGATGAATTGGCTTTTACCAGTCCGGCTTCGACTCTCGCGGGCGAACCCGGCAATCCACCGCATGCCTATCCGCTGATGGTTGCCGTTGAGCAAAAGCCGGTTGCCGGTGTGGCCAACGCACGCGGCACCACCCGGATCCTCGTCGTGGGCGATTCATTTGCCTTCGGCAACCAATCCATCAAGAGCCTGGACAACAGCGATTTCATTGGCTACGCCGCCAACTGGCTGCTCGACCGCAACACCCTGCTCAAAGGCATCGGGCCGCGACCCGTCACGGAATTCCGGTTGTTGATGACCCGGACCCAACAACGCGAAGTCCGCTGGCTGTTGCTGGGGGCGCTGCCCGGCGCGGTGCTGTTGTTCGGCTGCCTGGTCTGGCTGGCCCGGAGAAAATAATGAATTCGAAAACCACCGGAATCTGGTTTCTGATCGCCGCGGCGCTGTTCGCGCTGATTTTTATTTTTGAACATTTCCTGCGGCCATCCGCCGCGGAGTCGTCCTGCATCCTGCCGGAATTGCGTCCGCCCGCCGTCACCAGCGTTCAAGTGATTCCGTCCGGCGCGCTGGAAATTCGCGCCGACCGCACGAACGGCGCGTGGCTGCTGACCAAACCCATTGCCTATCCCGCGCAGCCAGCCGCCATCGAAGCCCTGCTCGACGCGCTCCAAAAACTCACGCCCGCCACGCGCATCAATGCCGCCGAACTCCGCAACCACCGCAACGCCGACATGGAATTCGGTTTTGAAACGCCCCGCATTTCACTCGTCATCGAAACCGGCGGCCAGCGCCGGCAGCTTTTGGTCGGCAACAAAACCCCGCCCGGCGATCAGGTTTTCCTGCGCGTCGTCGGTATGGACGGCGCGTTCGTCGCCGATGCCGACTGGCTTAATTTCATTCCGCGTTCGGCCAACGACTACTGGCGCGACACCGCGCTGGTGAATGTGAACAACAGCGGCCTGGATTGGATTGTGCTGACCAACGGCGCGAAGGCCATCGAACTTCGTCGCGACACGACGAACCATTTCTGGCGCATGATTCGTCCGTTTCCGGCGCGCGCCGACGCCGAGCGCATCACCGATGCGTTGCAACACCTGCAAACCACGCGCGTCACCCAATTCATCACCGACGACCCGAAAACGGATTTGACCGGATTCGGTTTGCAGCCCGCCGATCTTGACCTGTGGCTTGGTCATGGCACCAATTTCATTTCCGCCATTCACGTCGGCAAAAGTCCGACGAACGATCCGACACAGGTTTTCGCCAGGCGCAACGAATGGAACGCCATTTTCACGACCGCCAAGGAGCCGCTGTTACCCTGGCATGGTTCGGTGAACGATTTCCGCGATTCGCATTTGCTGGAATTGACCGCCCCGGTCGCGGAAATTGAAGTGCACGGCCAGACTAATTTCACCCTGCAAAGGCACGGCTCAAACGACTGGCAAGTCGTGGGCAAAAAATTTCCCGGGGATGCCGAGAACGTACAGGAATTCATTAAATTTCTCGCCGGTCTCCGCTTGACCGAATTCGTCAAAGACGTCGTGACCGCGCCGGATTTGCCCGCTTATGGGCTGGCAACACCGTCCCGCCGGATTATCCTGCGGTCGGTGGCGGGTGACACCAACGCCGTCATTGCGGAGATTCTTTTTGGTGCGACACAAACGAACGAGGTTTTCGTCAAACGCGCGGACGAGGATTTTATTTACGGCGTGACCAACGAGAATTTGAGCCGGATGCCGGATTTTGAATCCAGCTGGGAGTTCCGCGACCGGCAAATCTGGAATTTCAGCGAGAATGACGTCTCGCAAATCATGCTGCATCAAAACGGAAAGACGCGCGTGATGCTTCGCAACGGCCTGAACCAATGGTCGCTCGCGCCCGGTTCGCAAGGCATCATCAATCCGCCTGCCATCGAGGAAACGACGCACCGTTTCGGCGGACTCACCGCCACCTACTGGCTCGGGCGCAACATCACCGAGCCGGAAAAAAACTACGGCCTGAACACAAATAATCTGCAGATTACATTCGAACTGAAAAACGGCGAAAAACGCACGGTGGATTTCGGCATGGAAGCACCGCAGGCGCACACCGCGCTGGCGGCTGTGACACTGGACGGCGAACGTTGGGCCTTTGTCTTCCCGCCGGTGCTTTACCAGTTCGTCTTGAATTATCTCACCATTCCGGCAAACGTTCCCTGACATGCCTTCGCAACCCGGCTTCTGGCGGAAGTGCCGCGCAGGCCTTCGCTGGTTTCGCATCACCGTTCTTTTCGCGGTGCTCGCGCTGGTTTGCGCCCTCGTCTGGTTCAACCGCATCGGCCTGCCGGATTTTTTGAAAAGGCGTCTGGTGGAAACACTGCAAACGCGCGGAATCGAATTGGAATTCACCCGGATGCGCCTGCATTTCGTCCACGGACTGGTCATCGAAAACGTCCGCATCGGCCACGCCGTAGCGCCCGACGACCCGGTGCTCTCCCTGGCCGAAGTCCAATTACAATTGAACTACCGCGCATTGTTGCGCCGGCAATGGCAGGTTGATGGACTCATTTTGCGCCAGGGTAGATTCGTCTGGCCGCTCACGCCAACCAATGTGTTCACGCTCGGCAACATTCAGACCGAATTGCGCTTCCAAACAAACGACACCTGGTCGCTCGACCATTTTCAAGCTGACTTCACAGGCGCGAAACTCGCGTTGTCAGGCGACATCATCCACGCGCCGGAGATTCGCAACTGGGACATTTTTCATGGCAAAAAATCCGCCGGCCGCGCCGTTTGGCCGGCGCGATTGCGGAAATTTTCCGACACGCTCGACCGGATACATTTCACAGGCACGCCGCAATTGAGCCTGGTCGTGGACGGCAACGCGCGGGACATTCACTCGTTCGCCATCCGGCTGAACCTGAACGCGGCCTCGATTCAAACGCCCTGGGGCGGCGCGCGCGACGTCCGGCTCACCGGCAACCTCACCGCGCCTGCCGGAACTCCAACCAATTTCGTCCCGTCGTGGGCGTGGTGGACAAACGCGCAGCCGTATCGGTTGACTTGGACGGCGAAATTCAGGGAATTGAAATCCGAAAAACTGAACGCGAACTTCGTGGAGTGCAACGGCCTCTGGCAGGCGCCCGAACTGGCCGTCACCAAATTGTCCGCCGGGCTGGGCGGCGGACAACTTGATGCCACTGCGCGGCTGAACCTTGCCACGCGCGAGCTCACCTTCACCAATTCCTCGTGTTTCAACGTTCATGCGGTTGCCGCATTGCTGACGGAAAAAACGCGCGAACGGCTGGCGGATTTTTCGTGGACCCAACCGCCATCACTCCAGGCCTGCGGTTCGCTGCTTCTGCCCGCGTGGACGAATCGCCAGCCGGATTGGCGCGATGAAGTGCAACCGACCATTCAATTAAATGGCGAACTGGCCATCCCCAATGGTGTGTTCCGTGGCGTTGCAATTGACTCGACGCGCACGCATTTTTCCTACTCAAATCTCCTGTGGCAGCTGCCCGATCTCGCGGTCGTGAAATCAAAGAGCCGGCTCAAATTAAGCGGCGGCGAGGACGACGCGACAAAAGATTATCACTGGCATATCCGCGGCGTGTTGGATCCGGAAGTCGTCCGGCCGTTTTTGACGACGAGCAACGCGGTGCGCGGTTTTGAGATTATAAAGTTCACCGAGCCGCTGGCATTGGACGGGGACGTATCGGGGCGTTTGTATGACTACGATAGCATCGCAGCCACCGGGCACGTGGCGTTGACAAATTTTGCGGTGCGCGGCCAGACGTTTGGCGACGTGGTGTCAGCGTTGAATTACACGAACCGGGTGCTGGAATTTGTTAATCCGCTGATGCACACCGGCACACAGATGATGATGGCGGACAAGGTGACCTTGGATTTCAACGCGCGGCTGCTTTGTTTCACGAATGGTTTCAGCACCGCCGATCCGGAGCCGGTGGCGCGCGCCATCGGGCCGAAGACGGGGCGGGTGGTGGCGCCGTATCATTTTCTGCAACCGCCGACGGTGCGGGTGAACGGCCAGGTGCCGTTATACGACATGAACGGCGGGCGCGACATGGCGGACGTGGATTTGCGGTTTGATATCATCGAAGGCGCGCCGTTTGAATGGATGAAATTCAAGACGACAAACATTGTCGGCACCATTCACTGGCAGAACCAGGCGTTGATTTTGACCAATGTGGCGGCGGCTTTTTACGGCGGGAATGGAAATGGTTTTGCGAATTTTGATTTTCGCGCGCCGCATGAAGGCGCGGATTATCAATTTGTCGTGAGCGTGACAAATGTGAATCTACATTTGCTGGCGATGGATTTATCTTCGCCGACGAACCATCTCGAAGGCACATTGGCCGGACGCCTCGTCGTGACGGACGCGGATTCGAGGGATTGGCAGGCGTGGGATGGTTTCGGCCACGCAAACCTGCACGACGGGTTGCTTTGGGACATTCCGATTTTCGGCATTTTGTCGCCGGTGTTGAACACGTTTTTGCCGGGTTTGGGCAACAGCCGCGCGACGGACGCTGTGGCGAAATTTTCCATCACCAATGGCTTGATTTACACGGACTCATTGGAAATTCGCTCGACCATGATGCGGCTGGAATACGCCGGCACGGCGGATTTGAAGCAAAACGTCCATGCGCGCGTTACCGCGCAGTTGCTGCGCGACACCTGGGTGGTCGGCCCGCTGGTCAGCACGGTGCTTTGGCCGGTGAGCAAATTGTTTGAATACAAAATCACCGGCACGCTGAAAAATCCGAAGAGCGAACCGGTTTATGTCCCGAAACTCCTGCTGCTGCCGTTGCACCCGATTCGCACTTTGGAGGGAATGTTCCCCGGCGGCGAAACTGAAACGAACGTGCCGCCGGAGAATTGAAATGGTCGCCGCACGTCATGGATTCGGGGACGAGACGCGGTTGGTATCAACTGGCGCGTTGGGCGACACGGGATTGAAACGGTCGTCTATGTGACCTTGGGCTTTCACGCGTCTCAGTTCCGCCCGGCGCTCGGCTTCAACTTTTTGACGTTCGCTCTCCGCGTCTTCCGCAGCGGCGGCGGAAATGCCCGGCAGCCTTCGCTCTTCCTTGATGGCCTGGGCGGCGGCGATTTCGGGGGTCTTCAAGACTGTCGGACGTATCATCACAATCGTTTCACTGCGATCCTTTGAGTCGTTGCGCGAGGTGAACAAATTGCCGAGGATCGGAATGTCCATCAACAAGGGAACTCCGCTTTTGCTTTTGCTCTTATCGGAACGGACAAATCCACCGAGGATGATGGTGTCGCGATCCCGGACAGCAATTTCAGAAGAAAGCGTGCGTTTGGTGGTATTGGGCACGTTGCCGACGTTTTCAATGGTGGTATAACCGTTGAGGTCGTCAATTTCCTGGTTGATGTCCATCATCACCAGACCATCCGGGTTGATGAAGGGGGTGACATCCAATGAGACACCGACGGACAATTGTGAATAAGAAGAACTGTTGCCGTAAGCGCTGCCGTAAGTGCTGCCAGTGACATAGGGCACGGTCTGGCCGACAAAAAATGAGGCCGCCTTCGCCTGCGAGGTCTGGATGCGCGGACGCTGAATCACCGAGGTTGTGCTGTCCGCCGCCGCCGCCTGCAACGCCACGTCCCAATTAGGGCCAATGTTGCCGAAATAGCTTAATCCCCCGGGCAGACTGTTGGCGAAGGTGCTGGACGTGCTGGACGAATTGGTGCTCACCAAGCCCAAGCCTCCATTCAGGAAATCAGCGAACGTCTGTCCATTATTCATGCCGCCGCCGCCCATGATCCCGCTGGTCGAGTTACCTTGAAAGGTCTTGGGATTCTGTGCCACCGATACGCCCAGGTTCCAGGAATGGGTAAGACCAACGTCCATGATAACCG
>Ga0116127_1001270_pt1 | contig 16004 bp, 16 predicted proteins | sample June2015DPH_16_1_FD_89731 | JGI IMG/M metagenome (GOLD analysis project Ga0116127, IMG submission 89731) | Peatland microbial communities from SPRUCE experiment site at the Marcell Experimental Forest, Minnesota, USA - June2015DPH_16_100 | ecosystem: Environmental > Terrestrial > Soil > Wetlands... | reverse complement strand
TGGTCAGCCCCGCCCCGCCGCCTGTGAATGAATTGCTGGCGTTTGAAAAAGTGCTTATTCCCGTCCATGTGTTCGCTCCCGACCACGACGGAAGGCCTGTCAGCCCCGCGCCACTCCCGGAAAATGTCCCGTTGAACGCCCCAACAAATGAGTTTCCAGGATGCGAGAACAGGTTTTGGCCCTGCCATGTGTTTAGAAAAGTGTTGAGCATGTCACGGGCTTTCAATCAGGGGCACCCATCCGGTGTTTGTGCCTGTCGTGTTCACCCAAAAATTATCTGTCGCCGTGTCAACATACGTTGTCCCCGCCGGGGCCGTCACAACCCCCTGCAGCGAGCCTGTGCCTGCCAGGCCGCCCCGACTCCCGCCGCCGCTCCCTGAACCGCTTGGAGCGTTCACAACAAACGGGTTGTCAGACGGATAATCGAGCGCGGGAATTGTCTGGACTGGAAGCGACATATTACGGCCCTCCTATCAGGGGTATCCATCCGGTGGCCGTGCCCGTCACGTTGACCCAAAAGTTATCTGTCTTCGTGTCAATATAAGTCGTGCCCGCCGCCGCCACTGTTCCCTGTGGCGAGCCAACTCCGGCCATGTTGCTTGAACCGCCGCTTGAACCCGTATTCGCATGGATTGCTTTTGCGAATTTGCTCATTGGCTTTGTTTCCGACTCGAAGAAGGCACCAAGAAAAATACAGTGGCCAACAAAAACATGCCGGGTTTGAAACGTGAACCCTTCGCGCAACGGCCTGTTTGTTGACGCATCAATCGAGGCCGCGCTTGGCTGCCCCAACCCCATGCGCGGCAGAAACGCGGGTTGTGAATCCGGCGCGTCCACCGTTTGAACGCTCTGCCATGCGTTCCAATTCGTCCATGAGGGGAACTGGTCGGGCTTCCAAAGCACCTGAAAAGTCACTGTGCCAACCAGTTTATCAATCCAAATTTCTCCGTTGGAAAGCTGCATGTATTTGCGATCCCGCCGGTTCACCCCAAACCGCATGGACGCGGAATCGAACTGCCACGGTATCGGAATGTTGTTTGTGCCGTCGTTGTCAGCCGTCGCTTCTCCATCGGAAAGAATTTCCCAAAACTCAATCGTATTGGGCGGGGCGGTTGTGTTCAACACCAAGGCAAAAGCGCGTTCATCCTCGTTCACTTCTCCAACCGTCATTTGCAAAATCTGCATCTGAGAGGTCGGGCCGCTGCCAATCCATGTCCCCGAATCCCACACCGCGGGAGCCTTGCCGCGCAAAGAACTTATTGGCGCAAAGTTCATTGGAACAAGCCCCTCGTGATATACGCCATTTGCTGTTTGCGCCGGCCCGCACGTCATCAGCAGCCGGTTGCCAAAAACGATTGCGCTCCCGAACGGGAGCAACGCCTGATTGTCCAGATTCAGGATGGGCGAAACCTCAAACGAGCAGGGCACAGTCCCCCACTCATTGCTTTCCAATTCCGCCAGAGTCAGGGAGCGGATGCCATCCACGCTGCGCATGAACAAATCGCTGTTGGCCACAACAGTTGACCACTGGCCTTTTGCGCCGTTGGTGATGACGCTCTCCGTTAAAATCGGGTTGGTGACAGATTGCCACGTCAGACGGTCAACGGGAGCCTGACACGAAAACACCTTCTTGTGGGTGCAAACCTGCAACGGCCCCTGACCAAGCGCAACATTTTGCACGGCAAGAAATTTCATGGCGGTAATCGGCCCGCTGCCGCCCGGAACACAGAATGTTCCGCCTCCGGTGACATAGGAGTTCTCCGTGCTTTCAAAAACTGAATCCCGAAAATTGTAATTGGACGTACCGGATGCCCCCCCGCAAAGGTCAAGCGCAATGAATTGGTAAATGGATGTCAACACCATCCAATTCCTTTGCAGGCCATACGCCCCCATCCGTCCGGGTTGAAGCCCTGTGCCTGGAGCCGTCCACCAAACTTTCAAACCGGATGTTGCGATGGGGAGAAAATAGGTGTTGTTTTGAAAAGTCACAGAGTTGCCGGATATACCCGTGACAATAAAGTAACCTATGCCAGCAATCCCGACTCGTGTTCCAACTGGCAAATTGGCAACTGAATTGAAATTCAAAGTGAAACTCGGAACATTGCAGCCGCCGCCTGATGAAAGAGTGCTTGAATACTTTGTCGGCACACCAAAATTTGACCGCATGGCGACTTGCGTGTTCAGGTTCACGATGATGGGGTTTTCCAATCCGTCCTGAATGATGACCCAACACTCTGTTTGCCAACACCATGCCTGCGGCTGAATGACGTTGGCCGGTCCTGTGACGGAAGCTTGCCCTGTGCCGCTTGTCGGAACCGTGACCCCGGTAATCGTTCCGTTGACGAGGAATGCGTCGGTTGTCGTGGTAATGAGGACTGTGCTGGCTGTCGGGAAAACTGTGGTCACGTTGGCTGCTGAAGTAATACTCCCACCAGGTTCGCAAGCCCCGGAAATAATTATCTGACCGTTCAATTCCGCATCAAAAATCGCGTCGCTTACAAGCGTTCCTGAGTACGGAGTTCCGTTAATGGTGATCGAAGCGTTGATAACGGTTGCGTTGTAAATTTCTGACGCCGCAACTATGCCTCCTGTTTGGGGTTGCGGAGAGGCTCCTGAGCCGCTGTAAATCGGAAGTTCTGTGCATGTTATCGTGTTGGCAGTGCTGGCAGGGTTTCCACCATTCACCCCGATGGCAAACGAAAACACACGCCCGGAAATCAACGCAATGACAAAAGCATTTCCCGTGTCGTCCAAGCAAAGCGTTTCCGTCATGCCTTGAAAAACGGGTGTGCCGGAGCCGAACACCGCCGCAAACCCCGGCGTTCCGGTTGCGTTTATGATGCGATTGCAATAGCAGGGACGGTGCGTTGCGTTCTTGCCCGTGACGGTCGTATTGATCGCCCCCGCCATGACATCCGGCGGCAGATCAAGCGGGCTGTCACCAAGATTTGCTCCGCCGCCCATCGAATCAAGAGCGTCATAGAGTGTGGCTGGCTCAAAATTGCTCGGCATACCATTTGACTTTTCACCCCAAACAAGCCATGAAATACGGGACAAGTCAAGATTTATGCCCTACGAGATTTATGGAGAACAATGGCTCATGCCCTATAAAGGCAATGAATTGCAGGTGGAATTAAGGTGCATCGCCAACAACGGAAGGTGGTGGAACAAGTCGGGAAAAGCCTGCGGCCTGGGACTGTTCGAGCATTACATGAGGGCGCGAAAGCTTGCCTGGCCCGACCGATACCGGCACCGGTGGACCGATTTGATGTACCACAACTTCATTGAGAACGACATCACCGTTCTTGCGGGAAGCGCAAGCTCCCAAAAAACAAGCCATGAAGTTGAGTTTTCACTGTTGAGTTACTGGGCGCGCCCCCTGAGAACGCTGGTCATTCTCTCATCTGTAAACATGGACAAACTCGACATCGGAGCGTGGGCTGAATTGACGATGTTGTGGGATTCGGCCCGAAAATTGCATCCGTGGCTGTCCGGCCACGTCATCGCCTACAAGCACGCCATAACCACGGACGACATAGAGGATGGCGTCAGGCTGTTTACTCGCGGCCTGATTTGCCGCCCTTGCTATGTCGGGGGAAAATACGTGGGGCTTGGTGTTTTGGCGGGAACAAAACAGGAGTTCATCATTTATGTTTGCGATGAGTTGCAGTTCATGGCTGAAACGTTTTCGGGTTCATGGCCGCATCTGTTTTCAAACGGCAATGTCAAGATTATCGGCTCCGGCAATTACAAGCACGACCCGGAGGATCAGCTTTCCGTGACGGCGGCACCAAAGGAGGGGTGGAACAACCACCCCGAACCCGAAAAGACGGAAGTATGGGACACGAAGTTTATGGGCGGGAAATGTGTCAATCTGGTTGGAACCGACTCTCCAAACTTCGACGTTCCTGAAGACGCCCCCGTTCCGTTTCCCCGCTTGATTGACCGCAAATTTGCCGCCCGCATTGCGCACGATCACGGCAAGGATTCTTTCGAGTATTACCGGCTGGTAAAAGGCGTGATGAAGGTTTCATTTGCCCTGTCCCGCGTCATCACGCGCCAAATTTGCCGCGACAACAACGCCCTTGACCAGCCCGTTTGGAAGAACGACCAGCAAACGAAAGGCTACGCGCTTGACCCGTCATACGGCGGCGAGGATCGCTGTGTGGGGATGTCCTTCAAATTCGGCGAGAGTGTTGATGGAAAAACAATTCTGGCCCTTGGCCCTTATCGCGTGTTCAAAATCAACATCCAGCGCGAGGACGTTTCCGTGGAAGATCAAATCGCTGACATGGCGCAGGAAGAACTCGAAATCTACGGCATCCAGCCGGAAAACCTGTTTTACGACGCTTGCGGCAAGGGAACGATTGGCGGCGCATTCGCCAAAAAATTCGGCTCCCGCGCCCCGTCTGCCGTGGACAGCGGAGCAAAGCCAACCAAGCGGCCTGTGCGAGGCGATCTTTTTATTGTGGATGAAGATACCGGGGAAAAACGCCCCAAGCGATGCGACGAACACTATTCCAAATTCGTCTCTGAAATGTGGTTTAGCTGGAGATACGCCATCATGGCCGGACAACTGCGCGGCCTGCTGCCTGATGTGATGGATGAAGGTTGCGCCCGCATTTACGAGATTGTGCCCGGCAATAAAATCGAAGTTGAACCAAAGAACGACCCGAAGAAAAAAGAGGATTTGAAGCGGCGTCTTGGCAAGTCCCCCGACCTGGCCGACTGCGCGGCCATCGCCGTTGAAGGGGCGCGGAGACTTGGTTTCACCATCGGCAGGCTTGGCGAAAAAGTTGACGCGGAGAAGAAAGAGGGCGAAGATTGGTTTGAAACTGAGGCAAGGGAATATGCCGATGCGATTAAGTCAAAACTGTTAAAACGATGAAATGGCGTTTGCGATCATTCGACCAGCCGTTACCCGGCGCGTATCCTTATGCTCAATATGGCCCGGATGGGAAGGCGCAACATTTCCCCCCCGAACCATTGCCGGAAGCGCAGGCCAGAATTGTTTTAAGATACCGGATTGGCAACGGCCTCCCCCGCGCCTCTTATGCCGAGTGCCTTGAGGATGTTTCGACCTATCAGTGTTTCCGGCTGAAAAACAACCCAAAATTCTGCATCGAATGCACCACAACCGGATTGGACAATGTTCCGCTGGCTTTTAACGCCCCCGGTCTTGCGCCGTGCAAAGGCTGTGGCGTGCCTGTTGAAACCGCTTGACTATCAAGCCAAATGTCGTATGGACATTTTAGATGAACTCGCCGCTGACATTGATGGGGTTTCCGCAATCAAGGACTGGTTGGGCGACGGTGGAAAGCCTGTTTCCCCGGCGCAGTCGGATTCCCGTGCAGTTTCTTGCGTGTCGGGGGGCAAGAAGGGGCGTCCCTGTCCGCATAATGTCCTGCCGAAATGGTGGGAGTCCGCAAAAGGCCAGGTTGCGGACTGGATTCGGAAGGAGCTTGAAGTCAAAAACAGCATGAACATTTCGACGCCACATGATGACGGGCTGCATATTTGCGACATTTGCAAGTGTTGCATGGCGTTGAAAGTCCACACGCCGATTCAGCACATTCAGGCGCACACGCCGCCGGGCCGGGCCAGGCAATTTCCGTCGTTCTGCTGGCAAAAAAAGGAGCTTTCGCAATATGTCAAACTTTAGCAGTGCAGCAAAGGTCAGCCAGCTTATCCGCGCTGGCGATCCCGTTGAATTTGTCCGGTCTGGCAACCGCAAGCTGGTGTTGGACGCAGCCAACTGCCGGCCTCCGTTTGATGATGCAATGGTGAAGAAAATGGGGCTGACGATCAACGTGGATTGGGGGGAATTTGCCAAGCTGCTGACGGATGCCATCAAACAGATGCTCTCCGCGTTTACGGCCAACCAGTATTATTTTGCCGTGACGATACCAGACGCCCCGAAAGAACATCAATCGGAGTGGGAAGCCTTCATTACCGACCGGATCAATCTCATCATGGAGCGCGACATTGTGTATTACATGCTGCAATGGGCGAAGTGGTCAAGCGTGGCCAAATTCGGCGTCGGCATTGAAACATGGAGGTACGGCGACCGCTGGCGTTCGCGGTTCTGTCCGTTGCAGGATATTCGCATCGCAACAGACACAACTCTGGATTTTGAAAACCTGAATTGGTATGCGCAGCGGATTCCATACACCGTGTACGAGTTGTTTACGGAAGTCACCGATAAAGGCAAAAACAACCACTGGCGGAAAGAGGGGGTTGCCGGCATCCTGAGAAACTACAAAGAAATGAATTTCGTGGATGCGACCCAAAACATCAACTTCGACACCGACCGCGAAAAGTTTTCAAGCCTGATCCGTCAAAACGGCGGGTTTTACGGCAGCAATGCCCTGCCCACCATCCCGCTTTACCACTTTTATTTCGAGGATGACGGAAAGAACGGGCAGCGGCAATGGTTCATGCGGGTTGTCCCGGAGGAGGGCGTTGTGAAGGGCGCAAACAACGAAGATTTTCTCTGGCAATCGGACGAGCCGGTGGCAAATTCAGTGAGCGAATTGATTCATTGCCAGTACGGCGACCTGAGCTTTGACGACCCGCCGACTTTTGGGGGGGTGCGAGGGCTTGGCGATTTGCTTTACGAGCCGTGCTATTATTCCAACCTGACCCGCTGCCGTGCCGTTCAGCATCTTCACGATCAATTCAACATCCTGCTTCGCACAATTGACCCACAGGAAAAAGCACGGGCGGCAATTCAAGTCTTTCAGAACCTGGGCGTTCTTAAACCGGGCGTCAGCATTGTTCCAGAACAAGAGCGACATCAAATTAAAACCGATTTGCTCGAATTTGTCACGGCTCAGATGAAGCAACTGGCGTCTGAGGCGTCAAGCAGTTACACTCAACAAGCCGATACCGGCACACAAAAGGAGCAAACCGCATTTGAAACGCGAGTGAAAGCCGAACAGGTCAACGCCATGACTTCAGGCATTATTCTCAAGGGGAGCAGGTTTGAAGATGTTAAAAATCGGGAAATTTGCCGCCGGTTTTGTCTCAACGCCAACAAGCCGGAACTTAATATCGGCAACACCGACCCGGACATCATCGAATTTCAAGGGCGGTGTCGCAAGTTTGGCATCCCGTCACAATGGTTGGACATAAACCAATGGGTTGTCCGGACCGTAACGCCAATCGGCATGGGAAACCCCGTCATCGCCCAGGCCGCCGTGGAACAACTTCAAAAAATTGCGCCCAAACTCAGCCCGGAAGCACAAAACGAGATCAATCACGAAACCGTCCTCGTGTACAGCAAAGACCCGCGCAAGGCCCGCCGTTGGGCCCCCATCGGGGCCAAACCCACGCAGAGCGACGCCTCACGCGAGGCAATCGGCCTGTTTGCGACCCTGCTTGTTGCTGCTCCCGGATCGGTGCCTCCGCCACAGAACAACTACATTGACCAGATCGAAGTGCTTTTGCCGTTGCTTGCCGGGAAGATTGTTCTCTACACCAACCGCAACAACATGGCCGATGCGGAGGAAGCAATGGGGCTGAACAATGTCCTAACTTACATCGGGCAGGCTGTTCAGGCTTTGGGGCAAGACCCCGCGCAAAAGGAGCGCGTCAAAAAATACACCGATTCTCTCGCGCAGCTTGGAAATGAGGTTAAAGCCCTGGCGCAACGCGGCCAGCAACACGCTCTGGCCGAGGCCAAACTTGCGCAGACCGGCCAGAACGGCGAGGCACAGGCTAAAATCCACAACGAACAGGTTTTGGCCTCGCACAAAATGACCCTGAATGAAATCGAGTCCCGCGCCGAGCAGCGTCGTAAAGACAGGGAATCAGCGGCAAATCAACGCCGCCTCGACGCGGCGGCATACGCTGGCACCGAGCGCGAACATTTCAAGGCTCTGGCCGGGGCGCACACATCGAGAATGAAGGCGTTTAATGAAGGCGGGGAGGAATAATGCCGGAAGGTTGGGCAGATGATTCGCTTGACCCGCAAAGCGAAGATTACGAAGGTGACAATTGAAAGATGTTTCACAGTTGACAGCCCTTGTATGCGATCATGGTCTTGGCATCCCTGTTGCCCAACGTCTCGCCAAAGGCTATAAGCGCGTCCTGTACCATTGCCCCAATTGTGAGGGCTTTCCCACCATCAATCGCTGCATCATCGGTTACAACATGGACGGCATCGAGAAAGTGGAGGAAATGTGGCGCATTAAAAACGAGGTTGATGTTTGGGTGTTTCCTGATTTGGGGTTTGCCGACATTCAATACGAGCTTGAAAGCCAGGGCCGTAAAATTTGGGGGAGCCGCGACGGGGACTCGCTGGAAATTTACCGGCAGAAGTTTCATAAAGTATTGGCGCGGCTTGGGCTTGAAGCTGCCACATTCACGCCGGTTCAGGGACTTAACGCCTTGCGCGTTCATCTGAAAAACGCAGAAGACAAATACATCAAAATTTCGCAGTTTCGAGGGAGCCTTGAAACCCATCACTGGCGGTCATGGGATTTGGATGAAGGCTGGCTCGACGTGCTGGCGGTTAAGATGGGGCCAGCCAAGGAGCTCATTACTTTTCTCGTTTTCGATGCAATTGACACACCGCTCGAAATCGGGGGAGATACGTATTGCGTGATGGGGAAATGGCCTTCACTTATGCTGCATGGAGACGAAGCCAAAGATCATAGTTATTTAGCGACTGTCACCCCCCGCGAAGAAATGCCGGACAAGATTCAGGATGTGCTTGAAGCGTTTGGCCCTGAACTCGCCAAATACCGCTACTGCAATCAATGGAGCATGGAACTTCGCATTTTAGATGACAAGGCGTTTTTCATTGACCCCTGCTGCCGCCTAGGTCTTCCGTCCACGCTTTCACAGTTGATGCTTTGGGAGAACCTCCCGGAAATCGTTGCGGCGGGAGCGGACGGCGAGTGCATTGACCCGGAACCAGCGGCCAAGTACTCAAGTGAGTGCATCATCACCACAAAAAGCGAGCGCGACCAGTGGCCGGTGATTCGCATCCCGCCAGAACTCGACGAGTGGACTGGCTTTGGAAATTGTTTCAAAATTGACGGGAAAATCGCGTTTCCCGCCGATGAAGGCCAGGGCAATGAAGTTGGCTGGCTCGGAGGAATTGGCGACACCATCCCCGCCGTCATTAACGCGATGCACGAACACACCGATTTTCTGCCGGAAGGACTTGACGCTGACACCGACGCCCTTGTTGACCTGCTGATCGAAGCCGAAAAATCAGAAAAAGCGGGAATTGAATTTGGAAAACTGCCAATTCCGCGGCCAGAAACCGCTTTAAACATCTAACCCTGACGCCATTTCTCCCCCCTCAAAAGGGCATTACAAAAATAGTTGAAGATTTTGCTTGTGCATTGTGCGGTTTTGTGTGATTATGCGCACTATGAAACAAAAACGAGTTTCCGTGGCGGTCCCGAAAGAGCTTCACAGCCGGATTAAAGGCCATGTCAAAAAACGCGGCATGACAATCCAGTGGTGGGTAAGCACGGCTCTTGGAACCACGCTACTTGATGAAGAGAAACCCCGAAAGGACAATTGAGCAAAAAGAAAACATCTGTAAAACTGGACGCCAAAGGATTGACAACCGTTCGCATGAGCCTACTTTGCTCTTTGTATGAGTTTCCGGTGCAACGCCGGAAGATAGAATCGGGCATACATAACAGGCGGGGCCGAAGTTCAGGCGGGGCCGAAGTTTCATAATTTCCTCCGGCCCCGCCAACTCTTTGAGCCATGAGCCTCATCAATCATCGTTTTTTTCACGCCCGGTTACGCGATGAATTGGCCCTGCAAGAATGCAAGGCAACGCAGATTTGCCCGAAATTCTTGAATGAGCTTCAATCCACTGCTGAGGCCGTTGTGAGCCGTTTTCTGGCCCGCGTTGCGCGAAATCACAAGACCGAAAAGCGGCTTGGTTTCGTGTCGAAACGATCAAAAAAGTCAAAACGCGTGTCCGCGCAAAATTTGTTGAGTTTATGACCTTCACCTTTGCTGAGGCCCAAAAGATCGCGGCGGAGTTGAGCGCGAAGGGCGTTCTGCCGAAGCTCAAGTCTCCAATGCCTTTCGGCGTTTCCGGCTTTCCCCTCTGGAAACAAGACGCCACCCCAGGACGAAAGACATTCGTGGTTTACACGACCGACAGGGAGGAACTGCAAACCGTATGTGAGGCTTGCAGTCCTGACATCGCCGCGCAAATCGCGCTCGAACATAATGCGATTATTCGGCTTTTTGCGGAGTTTTCAAAGATCATTAGCCCGGTGAAAAAAGTTGAAAAAAGTCATTGACTATTTTTGCCTTTATGAGACTCTGACACCAGACGCGAGCTTGGACGCCCGCCATACGAAATATGACACCAACGAAATTTCAAACGACTTGCCCAAATCTGAATGCTGGTTTTACTGTGCCGTCCGGCGCGGGTTTCACCGTGCGTCCAACAGATGCGGGCAAGTCCTTTGAGGTTTCTCCGTGACCCCTTCCCCCGCTTTCCAATTTTACCCTGGAGACTGGCTTTCATCTCCCCGCATCACCATGATGAACTCCGCTCAAGAAGGGGCATACATCCGTCTGCTGGCGTATGATTGGGACAATGACGGCATCCCATCGGATGTTGAGATCATAAGAAAGCTCTCCAGGTTGCCCGCCGAAATTGATATAGAGCCTGTGGTAAAATGTTTCACAAATCATCCGCGCAAAAAAGATTTTCTGACCAACCAAAGGCTTCAGAGGGAAAGACGAAAACAATTGGAATACCGTAAAGAGCGTAGTACCAGTGGTTTAAGGGGAGCAAAAAAGAGATGGCACAGCTATGACACAGCTATGGCACAGCCATACCACACTGCCATACCACAGCCAATGGCTAATCATGGCTCTTTATCTCTTATTCCTATTCCTATTCCATCTTCAGTACCCCCTATCCCTGTACGAGCGAACGGGGATTTGAAAGATTTCCAAGATTATAAAAGGTGTTTGGCGATGATTTTTAATCGAGACCCGGAGAAGGCGTGGGCGGAATTTGAGGATAGGGCATTTGCCGGCCTTATTAAAGACCCTGATTTTCCAAAAGAACTTGTAGAGATTCAAGCGGCTTACAGAAAAGCCGACCGCTGGATGCCACAATCGCTTGGTAAACTCTTTGAGAATTGGCGTGGAGCTTTGGACAAAGCCAGACAACCTCGAAACCCCGACGAAAAACCGGCAAAAAAATCTCAATTCGACAAAGACTTCGACAGTCTGATAAATAAAGCTCTGAAAGGAACAACCCCATGAATATCGCCTATACCTGCAAAATCTGCAAAAAACATGGAATCACCCACCATGCTGATGACTGCCCTCCAACGTGGGTTAAATCCCTTGCGCCAATGCTCACCTGTGACGATTGCGTTGACAGAAGAACCGAATTTTTGGAAGCCGTTTCTTTAATTTACAATCTCTGTTTCAAACTGGTAAAACTGCGAAATGCCCATTTGAATGAGCCTGAATTGCGGGAAAAAGCCAGGAAAATACGCGAAGCGTTAATCGCCGCCACCAAACGATACGCGGAGATCATGGCAAAAATCAATCACCTGTCGGCCCCCGTCTGGATGGAGGATTTTGTTGACCAGTTGATGGGGTCCCCGGACAAATCGGGAACGATACTCCACACTTACATCCGGTTGTTGAAAGAAACGACTACAGCGGCGACGTGAAAGGCGGTGCAATGATAACAAAAAAGGTAAATCGTTACTGGTGCGAGTTTTGCGGAAAGCAAGGCGGGTCAAAAGGCCATATAGCAAAACACGAAAAAAGTTGTACTATGAATCCAAATCGGATTTGTCGAGTATGTAAGATGGTGCAAGGCAAACAAAAGCCGATTGCTAAATTGACGGCGTTCTTTGCAGGGATCAAACCAGACCTTTCTCCCTGTGAAAATCTACCTCCCGCCACATATTCGTCGGGCATGATTGATAAGGTGAATCAAGGGGTGAAAGAACTCCGGGAGTTTTGTGATAATTGCCCTGCCTGCATCATGGCGGCGCTTCGACAGTCAAAAATTCCCGTGCCGATGGCCTCAGAATTTAACTGGGGAAAAGAAATGCAATCCATTTGGGATGAAATAAATCAGGAACGACTTTAAATGACGCTCTGGAAATCGAACCCAACGAAGTACTTTCGTGAACGCAAGCGACAGAAGCGCGGCGTCCCCCGATGCCGATGGCCGATTCTGGACTCCCGGATGTCCGCCCCGCTGTCCGACCGGGAAATTAAACGAAAGCTTTTACCAAAAAAGACTGAAATGAACAAAAACCCAAAAATAACGCAAACAAAATTATGAATGACACAATTACGAAAGAAACTCTGATGCCGTTTTGTTCGGTCAGTCCGGCGAAGCCGCATTTCCGCCAGCCGTCGTCACAAGGGGAGTTCACTTACGCTTGTGATGGTAGGATACTTATTCGCGTGGCGCGGCTGGCGGACGTGCCGGAGGTTGAGGGGTATGTGAATATGGACAGGGTGATGGGACAATTCCATGCGGAAGGGGACTGGCAGCCCGCGCCGATGAAATTTACGGAGGCGAAAATTGGGCCATGCCACGCTTGCGGCGGCCAGGGAACGCATTTTTGCGAGAAATGCGGTGAAGACCATGATTGCGCCAGATGTGAGGGAAAGGGGACGAAAGAAGAAATGCAATGGATGGAGATTGACGGGCGGCGGATTCAAAATAAATTTTTGCGGTTGGTGGCGGCGTTGCCGGGGGCCGAGTTTAATACAACAGGCGACGTAAACACGCCGGTTTCATTCCGGTTCGCGGGCGGGATCGGGCTTGTCATGCCATTGCTGAAAAGACATGAATAAACCGAGAGGATGGTTCAGCCGAGATTGCTTTGAGTCCTTCTGAACGCGCTGACGGTGTATTCGCACACCCCGCACACCTCCAGCCCCGTCGCCGTCCACCCTTCTTGCGCCAGAATCTCCAGCACGGCGAAAAGCTCGGTCCCAACGCATTCGACTTTCTTCGTTTCCATTGAAAGAACTTTTTCTTCAAAGTCGCTTCTTCCGTTGACGCTGGCGACCGGCAACGCTTGCAAAATCACCGTGCCCGCCCGCCACGGCAAGACCGGCATCCGGCGGGGACGGCTATGAATAAAACTATCACCCACAAAAATACCCCCTTGACAGATTTTCGCAAGTGTGCTTTATTTGCGCCATGATTTGTTACGGGAAAAATTTATCGCCAGTCTCATTAGCTCCCGCGAGGGGGCATCGCCGTAACGATTTTGAGGCTGGCGATTCTTTTTGGCGGGGGGTGTGCTGCCGCGCAAATCACGGCGGCGAGTTTTGTTGTAACTCTCCCCTTGAATCACCCCCGCCGATCTTTCCTCATCGCCCCTGATTGAAGTATGAACTCCGAAAAAATAGTAATCCTGAGCCAGCCCTTGATGACCAACGAAGGGTTTCTCAACCCCGCCTGCCTCACAAAAGGCTGAACAAGGGGTGACTCCATGACATCAGCCCACATAAGGGCGCGACATACGCCGCGCACGAATAGACCCCCGAAGTGAAACCCCATGCTCCGGCGTCCTTGACGCTGCCTTGGCCTCGCGGGATTCGTAAAAACACGAAGCGCATCACGCTGCCTTACACCCTGACCTTCACAGCCTTCCCAACCAGAAGCCGATGCACGGGATGGTACCGCCCCACCCAACCGCCAGTCTCACTGTCGCCACGCAAAGACGACACCAGAGTTCCTTGGAACGGAAGAAAATTTGCCACCCATTCTCTTTGGGTTAAGGCGGTCTCTCTCGATTGTGCATTCCCCAAATCAGGCGTCAACTCAACCGCCAGCCATGGCGGAAGTTTGGCGGAAGTTTGGCGGTTCGCCTCATTAACCCGTTGATAGACTGAGATTTACGTCTTTCCTCCCCCATCGAAAATGTTTCCTAAAATTTGACTTCGATATGAGATGCGCTCTCACGCATTGGCCGGGGGCCGAAACCTCTCCCCCACCCCCCACCCCGTGGGGACGGTCGGGCCGCGAAAAGAATGCTTGCCCCCGCCCATGGCGCCGTGCAGGCTCCAGATCACCTGGCCCGACTCGGCAAAACGAAGGCGTTGATAGTCAACGACTTACGTAAGTTTCGCACAATATCAATTATATCTACTTGGACGGGTCTTCCCCGACGATCATCACCGCCGAGGGCTGGCGTTTGGCTTTCCGGGCGGCCATCGCCTCAACGTCCACCGGCTTGGGATTAGCTCGACCAGACATGTCGCGCAGCAATCGTTCGAAGACCTCCCACGCTCGAGCGCATGAAGCGAGATCACGCGCTGGAGCCTCTTTATCCACGACGATTTGCTTCAGAACACGTTGCATATCAAGGATTTGGAAGCGCTTTGAATTTTTTCGCGCTGAATTACCAGCGCGAAACGGAAGAAGCCCGACCGTGTTTGGATGAGGGTTACTCATGGCAAGGGACTGTCGTTGATGCGGGCGGAAAAGTCAAGAGCCGACCGGGCCGAAAAGATTTCGTGACTGTTGCAGCAATGACAACTTTTCAGACTTGCCTTTCCAGGCAGGGTGAAGTATCGTGAAGTCTGCATCTTCCCAGATGTCTCCGACAATTCGAGACGGTGGAACGGAGCGCAATGAAAGAGCCAGCCGGTGGAGCGGTTCACTGGCGGCGCTGGAATGGAGCGGAGTGGGGCCGGCTTGAATTTTTGGCTTGCGCAGTCTATGTGACCTAGATCACATTACGTGTATGACGCATCATGGCGAATCTGGACGGATTGTTATCGACGTTGAACCGGAGTTGAAGCGGCGGCTTTACGCCGGGCTTTCGCTTGCGGGGAGCACCCTAAAGGATTGGTTTATGAGGGAGGCAGCTCAATTTTGCGATGAGCAGAAGCAGCCTTCTTTTCTCCAGAAGGTGCGGTACGGGCCAAGCCGACGTAGCAAGGCGTTGGTGGTGCGAGAGGAGTTTGAGCAGTTCAAAACCGCCGGGCGGGGAAGCAACGGAAACAGCAACTCGGGAAAGAGATACACGATCGTTTCGATGTTTTCCGGCTGCGGGGGCATGGATTTGGGTTTCACGGGCGGCTTCGAGATTTTCGGACGCCAATATCGGTCGCTGCCGTTTGAAATGGTGTGGGCCAACGATACCAATGGAGCAGCCTGCAAAACTTACCGCCGGAATCTGGGGCACGACATTCACCGAGGGGATGTTTGGAGTTTGATGGAGACGTTGCCGGAGAGCGCGGACGTGGTGATCGGAGGCTTCCCTTGCCAGGACATTTCTGTGAACGGGAAGCGGGCGGGCGTGAATGGAGCGCGCAGCGGGCTTTATAAGGCGATGATTGAAGCGATTAAGCGGGTGAAGCCGAGGGTATTTGTCGCCGAAAATGTTAAGGCGTTGCTGCGGCACGAGGTGTGGTTAAAGCAGGTTCTGAGCGACTTCAATGGGCTTGGTTATACGTTGCATTATCAACTTTACAAGGCGGCGGACTATGGCGTTCCGCAGACGAGGGAGCGGGTTCTATTTGTTGGTACGCGGAGCGACGTTACGCCCTTCGTGCCTCCTGTTCCTGAGCGCTCGCCAGCCAATTGGATGACCGCTAAGGAAGCGATTGGCGACTTGGAGAAGGTTGAGGAGAATGCGGGCATTAACCATATTTGGAGCTTAGCGAATACGAGCCCAGAGCAGGGCAACCGGAAGCTGATTGCAGATCGGCCCGGTTACACAATTCGGGCGGAGTGCCACGGCAACATTCAGTGGCACTATCGTCTCGCACGTCGGATTTCAATGCGAGAGGCCGCAAGATTTCAATCTTTCCCTGACCGGTTTGTCTTCGTGTGTGGGTTGAGGGAAACTGAAAGGCAGGTGGGGAATGCAGTGCCGCCCGTGCTGGCGTGGCACTTGGCTAATTCTGTCCTGGCGTGCCTGCAATGATCAGGCAGAGCCCTTGTTTTCGGCTGGATCACCGGGGCCAGCCGGCGGGCGGACGGCCTGTGATCAGCGAGCGGGGCTTTG
>Ga0116127_1001268_pt1 | contig 16030 bp, 39 predicted proteins | sample June2015DPH_16_1_FD_89731 | JGI IMG/M metagenome (GOLD analysis project Ga0116127, IMG submission 89731) | Peatland microbial communities from SPRUCE experiment site at the Marcell Experimental Forest, Minnesota, USA - June2015DPH_16_100 | ecosystem: Environmental > Terrestrial > Soil > Wetlands... | reverse complement strand
TAGACGACAAGGAGGTGTCATGCATACATGTCCTATGGAGATCGTTGCACTCGTGGTAGCGTTGCCTGGAGTAGGAGCTATCGTGCACGTAGCCAAGATGTACTTAGGTAAGTCATAGGAGGAGATAACATGTTATCACTTGGAGTTAAACTAACTAAGGATGGAGGACATATCAAGACCAATGGAGAGTTGCATCTTGAGATCATAGCAGGAGAGATCATGGAGTCAGGTAAGGCTATCACTCACTACCTGAGAGTAGGTAATATCCCTTACGACCATCTCAATAGGTTAAGAGGACATATCATATCAGTAGGGGCAATAAGGGAGTACAGACATATGGAGAGCGTCAAGAGAATGAATGGCTCCGTCTATATGCAAGGCTGGAAGACATGGTACACTAGACTACTTAAGTTCCGAATGGATCCTAAGAACGATGATAAGGACTTCACGGTACCTCGATGAAGAAAGGGTTAGCCTTTATATTAGGACTTGTGGTACTGATAGCTGCTGGATGGATCGTGATCTTATCCCAAGCGGATAAGTTTCTCGAAGCGTTCAACGTGACAAAGTAAAGGAGATCATATGACCATTGGACAACTGCTCGCTGGACAGAAGGGTCTACTGTATAAGGTTGCTTCAACGAACGAGAAGGCATTGAGAGAGGATAAGCGAATGAAGATAGAAGAGCTTAAGAAACAAAGACAGTTGAGAGAGTCTCAACGTCTTCCTAAGGCGTGGAGCTCGGACAAGGTGATCTCCTAATGCCTGCTATAGCGGCGGGAGTCATCTTCGTCCTGTGTTGGTTGTACGCTGCTACTAATCAGAACGTACACACTCCAAAGGATAAGCCTGCAATTGTTAAGGAGGTCAAATGAATACGGATACTAGCTTCATAGGAGTGTCTTTCGTTCGACTCGAGAGGCTGAAGCTGATCGCGGACAAGAAGGATCGGATTGAAGACAGAGCTCGCAAGGTCTATATCTTCAAGCAGAAGGTTCTTAAGTCGTTGAGCGTTAGCTTCACATGGAGATAAAATAATATGAACAAAGAACTGATAGAGCATCTGTTGACGTTCGATGTGATCAAAGAGGCTGAGAAGATGACGATGCAGCCATACGGAAAGGATGACACGACGCAGAGGCTGGCTGCTCTTAACTTCATTAAGAGAAGTCAGAAGCTAGCAAAAGAGTTGAAGCTTAGTTCAGATACACACAGAGGAATGTCGTATCTAGACTTCATCAATGTAGTAGTGTCAGAAGGATTTGTTCCAGTTCTCAACGAATCCTTCCAAGGAAAAGGTTACGAGAGCAAGCCAGTCACGGAGGTGTACTTAGTCTTCTATCATCAGAGTAAAGGAATACTGTTGACAGCTGAATCGTTCGGAGGATCGATGGTCAATCGAGCCGTGATGTATTACAACTGGGTGCCTAATCCTTTAGATAAAGAATGGCATCGAGCAACAGCATCAGGACGACTGCATGGACAAGTGTGGGCAGGATACCATGACGTCAACGAAGCGTTGAGATACAAGTTAGACTTGTTACAACACAAAGGTTACTTCTGCAAATGGATTCAACAACCGTCGGTGTATCTGTTGAACTATATGGAAGGAAGAACCTTGACTCAGGTAGAGAGCCTTAACAAAGCTAAGATGCAGAAGCTGCCAGAGCTCGTTCGCAATGCCATACTAGCGTAAGGAGATCAAATGAAGAAGATGATACTGGCTACATTGTTCATGACAGTAGCGAATACATTGGCTTCATCATTGATGTACAAGCACAAGAAGTTAATTCCGTTAGGAATGGTTCGCGTAACAAAGTATACACACAACGAAGGAGGTTGGTGGACTAGTAGTGGCTACCGTATGAAAGAGAAGGATGCTATGAGCGTGTGTGCCATCTCACGAGACTGGTGGAGGCGACGTGTCAAACCTGGTGATGCCATTCAAGTGGATGGAATCATTTGTCGAGCCCTTGATACGATGGCCCTGAAAAATAGAAAGGGGTTCAGACAACGTAAGTGGATAGATATCTTCAACGGGTCAAAGGTTGAAGAGAGTCTTGACTACGGAATACAAAAGCATCAGGCATACATCGTAAAAGAAATGTAGCGTCGTGCTCTTCTATCCTTCAGCGATCGGTGGAGAGTCCGGCGTTGGAGGATAGGTAAAGCCTGATGATACAATCAGGTAGACGTTAAATAAAAGGAGAACAAAATGAACACTGAGAAGATCGAAGCGACTCCGTGCCGTATCGTGGTCCTCAACGTCCTTCGCAATGGACCTTCGACGTGGCGAGACATTCGGATCGCTTACTACGGACCAGTTCGTTCGCAGAGCAAGAGCAACACTTCGTTCCAGAATCAGTTGGGACGAATGATCGATAAGGGACTCATCAAGAAGGAAGATGGGCATTACGAGATCACTTCGCTCGGCCGAGAGATGATCGAGAGCTTGACTCCCGAAGCAATCGAAGGAGCGAAGAGCAAAGCGCACACGATGGCGGAGGTGAAATAGATGAAAATCAAAAACGTCAGCTGGGTGATCTTCATAACAGGATGCATGACTATCCTTGCGGTAGACATTGTGTCTTGGACGATCGTCGCTGATGAACTGGCTCGTTACTTCTAAAGGAGATAACATGAACGACCAACTGTACGCTGCGTACGTTAAGCAAGCTCGTCTGTGTCAGCGTCCGTTGTTGGATCAGGATCACTTCTTCAAAGCAGTGAAGATGATCGCTGACATGTGCCAAGAAGATCCTATGAGCACAGGGATCTTAGAAGCGGATGCAATGGAAATGATAGTGATGTTGAATGCAAAGGAGGTAGCATAACATGTATCATGAGAGCGAGCAGGAGAAGAAAGTAGGTGAGAAGATGAAAAAGATAATGCATGTGCGAAGCTTGGTGAAGACGATGGTAGCTTCGTATCCGGATTATCAAATCAGAGCTTGGTGCAAAGCAAGTCAGCCTGAGCTGGCAGGTGACATCTCCATGGATTGGATAAAGCATAAGGAGACGTTAGCTTTGCCAGATCAAGAACTGGTACTCGAACTCTGGAAAGAGACACTCCAGATGGCTACCAATGAAGTCTCAGTACTCGTCAAGAACTACGGCAAGTAAAGGAGAAATGAAATGATCATCCGTCATTACGATGACGACATGACTGGCGATGACGTTGTGTTCGAAGAGAAGCGGAAGAAGATGAATCAGTTCAAAGAGAAGAGGCATACGCAAGCTATCTCTTTGAACAAGCTGCCTATCCAAAATGATCAGGAGGCCAAATGAACACAGCTACTAAAGAAGTGAAAGAGATCGTACAGACGTTGCAAAGGGTATACGAAGAAGATCCGTTCGCTGAAGCATTCGATACGGATCTGAAATCGTTTCGCATCGGTAAAGTGCCCTTCGAAGGAGTTCAGTTCGGACAGCTGCTGTGGGAAACGAACGGTAGATTAGAGTACTATCATGATAAAGAAGAGGGGGTGATATACTATCGCAAAGCTTCCTAAGTCTAAGATGTGTTGTATCCTAGATCCACATTGGGTATGGGAAGAAACAGGTGAAGGCCCTTTGTGCGAAGCTTGTTCGATAGTATATTGGAAGTCGGGAACTCATGGTGAATCCATGCTACCTCGACCTCGCACTACGTCGTCAGAGAATAGGAGATAACCTCATATGGCCAAAGTACACGAAGCTAAGCTCCAGCTGTTCAAAATCATCAAGGCTGGGCTCACGGAAGCCGTACTAGGACTGGAAGGAGGCCCTGGAATCGGTAAGTCCGCGATCGTGAAAGCCGTTGCGAAAGAGATCGCAGCGGAGTCGGGAAGACCGTTCGGATGCATCGACATTAGGTTGAGTCAGATGGCCGATGCATCGGACTTCGTTGGTATGCCTCGAACGGATACTGCATCAGGAACAACGGTGTTCTGTAAGCCGGATTGGTGGCCGGCAGAAGGAACGCAAGGCATTCTGTTCCTCGATGAGCCTAATCGTGGTGCGCCAGACGTCATGCAGGGAGTGTTTCAGTTACTTACGGATCGGAGGATCCACACTCACAAGCTGCCTGATGGTTGGTTCATCGTCATGGCATTCAATCCGGGAGATGATACAGCACTGTCGATGAACGTGAGTACGACGGATGCGGCTTGGAACAGTCGCTTCATTCGTCTTCACGTGACTCATGATGTCGAAGCGTGGATGGATTGGGGGAAGAAGAACAACATCCATCCGACGGTGCTTCGCTTCATCGCAGTGCATCCGGAACTGTTGTATGCTCCAAAGGAATCGGGAAGCTTTCCTTGCCCGAGATCTTGGGAGTTCGTCTCCGCCTTCCTGGCTAAGGATGCATTCAGCCTGGAGATCCAAGGAGACATGATCAGAGGAATGGTGGGAATGGAAGCTGCTGCTACGTTCATCAGCTTCATGGATAAGGCAACCATCAAGCCTCTGGGAGCAAAGGAAGTCTTGGCCGGCTACGCCAACGGCGAAGTCGAACGAGATGGAAGGAAGATCAAGATGAGGGAGGTGTTGAAGGCTCAGCAGAATGATGCTACTGCTGCGACGTGCCGTGAGTTGGGAATGGAGTTGGGAGACGAGACAGGAACGACTGTCAGCAAGGAGGCAGAAGCTAACATGATCGCGTTCATGTTGGATCTGTCCGACGAGCAGAACATCGCCCTGTTGAAGAAGTTCAAGCGGCCTTGGCTTGCAGTGCTTGGACAAAGGTCTCCTGAGTTGATGAAGAGGATCACGACTCTTCTCAACAGCCTGAAGCCTAAGGCGAAGTAATGATAGTGCCTACTAAAGGTCCAATCCCTTTAGATAGGTCGTACAAAATAGAACGGAGGTAATGTGAAACAGAAAAGGCATCAAATAGGAAGAAAGTGCAAGCCGCTGTGCGATCTATGTGGTTATGAAGAGATGGGAGCACGCATTGCCAAAGAGCCTATCATCATCAAAGAAGTTAAAAGATTATCATCTCTACCAGCCAAGAAGTTATGGGTAGAGTTAAAGAAGAAAGATAGCCTTTGGTTGATGACGTTAGGCATGTCGCGGGGAGGATTGGAACTTCGTAACAAGATACTAAAGTACAAACAGGAGGTGCTATGATCGAAGGCGAAGTAAAATAAGTAACAACAAAGAAGGTCCGATCCCTTCCGAGTTGTTACATCTAAGGAGGATACAATGAGAAAACCTGAGGAGTGGGAATGTGGTGCGATTAAACGAATAGGAATGTCTGAAGAGTTCTACGTATGCTCTAGACCTTCTGATCATCTTGGCCTATGTCAAGACAACATGGGCTCATGGAAGAAAGAAGAACTTATTCCAATTAGCAAGGAGATCAAATGACTAACACTGAAAAGATGTTAAATCAGATTGATGACTTAGTTATCAATGAAGCTGACCAGGATGTCGTTGATCCACGGAGACTTGTAACGTCTGAGATCACGTTGTCTTATGCTAAAGAACTTCTTAAGAAGGAGGTAGCATTAAGACTTGCGTACACGACAATCAGAGGTCTTAACAACAAGTGGTACGCAAAGTATTCTAACGATACTGCGTACATCCAGACGTTAAAAGATCAGCTACGAGCCTGTCGATAACTAACTGTATTAGTTAGAAGAACGAAGGAGCTCACATGCCTTGGAATCAAAAGAAGAAAGAATACTCAGAACGGTATCGTAAAGAAGGTAGGCGTAAGAAGTACGACGAAAAGTATAACGCTGACTACTTCCAGAAGCATAAGGAGAAGAGCGTTAAGAAGAGTACCAAGTATGCAGACGATAGACCTTTATATCGAACTTGGTATAGTATGAAGACGAGATGTCTTAACGAGAAACATGAAGCCTATCCTAACTATGGAGGAAGAGGTATCAAGGTGTGCGACCGTTGGATGAAGTTTGAAAACTTCGAGGAGGATATAAACAAACTAATAGGACCTCGGCCAGAAGGAATGACTCTTGATAGAGTCAACAACGATGGTGACTACGCTCCTGGTAACGTTCGTTGGGCTACTAGGATCGAGCAGAGGGCTAATCGTCGTAAGGAGGTTATATGATTGAAGGGGAAGATAAGATTAGTAAGGCTCTTATCTACTTAATGCAATCGAATGGTGCATTCTACGCCGAATTGTTTATCCGTATGATCAGGATCGAAGGCAAAGAGACGTTGCCTCCAGATGCCTTACTAGCTGTACTTCCAACGAACGGACGCATCTATCTGTACACTGATGTGAATCGTTTGAAGGATATGTCCATCGAACAGGTAGCGAAGGGACTAGAGCACGAAGCACTACACATCGTAATGGATCACGCTTCCAGACGTTGTGATCGTAATCCATTGGGATGGAACTACGCAGGTGATCTGGCAATCAATAGCCTGATCAAAGACATGGACATAGGATTAATACCTGGCAAAGGACAGTTCGCGAACTTCCCGAAGATGAAGTCAGCGGAAGAGTATTTCGAACTGTTGAAGCAGATGAGTCAGGATCAAGCGGGAAAGGGAAGTAAGTGTAATTCCCATTCCGCTCACGGCAAGAAAGCTCCTGGTCAAGGAGAGGGAGAAGATCAGGAGACGTCAGACTTCGATAAGGAGGTAATGCGAAAAGCAGCACAAGAAGCTAAAGACTCAGCTGATAAGTACGATCAACGAGGCAGGCTTCCTGGAGACATCGAGAAGATCGTTAACGACTTCTTGAGACCTCCTACAGTGAACTGGAAGCAAGTCTTGAGACAGAAGATCGCAGCGACGGTCAAAGCGAACACGAAGAGGACGTGGCGCAAAGAGAATCGTCGCAAGCTGGATTACTTGAAGGGGAAGATGAAGGATCGGATCCTTCGAGTAACGTTGGTGTTGGATACTTCCGGATCTATCTTCGGAGATCCTGAGTTGCTATCAGAGTTCTACGGAGAGATCAATGGCATCCAGAAGGTATACAACAGTGAAATGTTAGTCATCGAATGCGATGCAATGGTGGCTAATACGTACACACTAAGGAGTGGTCAAAGGCCTAATCCTTCACCGAAGGGTGGTGGAGGAACGAGCTTCAGACCTCCTTATCAGTGGCTGGCAGAGCATAAGAAGACAACAGACGTTGTTGTCTACCTGACAGACTTGTACGGAGACTTCCCTGAGAAGGAGCCCGTCAAGACTATCTGGTGCGTCTGTCCTGGAGGAGCGGATAAGGTTCCTTGGGGACAAATAGTTAAGATGACTCCGTCAGCGAAGAAGAAGTAAACTAAGATAAGGTAGCAAGGTCCAATCCCTTGCGAACCTTATCATATAAAGGAGGTAGGATGAAAAAGAAATTAGCTCCGGAAGATTGTCTTGCTTGCGTCTTGCACCAACGAATTTCAGTCAAAGATATAATTGAACCGTTGATAGCTCGACGAGATAAAGCGTTAGAGAGAGCGGAGCGAGCGCCTACCAATGATCATATCGAGAGTGCAGTTGTAAAAGCTTGGGATGACTTCTATGAAGCTGTAAATAAGACTGATGTCGAAAGAGTTTCATTCACTGACGACCCGAAAGAATGGAACGGATTATGGGATATGTATACCCATTCAGAAGAAGGAGTCATCTACGCAAAGGAGATCATATGACTATGAAGCCAATCATACCCGCACTTGTTAAGGCTATGAGTGATGAATACAAGAAGGATGCTCGAGAGAAAGGTCTTATGCATGATGACCTAGAAAAGAAGCTTCAACATCATAAGAGGTTCGAAAGCTTGAGAGCTGACTGGGCAGAGAAGAGAGTCAACAGTATCTTCCGAGAGGTAGAGAGATATGGAATTACTATCAAGAAAGCTGAAGTTACAGGAGGATGGAGAGGGACTACTCTTAAGGCGATATACCAAGGTGTAACGATGGAAGGAGAATTACAGTATCGATCGATGGATATGGTGAGACCTTACAAGCCTTGGAGAAGACCTAAGATTGTAGCCACCTTCTGGATCTTAGATAGCAATGGCAATAAGTGTTATCTAGAAGGACATATCCCATCAGCGTTCATGATTGTCTTCGGAGCAAAGCGAATGCTGACGTACAATCGGTTAATGCCTGCAGTCTTGAATGCAATGGCGAGGTGATTATGGAAAATAAACTGTGCTGTGTTCTAAGTCCTTGGAGCCCTAAAGCTAAGACATGCGCTTATCATACTCGTATGTGGGCGTATGGAAGTCTACATGGCTCACCTGAAGCAATGCAAGGATGGGTTCCTGGAGAGAAGTCTCTTCCAGCTAGGTTCATAAAAGTAATAGAGATAGTAGGTAAGGTTAAGCGGAATGCTTTCTACGACTCCGCGCAAGTATCTAACCTATCTACTAAGAAGGCAGGCTACATAGTAAGGGTCGAAGGAGGTTATGTTCTTACAGAGAAGGGTAAGAAGTATCTTAAGGATCATCCAGCAATAACTGTAGATGTTAAAGAATGGATGGAAACAAAGTCCTCAAAGGGAAGAGGCTACAAACAATGAGCGAACATGGAAAGTCGTTACTTAGGTTGGTAGCAGCTTGAGAACAACATCCTATAACAAATGGGTGACTAAGATGAGGAGGGGTTTTCTTTAGCTACACTAACATAGAATATAAGATCGCGGGCCCGGGTCGGGCGGGGTCCCTCCCTTGCGGTAGCCCTGGTCATTTGAAACTCGCACCTCCACCGTCACTACGTTCCGGAGTCAAATATCGCTGGCTCGAGAATGTTTTACCGTCTATCAAAAAGCTTTTAAGCGGCTTTATGTTTTACCCAGGATGGGCAAAAGGTGTGAAGCGGCAAAATGTTTTACCTCCTAATTATACTTTAAGATTGATCACGATGTTTTACCCAGGTCAAACGTTGGGTCTTTAAGAATGTATTTCCCCTCATAATCGTGATGATATGTTTTACCTAGGCAAAAGATATTGCTGAGGTAATACATTCTCTCCTTCTCTCCTTCCCTATGTTTTACCTCCGAAACAAAAAGCGTTCTTTGGAGTATAATAAATCATGCCCTACAGTCTATGCTGTGCAATGGGTGAAGCACCTTGGATGTGTCGTTACTGTAAGACCGCGTACTGTGGTGACTGTACCATGCAAAAGGATAGGCCTGGCTACTGGGACCCACTGTGTAAAAAGTGTCAGAAGGCCGGGTGGAGGATATACGTCGGACTGCCCTTAGACGAGTTCATGGATCCTAAGTAACTAAGCCGGGCCTATAGTCTTAATTTTATCCCTAGCCAGGAGTCTGCCTTGAAAAGGACCAAGGTAGCAAAGATATTATCTTTAAGCTGAAGATCTAATGTTTTACCTGGGTAAAACATAGTTTGTCAGATTTTAATAACTTTAAGCTTAGCCTTCAATGTTTACCCCGATCCCGAAACAATTTTGCGTCCAATTCGTATATTATATAATGGAAGCTCGATTATGTTGCGTCCTGGCACCGACTAAAATTAGCAAGTGTGGAATGGTATGGTGTTGGGTCTGTTGGCTCGAAGATACAGACCATTGGGGCGTACTCGATGCCTCCGGATATACTGCCTCATGCAAAATTCGAGCTCCTTGCAACCCGCAACAAAAGTTGATTTGATTTGTATAATATAAGAGCTCTTCGTCTATAATGGAGTTCCTATTAAAAAGAATAGATGCAGCAATCGGGACGGTTGCGTTTCTTGCCAGAAGATGGGAGCCCTGTGTAAGGGTTACGCCTTCGTGAAGCTGGCAGGAGGGTACGAATACCCTCTGTGCTATAAGTGCGTCCGGGACTGCTGCGGTGTAGGAAGACCCATACGCGGCGAGACCTATGAGTTGCTGAGCCCGTTCTCGTTAGGAGTTGCAGGGACCTTTTATACTCCTAAGCCAATCACCATGGCTATCTATCCGGGAGTACCTAATGAAGATACCGCTAAAGTGGATAAGGAACCCTCTTAGACCGGTATCGATAGCTCTAACGGGTCTAGCTATAGGACTGTTCATCAGCGGCCAGAAAACAGATTCCGCGGAATTTATATTGCTATTAGCTATCTGGGTTGACGGGCGCTCAGGTATATATAACGATTAAGACCCGTTACAAAAACCAATTTCATTCGTATAATATATTAGCGCAATGTGAACGCGCAAAGATCTAGACTTGATAAGTAACTCAGGTCAGAGGAGGTAGTACAATGAGCGAGAAGAAAGCGTTTAACATCACCCCGGCCCGCCAGGTTATCCTGAACGGTCTTCGGAACGGTGGATTGAAGTGGTCCGCCTTGCGGGTGGTTTATTTCGGTGAGAACCGTGCGAAGGGGGGAGCGTCCACTGCGTTCCATATGCAGTTGACGAAGATGATCGAGAACGGTCTGGTCCTGAAGGATGCGGCCACGGCGCTGTATTCGTTGACCGATGCCGGAACCCAGGCGATCATCGATCTCGAAGGCAAGGGCGTTGACCTGAGCCTCGCGGTCACCAATGCGTCCAAGAATGAGCCTACCATCAAGGTCAAGGCTCCCAAGGCTGCTGCGACTACGGTCGAGGTGCCTGCCTAACAGGACGTGGCCAAGGGCTGAGGCGTAAATCAACCCAGTTAGCCACGGAGTCCGAGAACCAGTTGGTTCTCCTCCGTGCACTATTTGACCGAAATCTGACATCGCTGGAACGATAATCGGAGTGAAACCTTTCCAGAGGGACTAGCCCATTGGTGGCTAGCGGTCAATTAATTTATAGCAGGGAGGTGGCTATTGGCTTGCCACGGGAGTCTCATAAGCTCCAGCCGAAAGGCGTGTCAGTTCGATTCTGACCCTTGCAACCTTTACTCAACGGAGGGCTAGGCTGTAGTCCGGAGGTGATGCCCGGAGTCTAGCCTTCCAGAATTTGATTCCCTAGTAGTTTAATGGAAAACACGAGGTCGCACCTCGGACGCAAGTTCAAACCTTGCCAAGGGAGCCGATTTGGTTCGGAGGTATCTATGTGCATGGTCTGCGTAGATGAAGCTGCTATGGGCGTTGCTATCGTTATAGCATCGATGCCATGGTGGAAGGTTCTTTGGACAAAGCTATTCCATAGGAAGTAATATGGAAGATAACCTAGGATGCCTAATAAATGGGCATCATATAGATATTGATAGGCTTAATGCCTATTGCGTAGACTGCGGCAAAGAATTGGTCTGCATGTGCGACGTAGAAAAGGATGCCCTTTGTAAATGGGTTCTAATTGAAGAAGCTTTTCCAGGAGCCTGATGTGGAAACCAATCTAGGCTGTGTTCTAAATGGCCATGTAGCCCCTTCAGGACATTACCAAGGTAATGACGAGATAGGTTTCTGGTCTGTGTGCGAAAATTGCAGTAATTCCATCTATACACCCCCTAGTCGTATAGATCCGCAGTGGAACTGGGTAGAGGCGACGGTAGCTCCTCCCGCGGTAGCGGAGGCGATTGTCGATCTAACCCTAAAAGCTAATACAAATCGTGACGTAAGAGACCGGGGACGCCGCCCTTGACTCCCAAAATCTATCTCTGTTGCCAGATCCTACCTCTTTACTATTGTCTAGCTTGTAATCGACAATGGTGTTGGGAACACTGGGTTAATAAAGATGGTCATATCCGGATGAGATGTGCTAGACGTAAACTTAAAGAAGTCGAGCGGGAAGAAACTGATAAAGCTTTCGACCCTCTTACCCAACAATCCTGTAGCACAATTACCAAGGTCGTATACGATTTAGTTTAGCTCCCAAAACTATGATAAAGGTTAGGAAGTTACGTTTCAAACTCTTCGACCATTCGATTTTGGTTCAACATGCCTTCGATCGGTCCTTAGGGCCTTTTCACTTTCAGTACGTCGGACATAGTTGTCAGGGAGACAATAGATCCAAGAGTCTCTTTGTAGTAATCCTTTACTACGCGATGACTATAGAGGTCTGGAAGAGATAACTATGACTAACCCAAAGCCTTGTGGAGATACGACTATGACACCAGCTGATGTTCTAAAAGATTTGGATAAGGCCCTAGCTCGATTCGGAACCTATGACTATTATGATAAGGGTGTCGATGAAGTCTTTGATGCTAGTAAAGCGACCAGTTATGTTAGAAGCTTGGAGCCTGCGGATGCTGTAAGGTTCTTAGTTAGTCTTAGTAATCATGAACACGGTAGTCATCTTGTAAGTCATATCGTTAATTGTCTTGATGACACTCCAGAAGAATGGTTTGAAGTTGTGGTCGAAGAATGTAGGGAAGCAGGACTCGACGTTTACTAGACCAATCTATGGCAGATAACCTAGCCTGCTTAATCAAAGGTCATACTCCTGGTAGAATGGTAACCTATACCCGCTTCGGAGTTCAAGGCTATTGTCTTCTGTGCGACCGTAAACTTATTTGTGTGCAGATGTTCGATAGGGATGCAGAAGAGTGGGTCGGAGAGAACGACAATGGTTAAGCTTCTTTGTTGTACAATTAACCCAGAATTTGTTTGCGTTCAGTGTCGTCTAATAATTTGTCGCGAACATGACGAGAAGGAGCTAGAGTATTGTACGGCCTCATCTGCCAAAGGCTACATCAAAAGGCATTACTTCAAACCGATAACAAAAGATTGGGCACCATTTTAATATGAATCATTGGACGACTTGGAGTGCGGAGTATATAGCCTACTGTAGGAATGGCTATAGAGTTAAGTATGTTTGTTGTCAAAGGTCTGACAAATGTCTTTGCGGGCATAATTGGAAAGATGAAATGAAGATAGTTCACGATGTCGTATCAGGATATAGGTTATGACCAAATCCCATTATTGTCGAGAAGGTTGGGGTCAGATCCGATGTAATCGTAACCGATGGCTTCTTGTTCGTAGAACAGATAAGTGGTCGAGGGTAACTTGTAAGTCGTGTATACGCTATGGAAAATAACCTTTGTTGTCATCTTAGTCCTGTTGTCATTTGTGAGGGTTGTGATAGTAAGTGGTGCGATCCTTGTTCTAATTTGCCTAGCACGAGACATCGACCTTGTAATGATGGCTCACTAAGATGGACATGTGATAAGTATAAGGGTAAGCTTTGGGTAAGTCGCGGCAGTAACTATGCTATTACCTTTTCGAAAGATCCTTGATATGAATCCAAACAATCTCGGTTGCTTGATTAACGGCCATAGAATTGTTGAAAGGGATACGCCTGACTCGGTGCGTAAGTCGAAGATGCCTGACTATCCTTTTTGTATAGGCTGTCATCGTAGAATCATATGGTGGGATGGAAAGTTCATTTTGATTAGACCTTATAAGAGGTAACGACAATGGCTTGGAAAACTGACGATCCTAAAGAATTACTACCTGACTTGCCGTTGACTAGAGCTTCGGTCGAAACGAATTGGGAGTCGGGCTATCCTAATTCTTTAGAGCGATGGATAAAAGATCTTAGTCCTACCTATACGTTAGATGCTGAGTACGACCTTGGAGATAACAAAACTCTCTATAGGTTTAAGTCTCTTGCAGGTCATTTTCAAAACGTTGTCATCGGGAATAAGTGACTATGGATGAAGAAATGATTAAGATACTAATCGCGGTCGCTTGCTTCGTTTATATGCCTTCGCCGTACGGAATTCTTGCTGCCCTAGTTGTTTTCTTTCTTCTATAGGAGACCTATGAATAAGAAATTCGGATGGGCTTTTGTCGTAGCGTGGTTCGGAATGGTTCTTCTCCAGCTCACTTGGATAGGACTTTTCGTTTGGGCTGTCGTTCATTTCGTCCGTAAGTTTTGGTAGTCTATGACTAAGTTCCAGATGTTCGAGTGCGTCGTAGGATTCGTTTTTATGGTTTGGATGTTTGCGGATGTCGACTAAATATGAACGAGAATCTAGGTTGTTTAATTAAAGGTCACTATCCGGGAGATCCTGATCTTGGCTTCGGTAGTCTGAGACCTATTTACATTTGTAAGGGGTGCAGACAGCCTGTGACCTTCGATTGGAATCCTGAAGTAAGAGAGTGGGTCGTAAAGGAGTGACTATGTTTTTACTTCCAGTAATAGCTCTAGGGTCAATAGCTTTGATGGCGACGTGGATGGTTAAGAAGATAGGTAAATGAGAAAGTATCTGTGGACGGAGCTGCTCGACATGTATCATAAGCCAGGCCCTTGTTGCTGGTTGGATCCTTGGACACTCATAAACTATAAGATTTGCGTTCCATGTCTAGAAAGGTTTATGGATAAGTATAGACATATGCGCTCACTATGATTACCATAAAGCTATCTCGTTACGACGCTAGACGACTAAAGTTCTATCTAGATGTAGGAATGCCTCTCAAAGATATCTACTTCAAGTGGGAACGTCGTCTTGCAGAACAGCTAGAGAAGGCCCTCAAAAGAAGACGGAGGTAACGTGATCCTACTGCTCTGGACGGCTATAGGCCTCGTTATTCTTAATGGAATTTATCCGATACCTAAGCCAGAAGATCTATTAGTTATGACGATGCGACCAATAATAAATCTTACGATGGATCTGAGAAACTTCATCCTAGAGGCGATATGAACGACTGTCTTGCCTGCCTTATCAAGCCGACTTGGATGTGTGAGAACTGCGATAAAGTAGGATGTTGTAGGGATCATACGAACACGTTTACTATCTTTCAGGCTAAGGATTGTGATGAGGGGGAAGTAGTCTCCTGCGCTCAGTGCCGTGCGCAAGTTTCGGACAATTTTAGAGGTAAGATGCATTGGTCGACCTGCTTAAAAAACTTCCTCGACAGGCCTTACTAATGAACAATTTATGTTGTGTCATACAGCCGGCGAATATATGTTATTACTGTGAAGGGGTGTGGTGTCTTTCTTGTTGGTCGAAGATGTTTGCAGGCAGAGGGCTTAACTTCGACAGATGTTCTTTAGGTAATTTTCCAGGTGGTGACGATCGCGGAGGGCACTACACCTATACATACGGTGGATCTATATACGACAAGTCCTACGTTGATCGTCATTGGATCAGCCGGGCTGCTGCGACCGTAGAAACGGACAAGAAAATTGCGGGCTGATCTTATACTATAAGATGAAGACCCTAAAATTGAACCTCAAGCCGACCCGTATATCCTATTGAGCTTCGGGGTCTTTAGGGGATGTTCTTGCGGTCACTTTACGGGTAGCTTCCGGTCACTTTAAGGGAGAGTTATGGCCACTCAACGCTTTGGAGTCGGAGATATCGTTGTCGCGTCGCCTGCAAAAGGTATCCAAATTTATGGAACGGTATCTTGGGTAGGCTCTGACGGTTCAGTTGAAATTACAGAGCCTAGCGGCAGCGCAGGAATGTATGCTCAGTATATGGTAACGCATCGTCAACCATCATGGCCGGGCGTAGCCAGCCGTAAGAAAAAGAAGTAAGGGACGACAGGCTTGGAGAAACAAGTGACCAAACGAAAGCGAAAGAAGTCTACGTGGCGACCTCCTACGGCCAAAGAGCTTAAGGCTTTTGAGAAGAAGTACAAACCTAAATCGATATGAACAATCTATGCTGTCTCATCAGTCCATCTCTTAAAGACGAATCTGGAAGCGGTTGGTGCCCTGCCCATTGGTTTGAATCAGGGATCAAGTTTGTTACAATAAACGCAGGCACCTTTAATATGGGTGAGGATGTGCAGCACGAAGTTACATTAACTCGTAACTATGATCTGGGAGTCTATCCTGTGACACAGCAGGAGTACCAGAGTGTTATGAAGGTTAACCCTTCTCAATTTGAAAATCCTTTGTCTCCTGTCGAAACAGTATCCTGGGATGATTTGCAGAAGTTTATAGAGAAGCTAAACCAGATACAAAAGAAATACTTCTATCGATTGCCTACAGAAGGAGAATGGGAGTATGCCTGTAGAGCGGGCACTAACAAACCTTTTTCATTCAGTGAATCTAAATTGGACTCGTACGCTTGGTTTGATAAAAATGCTAAAGGAACATCTCATCCTGTTGGTCAGAAGAAACCAAATAGATGGGGGCTCTATGATATGCACGGCAACATCTGGGAGTGGTGCCAAGACTGGTACGCAGACTATCCTATAGGTAAAGCGGTAGATCCTTTTGGACCTAAAACCGGCTCGCGCCGGGTCGTCCGGGGCGGC
>Ga0116127_1001266_pt1 | contig 16049 bp, 10 predicted proteins | sample June2015DPH_16_1_FD_89731 | JGI IMG/M metagenome (GOLD analysis project Ga0116127, IMG submission 89731) | Peatland microbial communities from SPRUCE experiment site at the Marcell Experimental Forest, Minnesota, USA - June2015DPH_16_100 | ecosystem: Environmental > Terrestrial > Soil > Wetlands... | reverse complement strand
CGGCAGCGCACCAGATCCCGATCTTATCCGCCGCCTTCGTCTCACTCCGCACAAGACTCTACCCAACTGGAACTACACGCTCACCCCAAATCTGTGAAGTTATTTTTGCGTCAGCCCTAAGATCACTCCCAACATGGGAGACATACCTTCCGGTTACCATGGACTCATGGCCGGGTAGCGGATCTTCGAGGCAAAATGTTGGCGCGCGGCGATCAACTCCTGACCTCCACGCTGACGCTCGGCGAGGTTCTCGTTAAACTTGAACACACCCCTTTTTGAGATTCTGCTTAGCAATCTCCAACAGATCCAGACCCCCGGTGTTCAGAATGCCGGCTCGGTGAGCCGTGCATTCGTCAAGCCGTGAGAATGCAAGAACTCGTACCTCGAGGACCCATTGGGAGTGAAGTTAGAGTCTGTAAGAGCGATTCACAAATCAGCGAGCAGAATCATCAGCGATGGGAATTCATCGACAGCTATTTCCCGCGCGGGGCCGGACTCCCCCAGGAGGCGATGGATGACGCAGGCTGGATTCACGCACGACCAGCCGTGGTGGGAAGAAGATGCGCTTGGGCGGCAGCGGCGTCTTGGATTCCATGCACTCGAGCAACAGTTCTGCTGCCGTTTCGCCGATTTGGAAGCTACTCTGATCGATTGTTGAGAGGGGCACGCGCAGCAGGTCGGAGTAGTGTACGTCACCTGCACCCACAACGGCAATGTCTCGGGGTACGTCCAGTCCAGCTTCCAGAATGGCCCTTATTGCGCCGGCCGCGACCGGATCGTTGTAGCAGAAGACCCCATCGGGGCGAGGCTTTAATTGCAGGAGGCGCTGCATAGCGTCATATCCAGTACTGTCTTCATGTGCCCCGCTGACGACATACTCGGGCGGGACCTTCAGTCCGTGTTTGGCCAAGGCCCGACGGTAGCCGCGCAGTCTTCCCTTTCCAGTCGACACCATTGGTCCGCGAAGGTGGGCGATGCGGGTGCAGCCCTGCTCGATGAGATGCTCGGTTGCCAAAGCACCAATCTTGTCGTCCTTCGCTCCGACATAGTTGGCCTTCCAATTCAAGAACATGCGATCGATCAGCACGTAACGCGCTTTTCCCCCCTCCAACAGTTCGACCGTCGAACAGGTCGCGTGCGGCGCCGCAGACGCGATAATCAGGCCGTCGACCATGCGCGCCAGCAGGAGCTTGATCTGGCGCAATTCTGTCTCTGCATTCTCACCGGAGCTGCCGATAATAATCTGATAGCCTAAGGGTTCGAGTTTGTGGTCGACGCCCTTTGCGACCTCGGCAAAGAAGGAGTGCATCAAATCGGGCACAATCAGCCCGATTAAGAAGCTGCGGTGGCCGGCGAGGCGGCGCGCGATGAGATTGGGTTCGTACCCAAGCTCACGAGCGCGCTGGCTAACTCGGCGTCGGGTCTCTTGGGCAACATCACCGTGGTTTCGCAATGCCTTGGAAACAGTCATCAACGACACGCCCAAATCCTGAGCGATATCCCTCATCCGCACTGCCATATCGACCCTCCTGGCTAAACCTTCTGGTAAACTGATGCAAAGAAGAACTCGCAGCGAACCCATCGGCAGGCACTGCGCTACCTGGGACGCTTGCGCGCAGCCGTGGTTCCGCCCGATCACTAATGTAACACCGCTTTGCTGTATTACACGATTGTTTTTCTTCCACTTTTAGCGGTAAAGCCTACATTTATACCGCTAAGAAAAGCCCTTGACAAGTATAAGTGCCTATGCCACACTGGCCGCCATATGCGGTGTACTTTCAGGGACACTCGCATTGGATGGTACACCACGGTGCAACATCCGTTTATCTGCGCAAGACAATTGTGCAGACTGGCTATACTTGCTAAAGCCTCGGGTCGGGTCCAAACAGAAAATCAAAGGAGGTAAGGTCACCATGAAAGGCGGAGTTTCCATGTCATGTTCCACGGTTAGCTCTCTCTTGCAACAGCAGAGGCCGGGACGCAGCGGACGACTCACCCGATTGCATCGCTTCGCAGCCCTGCCACTCGTGATGCTCATGTCCGTGGGTGCTTGGCTTATGTTTCCAGCCATAGCTTCGGCGCAACTTTCCAACGCCGCAATTAACGGCACCGTGCAGGATAACTCGGGCGCGGTCATCCCAGGCGCCACGGTGGTCCTGCACAATATCGCGCAAAACGTCGATCGCTCAGTGACCACCAACGGGGTTGGTTCTTACGTGATCTTGGACATCATTCCGGGAAACTATGACCTCTCCGTAAGCAAAGAAGGGTTTACCGCCGCGCGACAGTCAGACATCACGTTGGTGGTGAACCAGACGGCCACTGTCAACATCACGCTCTCTCCGGGAGTTGTGACGCAGACGGTCAACGTTCAAGCGAGTGCTGTGGCCCTGGAGGCCTCAACGGCCGAGCTCGGGGTTGCCATCGTTAAGACCGAGGTGAACGATCTGCCGCTGAACGGGCGGAACTTCACGCAGTTGCTCAACCTCACCCCGGGGGTTAGCACGGTGAACGTATCACAAAACTCCTCTGGCGCGGGCGGCATCTGGTCCACACCCATCGGCACTTTCACTTATCCCGCGGTCAACGGGCAAACCAACCGCAGCGACCTTTTCTATGTAGATGGAATCAACGATCAAGGATCATTCGGCAGCACCTATGTGGTTGCTCCCGTGGTCGACGACATTCAGGAGTTTAAGGTCCAATCCCACAACGACGACCCTTCGTACGGAGGGGCGCTTGGGGGAATCGTCAACGCGGTGACGAAGTCCGGCACCAACTCCTTCCACGGTTCGGCGTGGGAGTTCTTGCGGAACACGGTGCTCGATTCCCGCAACACCTTCTTGGCCGACCGCACCCCCTTCCAGCAAAACCAGTTCGGCGGGACCATCGGGGGCCCGATGATCCACAACAAAACCTTCTTCTTTGCCACCTACGAAGGCTTCCGCAACCACACGAACGCACAGAACTTTTACAACACACCAACCGCCACGGAGCTCACCGGGGACTTGAGCGCTGTCTCGGGACAGATCTACAACCCCAACTCCGGTTTGACGCAACCCTTTATGTGCGACGGCTCGGGCAACCCTCTGGCTCCTCTCGCGAACGGCACGCAGCCGGCGGGCACACCCTGCAACAAGATCCCGTCACAACTTATCAATGCAAACGCACTGAGCTACGCCACCACGCTCTACCCGGCCCCCAACTTGTCGGGCAACAAAAACTTCAACGGGCTTGACCTGACCAAGACCATCACCCGGCAGGACGAGGGGAACTTGCGTTTCGACCACACGTTCAATGAAAAAAACAGCCTCTGGGTCCGGTATACCGGCTACAGCCAGCCCTCCTCAGGGTCCGGTGGATTCGAGGGGATTGTCCACAGTATTTACTCGCACGGGTATAACGCCGGCGCGGGTTACACCCACTCCTTCGGCGGCAGCGCCGTGCTGGATTTGGAGTTTGGGCGCGACAGCGCCAACATCAATCAGTTCACCCACTATGTAAACACCGCCGCTCCCTCGTCGTTTGGTTTTTCGCCGAACTTCTACGGCAACTTCGTCGGTGGCGCGGCGTTTGTTCCCAACGTGGTCTTGGGTAGCTATCTCGGTAACCTCAACACCAGCGCCCATAACGCCACGCAGGTGGACAAGACCCACTTGGCCGACATTTGGGAGTGGAAGGGTAATTTCACCAAGAACTACCTGCACCACACCTTCAGGGCGGGGGCCGATTTCACCTCCAACAACGCTGACGCCCTGTATTTGAACGCCTCCGAGACTTATTACCCGGCTGAAACCGCGCTTAATGGAAAAACGGGTGGCGACTCCCTGGCATCGTTCTTGCTGGGCCTGCCCAACAGTTACTCCCGGCGTGATACCCGCGAGACCCAGCACGGCGGCTGGGTGAACGGCTTCTATTTCACCGACCAGTGGAAGGCAACCTCCAAGCTCACCGCCAACCTCGGGCTCCGTTACGACTACACGATTGTTCCGATCTATGGCAACAATTCCAGCGTCGACTACTACGTCGGCGACCTGGACGGCAACACTGGCCAGTACATCCTGGCGCGCCAGCCGCCTTCCTGCGCCACGACCAATGCGGCTCCCTGTATTCCAGGCGGCGTGCTCCCTGCCCACGTGATACTGACCCCGCTCAGCGGCGGCGCCATTTATCACACTGACAAGAGCAATTGGCAGCCGCGCGTCGGACTCGCTTACCAACTGCGCCCGAAAACCGTGCTGCGGGCCTCGTACGGCCGCTTCTTCGACAACTGGGGCGCCATCACCCAAACCGCTCAGAATTTTGAAGGCACTTGGCCCAGCCTTGGCCAATTAGGCGGTAGCAACCTGAATCTCCCCGGAGAACCCGCCGGTAGCTACGCGGACCCTGCCAATCTGGGAACCGGCCAACCGCTTCCTCCGCCCAGCCCGTTTGGCAACCAGACGTGGTATGCGGATCCCTTCCTCAAGCGGCCGCTCTCTGATCAGTGGAACTTTGGAATTCAGGAGGCCCTGGGGAAAAACACGGTCCTGACGGTGAACTATGTGGGCTCTCACGACGGCCGGCTGGACATGGGAATCTGGACGAACACGGCCCTGACACCCAGTGCTAGCGGCTATTCGCCCTCCCGGTCACCCTTCCCCTATATCACCCCCACCGATTTCGACCAGAGCATTGGCCGGAGCAGTTACAATGCTTTGCAAGCCTCATTGAACGGAAGCCTGGGTGGCAACCTGACCTACCTCGTCTCGTACACTTATTCTAAGAGCCTGGATCTTGGGTGCTCGGGATGGTACGGCGTGGAGGGATGCTCAATTCAGAATGCTTACAACCTCGATGGCGATAAAGGCCCCTCCGCTTTCGACCTTCCGCAAATCCTCTCGCTTTCGTGGGTATACAAGCTACCCATTGGCAAGGGCCAACATTGGTCTACCAGCAACAAGGCTCTCGACTACGTGATCGGCAACTGGCAGTTCAACGGCATCGCCACCTTCACCTCCGGGACGCCCTACACCGCGGGTGTGGGCGGACAAACAGATACTGCCGGCATCGGCGGAACCGAATACAACAGTTTTGGATCAGGAAGCGGCGGATACGAGCGGATGGACCTTGTGAGCAATCCGAAGCTTTCTAACCCAACGCCGGCCGAGTGGTTCAATACCTCCACCTCTGCGCTCGCGATCCCAGCGGCGGGCACGTACGGCACCCTGGGCCGCGATACTTTGCGCTCCGACCCGTACAAGAACTTCGATCTTTCCTTGTTCCGCCAATTTCCGATCACCGAGAACAAGAGGCTCGAGTTCCGATTTGAGATGTTTAACGCCTTCAACCAGGTGGTTTACGCTACGCCAGATGCAGCCGCTGTCGATAAGGCTTATGGCGCTGTGTCGAGTACGGCCAACGTCGCGCGTCAAATGCAGTTTGGCCTCAAGCTCTACTTCTGAGGCTGGTCGACAATAACCAAACCCGGCGGGTCCTTCCTGGACCCGCCGGGTTTGACTTTCACCTCTAGAAGTTGGGAAGCACCCGGGCGGGCCGAGGGCGGGGATGGACAGCAGGCTAATCCTGTTGCCGGCCCAAGATCGCCTTCGCGCGTGCTCTCCGACTGTAGCCGGCTGACGCTATCGGGCACGTCGCTGTCCTGCAAAACCTGATCTCTCGGTCCGGTCATTAGCATTCCAGGACGGACCAGCCGCCATGAGACACTTCCAAGACAGGCTTCCCGCTGCAAACATCGTGCTGCGAATTCAGATGCTCAGCCCACTACCCGGGCGGGGACAGGACAAGGTCAGCCAGATCGTATATCATTGAGGCTGGTGAACATCAACGAATATGATGCGCGCCTGCCGGCAGTGTCCCAGTTAGAATGTAGGGCCGCCTCCCGCCATGGTGGGACGGCCTGGGCCGGGGCAAGCCCCGGCCCTACGTCGCATACTAGGACACTAGCCGCCTGCCCATACCACTGCGCCCAAGGGACAGGATCGTCGAAGCAATCGCGAGGCAGCGTGGAATCCAGTCCGGGACGTGAGCCACTCTTATCGCGCCGGGCAGGAGGTCGACCGGCCGTCGTCTTGAGCGCGCTTCGCTTTGGTCTGATGCTCAGCACCATCGCCGGTTTTGCTTTCCCGCCGGGCACGATGATGGCGCAAGCGGCTGTTCCAGAGTCTCAGCAAGCGCAGCCTTCTCGGGCCGCCGCTTCGCCGCTGTCGTCGTCGACCTTGCCCAAGGCCTGTCTCGAATCCGACAGGGCCAATGGAAATGTCGCTAATCTGCTTGCCGCCATTCGAGACCATCCGACCGCCGATGCCTGGAACGCGCTCGGCGCTCTCTATGCCCAGCGCGACGACTTGGCTTGTGCGATCCCCTCATTCGAGACGGCGCTGCGTCTTCAGCCAGGGTCCGTAGAGGCCCGCTACAATCTGGCCTTGGCTTTGATCAAGCGCGGGCAGCCCACAAAGGCCACCCAGGAACTGCAAACGGTAATCCGGCAAAAACCACAATTTGCCGGGGCGCACTGCGCGCTGGGCGTTGTACTGCAAGGCAAAGGCAAACTTGGCGCCGCGGAGAGCGAGTTCGAGGCTGCCATCCGGGCTGACCCACATTTCTACGTCGCGTATGTGAACCTCGCGGGGCTTCTCGAGAGTGAAAAGAGATATCCGGCGGCCATCTCCTACCTCGAACAGGCCCTGGCCCTCAACCCGCCGCGGGATGTGGCCGACCAGCTCCAAATGGCTTTGGGCAAGACTCGTGCAAAGATTGCTCAGACCGAAGGCCAGCGACTCCAGGCACTGAAGCCGCGATCGAAACCAGACAGCGCCGCGGGTCAACTCAATAACCAAGCGAACCAACTGCTTGCCGAGGGCAAAGTCCAGCGGGCCGCTGATACCTATCGCGAGGCCCTGCGATTAAGCCCGAATAGCGCGCAGTTGCACTACAACTTCTCCCTGGCTCTGGACAAACTGGGAAAACTCAGCGAAGAGCAGGGGCAATTGGAAGAGGCCGTCAAGCTCGACTCGAACCTTGCTGTGGCCCACAACCAACTGGGTTTGCTCGCGCTGCAGGGCGGGAGGTTGGATAAGGCCGAACAGGAGTTCAAAAACGCCTTAGTCATAAACCCTCGGGACGCTGAAGCCCAGGACAATCTCGGCGTGCTTTTCAGCTTGCAGGGGAACGACGCGCAAGCGGTGACCCTGTTCCAGCAGTCGATTCAGAGCGACCCGAAGTACGCCAAGGCGTACGCGGACCTGGGAATGACTGAAGCGAAGCACGGAGAGTACGCGGAGGCCGAGCGGCAGTTCCAGACCGCGATCAAGATGGCTCCAAACGACGAAGCCGGGTACACCTCGCTCGGAATGCTCCAAGCCAAGACGGGTCGCGAACCGGACGCGATCCAGAACTTCCGCAAAGCGGTGGCGCTGGTTCCCGGCTCTCCGGATGCACACGTGAATCTGGGAATAGCGCTGGCCGATCAGTACGATTTAGCCGGGGGTCTCGCCCAATTCTCGGAGGCCATTCGCCTCGACCCCCGCTCCGCCAAGGCTCACTACAACCTGGGGCGGTTCTACTTCTACATCGGGAAGTATGACGAGGCACGAAAAGAGTTGGAAACGGCCTGCCAAATTCAGGCTGATTACCCGGACGCGCTTTACTCCCTGGCGCTTACTGAGAGACAACTCAACAACGCTCTACGCGCCACAGAACTCCTGGAGAAGGTTGTTGTCCTTAGTCCCGGCAATGCCGACGCGCAGTATCTACTCGGCCAAAACCTTGATCAGATGGGGAAGACTGACGAGGCTATCGCCCACTGGAAGGCGGCCGTGCGGGTGGATCCCAACCAATCACAGTCGCTATACCATCTGGCGCGCACACTGGACAAACGCCACGATCCCGAAGCACAGCAATACATGGAGCGTTTCCGGGCGCTCGAAAAGAGCCAGCGCCTTTTCGATCGCGTCCAGGCGCTGGGAAACTTCGCGATCGAGGCAGCCAAAGCACAGAATTGGCCGCAGGCGGTGGAACAGATGAAGGAGGCAATCCAACTCTGCGGTCAATGTGCGGAGAGCGCTCACCTTCATCGGAATCTTGGGCTAATTTATTGCCGGACCGGCAACCGGCAGGATGGGGAGAAAGAGCTTCGAGCCGCGCTTCAGCTCGACCCTCACGACGAAGACGCCAAGAAAGCGCTGGCTCAGTTGGCAAACTTACCCCATGCCCCCCAAAACTGAGCGGACAAGAAAACAGAGCCACATAATCGCCGGCAGTTTCCCGATTTCCGTTGGTGAGCGCGGGCGATGCTAACGGTGGACCCGGAGCGGGTCAGGGTGGAAGAGGCTGGGGAGGCCGGATACAATTTGCGGGAAGCAAAACTTGGCCGCCCTTCGGGCCTACGGAGTGCGAAGAGATTTCAATGGACAAATGAATCAAATCCTATATGATATACGGCTCGTCCAGACGAGCGATTTTGGCTTCTGGCAAGAGTTGTAGTAGAACGGAGGCCAGGGGAGACCAATGCTAGTGGGGCGGAGGGGGGCGGCGAAGCCCCGCTTTCGTCCAGGAGAGCCATTATGAATAACCTTCGGAACCAGGTTGCTGTAGTGACGGGGGGTGCGCAGAGCATCGGTTTGGGGATTTGCGAGGCCTTGGGCGCCGCCGGTTGCGTAGTCATTATCGCCGACATCCGCAGAGAGCGCATGCAGGAATCCTGCGAGAAACTCGTCGCGCGCGGCCACCGCTGCGAGACGCTCGAGGTGGATGTGACAAAAGAGGACTCGGTGCACAGCATGGTGGAGAAAGTCAAAAGCAAACACGGTCGCATCGATATTCTGGTCAACAGTGCCGGGGTGCCGCCGAACGTGGTGCCCTTGATTCACCTCTCAACTGCGGAGTGGAACAGGGTTCTCAACGTCAACCTCCACGGCGTGTTTTTCTGTTGCCGGGAAGTAGGGGCCCTCATGGCACAGCAGGAATCGGGGAAGATCATTAATATTGCCTCCCTCAATGCCGTCAGTCCTGCCGCGCTGTCCGTGTCGTACAATGTGGCCAAGGCAGGCGTGGTAAGTCTGACGCAAACCTTGGCTGTCGAACTAGCTCCTTTCGAAGTCAATGTCAATGCTATCAGCCCCGGGCCGGTCAGCACCGAATTCCACGACACCGTCATGCCCCAGCGCGCGGCCACGCTGGGCATAACGCGAGAAGCCATGGTGGAGAGAGTGCGAGCTTCGATTCCACTGGGTCGTTGGGGAAAGCCTGAGGACATCGCCAAGGCCGTTCTCTTCCTCGCCTCGGATCAGAGCGAATGGATGACTGGACAGAACCTGATTGTGGCAGGTGGGTTGGCAGGGGTTGCTGCGGCCCCTCCGAAGCAAGTGGTTCGCGAATGGCCAACCCGAAGAGCATAGGGTAGATACCCAACGAACCCTTCCCTTTGGGACGCCTGACGAGGTGCGCCGAGAAGTGCGAGAACGTATCAAGATCTTCGGCCCGGGTGGGGGGTTCGTTTTTGCGGCAGTCCACAATATCCAGGCTTGCACACCGGTGGAGAACATCCTGGCGATGTTCGAGACCGTGCGCGAATGCGGGCGCTATCCATTGGGGGCCTGAGAGCGGTCTGCTGGAGGAACCTGTAAGAAGGGGGAAAATTAGCTTGACGATATCCTATATCTTATAGTAGCTTATCGCACGGGCAAGACAGACCAGCCCTATGCAACTGCAAAAGGAGGTGCTCTGGTGCAGCCCAACCAAGTAAAAGCCAAACTGAGCCGAGGTGAGGTGGTGGTGGGCAGCTTCGTTTATGTGCCTTCCGCCAAGCTCACGGAGCTGGTGGGTCTTTGCGGCTTCGATTTTATCGTGATCGATCAGGAGCATGGTCCCATAACCACCGAAACTGCGGAAGACATGGTCCGCGCCTGTGAACTCGTGGGCTGTACTCCTTTCGCGCGGGTTCCTTATCTTTATCCCCACGGTATTTTGCATGCCCTGGATGTCGGCGCCATGGGAGTACACATTCCCAATGTGAACACCGTCGAAGACGCGCGGAAAGCTGCGGCCCTGTGCAGATATGCTCCCCGCGGGAACAGGGGTCTGGCGGGCGTACGGGCAGCGACCTACGGCCTGCGTGAGAAACTGAGCGACTACTGTCGCATGGCCAACGAAGAAATCATGGTCATCGCCCACATTGAGGAAATCAAGGCGATTCACAATCTCGAGCAGTTGCTCACTGTTGATGGCATCGACGTCTACTACCTAGGACCTGTGGATCTGTCAAACAGCATGGGCAAGCCCGGAACCGTCGATGCCGAGCTAAAGAAGACAGTGGATGACGCCATTGCGGCTATCGTGCGTGCCGGCAAAGTTGCCGGAATGATCACGACCGACCCAGACGCGGCTCGGCGGTATATCAGCATGGGGGTTCGCTACCTTGCCACCCACGCCGTCCATTTCATGGCCGCAGGGTCGCGGTCGTTCCTCAAGGCCGTGAAGGAGTAGCGCTCGTGCCTGAAAAACCTGTCGTCCTGGTAACAGAACGTATTGCCGATGTGGGCCTTCAGTTCCTGGAAGAATCCTGCGAAGTCTGCGCACCGTGGCGGCAGGACCGAACTTACACCGAAGGAGAACTGGGAGCTGCGGACGCCGTCATCGTGCGCCTCTGCCGGATCACGGCGGCTGTGCTGTCGGTGGCCGCAAAGCTCAAAGTCATTGGTCGTCACGGAGCGGGTCTCGACAACGTAGATCTTAAGGCAGCAACGGAAAGAGGCATTCCGGTGGTGTTCACGCCGAGTGCGCTGACCATGGCCAACGCCGTGGCAGAGCACACGGTGCAGATGATGCTGGCCTTGGCGCGGCACACCGTGATGGCCGACAAGGTGGTTCGCGAGGGGCGTTTCAAGCAGCGCAGTTCACTTCAGGGTGTCGAGCTCTACCAGAAGACGCTGGGAATCATAGGACTGGGCGCTATCGGCGAGCGGGTGGCTGAGATTTGCCACAAAGGGCTTGGGATGCGGATCCTAGCCTATGATCCCTATGTGGACGAACACCCCCCCCAGGTGGATATTACCTTGGTTCATTCTTTGCCAGAGCTTTTGGAGCAAGCTGACGTGGTGACCCTGCATCTCCCGTCCACTGCCGAGACTTCCTACATGATCGACGCAGACGCACTTCGTTGTATGAAGCCGTCAGCCCTGCTGATCAACACGGCACGCGGTACGGTGGTGGACACAGTTGCCTTGGCCGAGGCACTTTGCCGTGGAGAGCTTCTAGGCGCGGCGCTGGATGTTTTCGAAAAGGAGCCGCCCCCTTTGGACCATCCGTTGTTGTCAGCCCCCCGAACTCTATTCTCACCGCACATCGGCAGCTCGACTGGAGCATCGATGGAGAAAATGGCAGAATTGGTAGCCCGCCAAGTGGTCCAAGTCCTCAGAGGTGAACGCCCCCAATTTGTGGCAAATCCTGAGGTTTTTGAGGGTAAGCTTGTTGCCTGATAGGTACTACGTCCTCCTTACCTGCAATAACCTCTTCAGCTCTCGTGCGATCTGCCGGTCCCGCGCCTCAATCAAAGCCGCAGGCTCTCGTTTGTGCCAATCGTAGAAACCGCACCCACTCTTCATGCCCAACTGGCCTTTCTGAACCAGTTCGTCCAGCAACCGTCCGGGACCTCGATTAGCTGCCAAGTCTGCGAGCAGATAGCGATGGATGGTATGAATCAGGTCCAGGCCGACGAGATCCATGTTCTCTAAAGGGCCTACGACCGGAAGACGGAGGCCAAAGGTCATTTTGGCGACCGTGTCGACGTCTTGAGCCGAGGCGATGCCCCGCTCGACGATTTCGATGGCCTCCCGCCAGAGCGCATGTAACATGCGATTGCCGATGAAGCCTGGCGCATCGAAGTTAACCCGTACCGGCTGTTTGCCGATGACCCGGCAGAACCGCAGGGTCGCTTGCATGGTTTCCTCGGCAGTGCCGGAACCGGCCACTACTTCAACCAACGGCATCAGATGCGGCGGATTCCAGAAATGCGTGCCGATGACTTGGGCGGGGAAGCCGGACTGCCTGCCCATTTCAGAAATGCTGAGGCCGGAGGTGCTGCTGCAAAGAATCCCCCCGCGCGACGCCACGCCCCCGAGCGCCTGCCACAACTTAACCTTGACGGCCATATCTTCGGCGATGCCTTCCACGACCAGTTCGGCCTGCCGGTCAAGTGGGGCCAAGTCGGAGGTGTAGTTGAGTTCGCCGTAAGAGGGTTGCTCTTCTGGGAACTCGGATGCCAACCAGCGGTCCATTTTCTGGAGGTCTTGGCGCGCTTTCTCCAGTTTCTGCGGGTTGCGGCCATACAGCCACACTCGGTAGCCGGACCGCCAGCAGGCCAGTCCCAGGGCCAACCCTATCTGCCCAATGCCACAAACACCGATCGTTCGAGGTGAGGAAATGATCGCCATGTCATACCTTTCCGCGCTCGACGGGATAGGGCCAAGGAACCTGTGAAAGGAGTCCCCCGTCCACATAGATTGTCTGCCCGTTGATAAACTCGGCTTGCGATGACGCCAGGAAGACGACCACGGCTGCTACGTCGGCTGCCTGTCCGATCCGCCCTAAGGGCGTCAGCGGCGCCCAGGTCCCCGCGTAGTCGGGAGCTTCAGCCCGGGTACGCTCAATTTCGATCATGCCGGGAGCGACGCAATTCACCGTTATTCCGTAGTAACCCAATTCCACGGCGGCCACGCGCGTAAACATCTCGATCCCGCCTTTGCTGCTCGTGTAATCGACCAGGTTGGGGAAGGGCGCCTTGTTGCAGCCTGAGCCGATATTGATGATCCGACCCCGGCGCTTCTTGGCCATGTGCCGGGCGGCGCGTTGGCTGCAGAGGAAGGTCCCTTTGAGATTGGTCCGGAGCACTCGATCCCATTCCTCCTCGGTCAGATCCAAAAGAGGTTTCCAAGTCTGGACTCCCGCGTTGTTGACCAGAACTGCTGGCGTTCCTAGCCTTTCAAGCACCACATCGAACATGCGGTCCACTTCCGGTTTGAAGCCGATATCAGCCTGGACCACCAAGGCATTCCTTCCCAGCGCCCGGATCTTTTCAGCGGTCTCTTCGGCCCCCTTCCGGTCTCCGCGATAGTTCACGGCGATGTCGAAGCCGGCCTCCGCAAGCGCGAAGGCGACCCCGCGCCCGACACCTTTGCTGGCGCCGGTTACCACCGCAACCTTCTGCTCATCAATTTTCAAGGGTGCAACTGTAGGGTTCATAATATTCAATCCTCATATGATGCATATCGAGATCACTTGAGGTTCCAGCTTGCTAACGTGACCCAAGAATTCAGGGTATGCCGTGTCACCCGTGCTGTAGAATTTGAAGCCATTCGGAAATTTGGCGAGATTTCAATTTGCGGCCAGCCTTGGCCCAGCGCCTCCAGCATCCCCACCCGGAAGGGTTGGAAGAGTGTATATCATATAGGATCGGCTGGGTCGACCCCGCCTTCCTTGCCAGCATCGATCGCACGCTTCAGCCCTTCAGCAGCAGGTTCGCCGTCCGGTTGTGAACGCGAATGATCGTCTCTTGTGCTTCCAGACCGTCCCCGCGCGCGACCGCGTCGAGAATCGACTGATGGACCTCCGACACAGAACTGAGTTGTTTGCGCCGGAAGTAGTATCCTTTGCTTGCGAGAAAGCCAAAGTAGGGTGAAAGCAGGTTCAAAAGAATCTTATACAAGTAAGGATTACCTGAGATCCTCCAAATGGTGTGGTGAAATTCCTGATCCGCAGTATCCATTTTCAGGAAATCTTTGGCCTTGGCGGCTTGGTCTATTTCATCCACCAGGGATTGCAGTCGCTTCTTGCTCTGCTCATCGATATTAGCAGCGGCGAGACGCGCTGCCAGTCCCTCCAGTATCTTGCGGATCTCAAAAATGTGGCGGATGTCGTCCTGGGACAACTCAATCACGCGCGCTCCCTTGTGCGGCTCCTGCACGATCAATCCGACTGCTTCAAGATGCGTCAGAGCTTCGCGGACAGGAATGTGGCTCACCTTGAATTGGCGCGCCAGCGCGTCGGCGTGAATGCGCTCACCCGGTGCAAGGGTTCCGGTCATGATGGCTTCTTGTACGTGCCGGAAAATCCGATCGGAAAGCGTCGCGGACTCCAGCCGGTGAAAGATGGATTTCATAGCTGCTCCATGTCGTTTGTCCTTCTGCAACGAGACGTATCCCCTATAATATATGAAAACGCCCCCGGGGTGTCTGCCAGAATGCCCAAGGGCCATTCTGCAAAGGGCAAGAGGCAGCGCTCAGGGGCCCAACGAGAGCGGCTCATCAGGAGTGAGGGGCCTCGGCACAGGAGCGAGCGGTCGGACCGGGCTTGAAAACGGGATAGCCACCACGAACCGTCCCCTCCAGATTCCCGCTTAGCGTTTGGGCGCGTGGTGGCGGCAAGCAAGGCACGCCGGGTGATGTCTCCTGCATCGGGTGTTTTTCCACAAGCCGTTTGCTGAGCGCTTGCTTCCTTGTCGAGTCTGTAAAGGTCTCGCTTATCCATTCCGCAAATCTGTTTGGTTCGCCGTAGTTCAGGATGAAACATTGGTTGTTGAAGCCATGCTCCCTCCGGCGGACGAGCGCGTGCCATCCCGAGGCGCGAATTTTTTTCTTGACATAGCCTATAGGATATAGTATTGAGGTCTCTGCTGGCAAGATCAAATTGAAGGAGGGTAGCGTGAAGTATCGAATATTGTGCGTCATTGCGTTGGTTAGCTTATGTGCCCTGGTAGGCGGCGTCCAAAGTGGACGTGCGCAGATCGCGGGCACAATTACAGGAACCGTAACCGATCAATCTGGTGCGGTGGTTCCCGCCGCAGATGTGGTGATAACAAATTCCGGCACCGGCGTAGTCGCCCGTACGCTTAAGACTGACAGTTCCGGCACCTACGTCGCGGAGGCGCTCCTGATGGGCACTTACCAAGTAGCAATTGAGGCTCACGGATTTCAGAGGTCAGTGCACTCTGGCATTAATCTGAGTGTCGCGGACCGGTTGAACATCAGTTTCGTTCTTAACGTGGGGGCGGTGACCCAATCTGTGGAGGTAACGGCTGCGGCCCCCGTCGTCGAGACTCAAACCGGAGAGCAAAGCCAATTGATTACGACCCGGCAGATTTCTGAGATTCCCATTCTTGGACGCAACATTATGCTACTCCAACAAATGGTGCCGGGAGCCTCTAAGTTGGATGGGACCTCGGACGATATGGGAGAGGGATTTTATGCAACGCGGGGTTTTGCCATCAACGGTCTTAACGACCATTTTAGCGGCTACATGGTGGACGGGGTTTGGAACACTCAGCAGGGAAACCAAACGTCCCCCGATACCAACCCGGGCCCTGACATGCTGGCGGAGTTCAAGGTACTCACGAGCAATTACAGCGCCAAGTACGGGGTTGCGGGTGGCGCAGACATTCTGGCCGTCACTAAATCAGGGACACGCAACTTTCACGGTGGTCTTTACGAATACGTGCGGAATGACAAGCTTGATGCTGCCGATTTCTTCCTAAACAGGGCCAACGAGACGAAGTCCCCACTGCGATACAACGACTTCGGCGGTACCATAGGCGGCCCTTTGCACATTCCAGGGCACTACAATACGGATAAGTCCAAGACCTTCTTTTTTTGGTCGGAAGAGTGGAGAAGGGACGACACCGCGGCGGCGATTCTTGCGGCAACGCCGACCACGGCTATGCGCAGTGGTGATTTCAGTGGCTTCGGCCCGCTGACCAATCCTACGAACCCGCAGACTGGCCAGCCTCTCGTGGGTAGTAACGGCGCGCAGTGCGTGGGCGGAACTGGAATGGACCAGATCAACCCCACGTGCATAGACAACAACGTGGCTCTGCTTTTTCAACAAAACTTCCCGCAGCCTAACACTTCCGGCTTTTTGGACTTTGCCAAAGGGGCTAGAGCATGTTTGATTTAAGTGTATACATTAATATGCGATAATGCCTCTGCCGGTAAAGGGGAGGCAAGGATGCAATCCTATTCACAGGATTTGCGGGATCGGGTGTTATGGGCATTGGATCG
>Ga0116127_1001260_pt1 | contig 16110 bp, 16 predicted proteins | sample June2015DPH_16_1_FD_89731 | JGI IMG/M metagenome (GOLD analysis project Ga0116127, IMG submission 89731) | Peatland microbial communities from SPRUCE experiment site at the Marcell Experimental Forest, Minnesota, USA - June2015DPH_16_100 | ecosystem: Environmental > Terrestrial > Soil > Wetlands... | reverse complement strand
ATTGCACTTGTAAGTAAGTGCCCGTGGTGGCTCGAGATATTCCGCAATGCGTACTTTGTATATATTCCCTTAATCGTTCTACTGAGGAAACGCCGCGAGGTCAGCCGGTGGACTGTCTTAGCAGTTCTCGCCGTGTCCGCTGTCCTTTCGCTTTGCCGCATGACCCGCGCGCCATTGCTTGGCACATCAGTAACGCTTTGGGCGAGCTGGGTGCTTCTTTACAGGAGGCCCGCAATCCGCGCTTGGGCTGCGATGGGCGCCATAGGTGGCGTGATGGGTTTGGTCTTTCTCCTCAGCCAACCGCTCATCGATTCTGGGGAAGGGCGTCCTGTCCAAACCGCACCGCTTCTTGAGCCATACTTCGGAGGGTCGATGCATGCATACGAAACGATTGTGGATGGAGCATTCCCTAGATCGCCTGGTCTTTATAGTGCAGATATGGTTTATTACGTTCTGGACAAGCTCGATTTAGTCTCTTCCGAAAGTTTCCCGTCGATTGTCCGTCCTTATGCCGACAATAGCGGAAATGTATACACGTTTTTGGATTCGTTTACCTTGGACGGTGGCATTATCGGAGCTCTCATCGGAGCATTCTGTATAGGCCTATTGGGCGGAGTACTCTTCAACAAAGTGTCCACCAACCCTAGCATTGTCTTTGTTACGGCCTATTCCTCGTTTTGCTACTACATCAGCATGTCCATCCTTAACAACGAGTTCATAAGGATCAACGTCGTAATTACGGTGATCCTTGCAGCCATCGTCGCCTTGATCGTTCGGCACCGTTCCTCACATCGATACTTCGTGCACGCGTTGGTGGATCGGCCAATTCACGCCGGAGGATTTGTCATGGAGACAGCCGCTCGAAGATAGCCGAGACACGCACACCTTGTCCGCAACTTCTCCTTCAGTCATGTTCGCCTTGATGGCCCAGTCTTACAAATCGGGCGTGCGGCGAAATCTGGCCTCGACTCTTGCCGGCAACATCGTCTTTTCAGGATCACAGTTTCTGATTACCGTTGTGTTGGCTCGGCTGAGCAATATTGCCATCGTTGGCCAGTACGCGCTTGGCCTGGCTTTGTGCACGCCTGTCTTTGCGTTTACCGGACTGCAAATGCGGGCGGTAGAAGCCACGGACTGCACAGGAAGATTTCGATTCGCAGATTACTTAAACGTTCGCCTGGCAGGCTCGGCCTGTGCAATGGGCGTGATTCTGTTCATGGCCGTCTTCGCGTCCTGGTCTCGAGGTACGCTCATGGTTGTGCTCGCCGTTGCCTGCACAAAGGCCGTTGACTCGCTAAGTGACCTGCTCTACGGCCTCCTTCAGCTTCACGAGCGGCTTGACCTCGTTGCGCAAGGAATGTGTGCGCGCGCGTTCGCCGGGCTGCTGGCCCTGTTAAGCGCAATGAGCCTGACGCATAGCGTTGTAATCGCGTTGCTCGCCCTCTCTATGGCATGGCTCATTGTGCTGTTCACTTTCGAGTGGCCAATGGTGCTACGGGTCGAGTCAGCCAAACGCAGTGAATTATGGCGACTGGGATCGATCAAAGCTTGCAGCCGCTTGATTTTACTTTGTGTGCCGCTTGCGCTCGTCCTGCTTGTCCTGAATTCGGCTACGAGTCTCCCTCGGGTGATATTGGAGCACAGTGCGGGAGAACGGACGCTCGGCGTATTCTCGGCAGTGGCCGCCATCTCTGCCGGAATTGGTCTGTTGTACACGGCTGTGGGGCAAACCGCCCTGCCGCGCCTGGCCAAGATGTTCATGAGCGATCGAAAGAGCTTTGATGCCGCGATCCTCCAGATGATGCTTTTCTCCTTCGCGTTAGGCGCGCCGCTCGTCGTTGCCGCCTGGTTTTGGGGTGTGACCGCGGTGAACATGACGTATGGCCGACTGGCCCAGGTGTCATCGGGGCTGGTAGCTGGCCTGGTTGCGGTCGGAGTATTCAGCAATACTTCATCGCTACTCGGCGCCGGTATGACGGCTTCGCGGCGTTTCTGGCCCCAGCTTGGTGTCGCCTGCTTGGTCCTCGCCGTTACCGCTGCAGGGTGCAGGTGGTTGATTCCTTCGATGGGGGCGATGGGCGCAATGTACGCATGTCTGGCCGGAGCCGTGATCCAGACCGTTGCCTACGCATTCCTATGCGGGAGATGTTGATGGAGCCCGGAGGCGAGCCCGTTGTCATTGTCAGGCTACGCGGTGGCCTGGGGAATCAGCTCTTTCAGTACGCGGCTGGAAGAAGCCTGGCGGCCCGATCCGGCGTTCCCCTGATGCTCGATACAAAGTCGGGCTTCCAGAACGACCCATATGGGCGCTCCTACGCACTTGGCGCATTCGCGTTAAGCACCGCCGTTTCGGAATTGGATGCAACAGCCTTCGGATTCCCCGCGGAATTGCGCGGTAGGTTACTGCGCCGACATGAAATCTTGCGGCTCAAGCTGCTGGGAAGATACTTCACCCCGTCGATCCAGCGGCTGCGCGTTTCCGGGCCCACGGTGCTCGATGCGTACTGCCAAAGTCCCCGCTATTTCCGCGGCATGGAAGACACCCTCAGAAAAGACCTGGCATTCCGGGCCATCCCGGCGGGCCTGGACATGGCGGTGGCAAGCGAGATGCGCCTCACAAATTCGGTCTGCGTTCATGCCCGCCGGTTGCTTGGAATATGCATGGATGGCGCGAAAACCCGTCGCTCCGTGGTCGATTACTACGGCGCATGCGGGATCAGCTACTACTGGAACGCATTAGCCAGGCTCGCTCGCGAATACGGCGCGGTCACCGCGTACCTGTTCAGCGATGATCCCGGCTGGGCAAGAGAAAACGCTCCGCGGCTTGTCACGGCAGGCTGCGCGGTGAGAGTGATCGACGAACAAGATACTCTGAAAAGCTTTTACCTCATGAGGATGTGCAAGCACTTCGTTCTCGCCAACAGCACATTTGGCTGGTGGGCTGCGTGGCTTGGGGAACGCGCGAGCAAGATGGTCTGTGTTCCCTCGGTTTGGAATCAAGGAGAAAAGCGATTTCCGGCCGAGATATTTCCCAAGAGCTGGAAAGTCGTCCCCGCAGCCTGAACTCAGGACGCGTCCAACACGCTTATATCCATCGGCAAGCCAAAGATAGCAGGTTCGGAGCAGTCTCAGTGAGCAAGCACGCACGCGTAACCATCGGCATGCCGGTATACAACTGCCGCACGACGGTTGCCGAGGCAATTGCGTCGATCCTGAACCAGACGCTCGAGGACTGGGAGCTGGTTGTAATCGATGACGGCTCGCGGGATGGTACTCCGGACGTGGTGCGAAGATTCATCGACCGGCGCATTCGCCTGGTTGAGGGCGAAACCAATCGGGGACTTCCTGCTCGCCTGAATGAGATTGTGCGGCAAAGCGGGAGCGTGTTCTTCGCCCGCATGGACGGCGACGATATTGCCTATCCCGATCGGTTGAAGCGACAGGTGGAGTTTCTTCAAAGGAACCCTGAAGTAGATCTGGTGGCGGGTGCGACGGTCGTCTTCGGCAAAGATGGAGAAGCAATTGGCGTGCGGCGCGGTCCCCGGGAGCATAAGCAGATCTGTGCCCAACCAATTTCGGGGTTCCCCATGGCTCATCCAACGTGGCTCGGCCGGACAAGTTGGTTTCAATGCAATCCTTACCGCGAGGACGCCGTGCGCATGGAAGACTGGGCCCTCTTATTCCGCGCTTACAGGCAGAGCAGGTTCGCAAACCTGCAGGAAGTTATTTTGGGCTATAGAGAAGATTCATTATCACTACGTAAGCTTGCGCTGGCGCGCTGGTATAAGTCCCGATTCCTCGTCGAATTTGCGCGGACGAACGGGAGATATGTGAGTGCCTTCGAGGGAACGATCCGGGAAATGGCGAAACTCATGATCGATGCATTCGCGCTGAGAACCGGCTTAAATCATCGTGTTTTGAAACACCGCGTCCCGCCGATCTCGCGCGCTGAGGCGGACCAGTGGCGAAGGGTTAGGCAAGCGGTCCGTTCGGCAGTGCTTTTGTACGCGAATCAGCATGAGGGCGTACCGGCATGACCAGGACCGCGAGGAACAAGCAAAGCCCGCGGATCGCTTACGTGGTGACCGTCGATTTGGCAATGAGATTTCTTGAGGGCCAGATCGCATTTCTTGTAAGGAACGGAATTGAGGTCCACGTGGTGTGTAGCCCCGGTCCACGCCTGGAGGCGATGCGCCCGGAGGGGGCCACGCCTTGGGCCGTCAACATGAAGCGCGAGATCGCAATAGCGAGCGACGTGCTTTCGCTGTGGCGCTTGTGGAGGCTGTTCAGGCTCATACGGCCTGACATTGTTGTTGCCGGCACGCCAAAAGCAGGCCTGTTGGGAACACTTGCAGCACGCTTGGCGGGGGCGCCATATGTACAGTACACACTTCATGGCTTGCGATTTGAGACCGCCGCGAGGATGAAACGCTTGATCCTCATGTGCGTGGAATGGATTTCATGTCATGCTGCGGATAGTGTTTGTTGCATTGGTCCAAGCTTGCTCGCTCGCGTTGTCGCGTTGGGGTTGGCGCCGGCTGCTCGCTGTAAGATGATCGCCAACGGCACATCCGACGGCATCGCTACCGAGCGTTATGCAGCTGCGGCGCAGGCCGAGGTCGAAGCAAAGCGAGTCCGGCGCGAACTTCACATTCCTGCCGACGCTCCCGTGTTAGGGTTTGTCGGGCGCTACACGCGCGACAAGGGGATTCGGGAGCTTTATGAGGCTTTCACGCGGCTGCAAGGCCGTTACCCTGGTCTGCGGCTGCTGCTGGTGGGCGACTTTGAGCCAGGAGATCCCGTTTCCGCTGAGCTGCGAGCGCGGATCGAAGCCGACCCTGCCGTCAGCCGTGCGGGTTTTGTTGACGATGTGGAGCGCTTCTATTGGGCAATGGATGTAATGGCGCTTCCCACGTACCGCGAAGGTTTTGGAACTGTTCTTCTCGAGGCACAGGCGGCCTCGGTCCCGGTGGTGACCACGAATGCTACGGGCGCCATAGATGCGATCGTGGACGGAGAAACCGGCTTGTGCGTTCCCGTGCGCGACATTGAAGCTCTGACCTCCGCGATTGACCGGTTGCTCGGTGATGCAGAATTGCGCTCCAGAATGGGCGCAGCCGGACGCATTTGGGTAGAAACGAATTTTCGTCGGGAGGATGTGTGGCAAGGAGTCCTGACACACTACCGCTCGCTTTTAGCTCAGACGACTTGAGCATCCAGCTACACAGGCTGGCACTACGCACATTGCAAGTAGTAATGGGTGTGAAGAACAGGCTATGACCAATAGTCTCGAGAATCGAGTTCAGGAACATTTCGACCAGAACATTCACGAGTACAGCTACAAAAACATCGGGGCCTATTTGCAAATATGTGCGGATCGGCTCACCACCCTCGAAGCACTTTTTAGCCATGAGCAGCCCCTAAACATTCTAGACATCGGCTGTGGTGCAGGAACCTTTTCTGACCTCATACTCGCCCGGTTCCCAAATGCATCAGTGTACGCACTCGATAACAGCCCTGGCATGTTGTTGAAGAACTCACGCTCTGCGCGGAAGCATTTGGTTCAGGCTGATGCAAGTCGGCTACCGTTCGAGTCGAAGTCGTTTGACGTCATCAATATCGACACTCTAATGCACCACCTCGTTTCGTATGATGGCTACAAAGCCACGCTTCACCGGATCGAGTCCTTTCTTGAGAATGCTAAGAGCCTGGTTCGTCCCGGTGGTGTTATAGCGGTTCGGGAGATCTATCACGAGTCGTTTTTTGCGACTGAACTTCACGCGCGACTCATTTACGAAATCTCTTCTCGTAAATTGCCAAATATTCTCGCTGCAGTGGTCCGAGCAATTGGAATCCGAACCGCCAACGCAGGAGTATGTTTTCTTTCCCGTCGTCAATGGATGGAGCGGTTCTCAGCACTGAACCCAAGCCACATTGTTACCAAGGAGTGCCCCTGGCGGAATTGCCGGCACTATCGCATCCTCGGATTCAGAGCAAATGGCGACTACCATTCTTACCTTCGTTTTGATTGAGCATTCGCCGATGTCTTGGAGAACGAAACTTAGGTGTCAACCAGGACCAAGCGCCCTCCCGTTTGCCCATCGGCAACCCAGAAGTCTTCAATGTTCAAGAACGTAATTGATCGCGGTTTCGCTGCCATCGCCCTTGTGATTCTGTCGCCGCTTCTGCTCGTGTTGGCCTGCGCGATTGGATTCCGAATGTCGCGACCAGTGTTGTTCCGCCAAACAAGAATTGGCTATCGAGAGAGGCCGTTCACCTCTCTTAAGTTTCGGACGATGACCGATGCCCGCAACTCCAGCGGAGCGCTGTTGCACGACGCATCGCGCCTGACCTCGCTTGGCCGGTTTTTGCGGACCTGGAGTCTTGACGAGCTACCCCAACTGTGGAATGTCTTCCGCGGCGACATGAAATTTGTGGGGCCCCGCCCGCTCTTGCCCGAATATCTGCCGCGCTACAACGCACAGCAGCGCCGGCGGCACGAGGTCATGCCGGGAATTACCGGCTGGGCGCAGATCCACGGACGGAACAAGCAAAGTTGGGAAGAGCGCCTTGAACTCGACGTTTGGTACGTGGAACACTGCAGCATGTGGCTCGATATGAGGATACTTGCCCTAACCGTATGGAAGGTAATCTGGCGAGAAGGCATCAGTCACACAGGGCATGCGACTATGCCCGAATTCTCTGGGCCTCAAGCTCAAAACGTGATCCCGACTAATCGGAACTCAGCATGAAAAGTAATATCGTCGTCATCGGCACATCAGGCCATGCGAAAGTCATCATTGATATTGTCGAAAGGCAAGATTGCTTCGCGATTCTCGGACTTATCGACACATTCAAAGAAGTCGGCACGAAGCTGATGGGGTACGAGGTCATTGGTCGAGAGGATGAAATTCCCGGCCTCATCGCCAAAGAAGAAATAGACGGTGGCATTATCGGGATCGGGCACAACTGGATACGGCACGAAGTTGCCAGCCGAATACGTGCACTTGCGCCGGGATTTAGGTTTGTGAACGCGGTACACCCTTCGGCGCAGTTGTCACGTGAGGTCACACTCGGCCAAGGGGTCGCTATCATGGCCGGCGTAAGCGTAAATCCTGGTACACAGATCAGCGACTTCTGCTTTCTCAACACAAACGCGTCTGTGGATCATGACAATACCATGGGCGAGTTTAGCTGTCTCCAGCCGAACGCTGCTACCGGTGGGAACGTCACAATCGGGGCCTTTTCAAACATTTCGCTAGGCGCCAATGTTATCCATGGTGTCAGAGTCGGGCCCCACACCGTCATTGGCGCCGGTTCCACGGTGCTTTCCGACATTCAGGGCCTCGCAGTCGCCTATGGAACGCCCTGCAGGGTAATCCGGCGTCGCGAGCCGGCCGACTGCTACTAGCGAATCTTCGTACACTCACGGACCACTTCCGGGCATCCACATTGAGGTAAAGAATCCATGAGCACAGCCGCAAGCTTATCAGCGGTCGACACCCCACTGCGGTTCATCAGACCAACTACGCCGTCGATCCGTGAAGTTCTAAACAGCTACGTGCGTTCATTCGATGACGGCATGCTCACAAACGGCGACATCGTCGTCCGTCTCGAAGAGACGGTCGCTGAGCGCGTCGGAGTCGCGCACTGCGTAGCCGTATCGAGCTGCACTTCCGGCTTGATGTTGGTTCTGAAGGCCCTGGGCATAAACGGGGACGTCATCTTGCCGAGCTTCACATTCTTCGCGACAGGCCACGCGGTGCTGTGGAACGGCCTCCGCCCCGTGTTTGCCGACTGCGACAAGCAGGACTGGACCATCGATGCAACTGACGTGGAGAGAAGAATCACGGAGAGAACCAGCGCCATCCTTGCCGTTCACCTATATGGCAACCCGGCCCGGATCGAGGCGCTGCAGCGAATAGCCACTAAGCATGGCCTAAAGCTCATCTTCGACGCCGCACACGCATTCGGTAGCAGCTATCGAGGTTCCCCTATAGGCGGCTTTGGCGATGCTGAGGTATTCTCACTGTCTCCGACGAAACTTCTGGTGGCCGGTGAGGGTGGGCTCGTTTGCACAAACGATTCGACACTCGCGCGACTCGTTCGTGCTGCCAGAAACTACGGCGACAACGGAAGCTACGACCCTGAACTGGTCGGCCTCAATGCCCGAATGACTGAGTTCAATGCAGCTTTGGCATTAGCCGGAATTGACATGGTCGAGAGAAAGGTGGACCGCAACAATCAGATCGCAAAGCTATACACTAATCTCCTCGCGGCAACTCCCGGCATCACCTTTCAAAGAGTCGGGCCGGGCGATCGTTCAGCCTATAAGGATTTCTCTGTCCTGATTTCGCCTGCTGAGTTTGGCATGAACCGCGACCAAGTGAGCGAGTTGCTGCTGCAAGAAGCAATACCTACAAAGAAATACTTCTGCCCACCGCTACACCGGCAGAAGGTATTCACCTCATACTGTCCATCTGGCGACGTCGACCTTTCAAACACGGCGAGAATCTCGCAAACGGTGCTGAGTTTACCAATCTACGAGGCACTCTCGGATGAAACGGTCAGACGGGTGGCCTTGGCTATTCGGCAAATTGCCAGGTGAGTTTCAACAGGTCGAATTATGCATGAGTTCAAGTCGATTATGAATAAGTTCAAGTGGAAAGAGGCCCTGCCACGCATCGCCGCTGATTTTCTAATCGTACAGGCCAGTATGGTCGGGGCGCTGTTAATCTCGGTAACTTACCGTACCGCTCTGGGACACGGGGCCGAGGCCAGAACACTCATCGAGACTTTCGCGCACCAGTATGCCGCTTTTTTCTGGCTGCTGTCGCCGATCTTTCCCCTGACCTTCCTGCTCAACGGTTTCTACACCCGGACGCGGGGCTATGCCGGGCGGCACAAAACGCTAGCGATTCTGCGGGGCGTCGCAATGGCTGTGCTGTTCTTCTTCGGTGCAAACGTTCTATTCTTCGGCGGCACTGCGCTGGGGCGGAGTGCGGTAGTTCCTTTCATGACCCTGGCGGCGATAGGACTGACATCTGCCCGCTTGGTGAAGGCGTTTCTTGAACGTTACTTTGTTTTCAAGCCGAAGAACGGCCTCTCCGTTGCAAGCGACAGAGGGACCGTATTGGTGTTAGGTGGAGCCGGGTATATCGGGTCGCTTCTTGTCGAACGCCTGCTCGAAAGAGGCCATAGTGTACGCGTTCTGGATAGCCTGTTGTATGGGGACGAACCTCTGCAACCAGTCAGACATCATCCCGGCTTCGAACTGATAGTCGGCGATTGCAGAAACATACAGGACGTCGTCAGGGCTGTGCGAGGTGTCGAATCCATTGTCGATTTGGCCGCAATAGTCGGTGACCCGGCCTGCAACCAGGACCGGGATTCAGCGCTGGAAGTCAACTATGCGGCGACGCGCATGTTGATCGAAATTGCCAAGGGCCACGGCATATGTCGGCTCCTTTTTGCGTCAAGCTGTAGCGTCTACGGAGCCACCGAAGCCCTAATGGATGAGAATGCGGAAGTGCAGCCGATCTCCCTATATGGGCAGACCAAGGTCGATTCTGAGCGTGCCCTATTGGAGGCGCAGACCGACTCATTTCATCCAATTATCCTTCGCTACGCGACCGTTTTTGGCCTTGGTTACCGTCCCCGGTTTGACTTAGTCGTCAATCTGCTGACGGCTAAGGCGCGCCAGGAAGGCGTTATAACGGTCTACAACGGTCGACAGTGGCGCCCTTTTGTCCATGTCCGTGATCTGGTAGAAGCAACCGCCCAACTTTTGGAAGCCCCGATAAATCTTGTACGCGGAGAGATTTTTAACGTAGGCGACTCGCACTTGAATCACACCCTAACAGAGGTTGCTGAAGTCATTCAGAGCGTATTTCCTGATGTCAGGGTGGAGCACGTCGAGAACTCAGATCGTCGCAATTACCGAGTCAGCTTTGACAAGTTGCATAGTTGCACGGGATTTAAGGCGCGCTTTTCCCTGCGGGATGGCGTCGAAGAGATCAGGAAGGCCTTTGATCAGCGAATGATCGGAGACTACAGAGATCTCCGCTACCACAACCAGCAATATCTGAAAGCAATTGGCACACCGGGCCATAAAGATCAAAAGGATGCGATGGTGATGGCAGCGTTTTCGAATCACTGGCCGGACAATCCGAAGATCCGAGCCGCCGAGGTCGCCTCGGCATTGCTCCCGCAGCCGGTAAAGTCATATTGATTCACGATCTCCTGCGGAAAGCTGACTGGCCCAAGGACATACGCCTCCGTCGAGTGATTCTCCCGCGATCACAGCGTGGAACCTGAGATTGCTCATCCGTGAAGATGATTTGACCTGTCCCGCATGGCCTTGACGTTTGCAGAGGCTGCGCAAACTTCCTGTTGGACTATGTTGATGCAGGTAGTTTAGTCATGAATCTCCGGTGTCATAAAACAAGAACGGTGGACGGAACCCATGCAACTGTCAGGCAAGCGGCTGCCCGTGTCCGGGCGGTGGTCCAGGTCATCTCCACATGAACGACAAAGTAGAGCGCTTTTGAACCTACCTAGCGCTATCGCTTTGGCCGATGATCGGACTTCAAGACCACCGCCGCAGCCTGAGCGTAGGGCTTCTGACCGTAATCAGATGTTTTTGTCCGAAACTCAGGCACCGATCGATGTCTCTTTGAGCACTCACACATAGCCAAGCGGGCCGGTGTCCAGCCGGCGGAATCAAAAGGCCACGTTGCACCTTGGAAAGGGGGCAACGTGGCCTCCTTGCGTTTAATCGTTGAGCCGAAAAGGGGATTAGCTCGCCTCGTCGGCCTGCGAAAGATATGTCACGCCGTCTTAAGGTTTTGCAGTCTGCAAGTTCCAATGGCCATACGCATCGCAGGGCGAGAGGTTGAGCCTCACGGGAGGTTTCTTCAGAACCTCGATATCTCCAAGCTCTACCTCAAGCGAAAAGCACTGCTGTACCGCGGTCAGGGCAATGATCACCTTGCATTGCTGGCGGAATTCCGTCACAACGCCCTCAACTCCTTCGAAGATTCCGGCGCGGATCCGCACCCTTGCCCCAACAGAAACGTTGGGGTGAGGACGGAGCAGAAGTCCGCTGGCCAGCCCCTCCCGGATCTTGTCGAGTTCCACGCAGCTCACCAGATTCCCTCCCTCATCGCCCAGCGACCGCACAACGCCTGGTGTGCTGATCACTGTGATCCTGGATTCAGGCAAAAATCGGGCGAATACATACCCAGAAAAGAGCGGCCGCTCGGTAACGACGGTTCTGTCTGTCCACTTTACGCGCTCCCGGTAGAGCGGCAGGTAGTGTTCCACGGCGCGCACCGTGAGATGTTGCGCGACCCGTCTTTCAAAATTCGAGTGAACATGCAAGACATGCCATGGCGTCTCTTGCATTGGTCGTTCCAGGGGAACGCCGACTGTCTGGGCACTGCTTTGCTCTTCACAGAACACAGGAAGCGACCTCCTCGATTCAGCCATTGGGATAAGGCGCAATGCTACGGCTGAACCTTAACAGGCGAATTGGCAAGCCAGAATGGCAAATCATTGCCATGCCGCGACAAGACATGACAATCCGCGACATTCGCGTGACCACGAAAGCAGACTCAGCGTTCGATAGCCGCCGAGGAGACCTTACAGAACAATCGGAGGCTGTGGAAATGTGCTTGGAATCGCGAGCTTTGGACCGAAGTTCACCTTTGACGAGGTGGCTTTGGAATGAGCCTGTGGAAAAAGCGGGAGAAATGTGGAAAAAACGGAAGAAACCTTATGCTACAAAGTAGACCTCAGTCTTCATGAGCGGATTTGGCAGTCTCCTATTCTGCGACCGCATGCATCATCCCCTCCCTCGAAAGTATTGTGCAGTCCGGGTTTCTGAAACACATATCGGAGGCTAGCTGAATGGCCGAGGGAAGAACCGGCAGCCCCTTTCGCCAGGTGCGGATCGACACATGGAAGTCGATAGCTCGGTACCTCGGGCGAAGCTCGCGCACTGTCCAGCGATGGCATCGCGAATATGACCTTCCGGTTCACCGTCTTGGCGTGGATACGGGCTCGGTCTTCGCTTATGCCGATGAGTTGGATAGCTGGCTGAGGAACCGCGATCGGGCTCCGAACAACACCCTTATTGAAATCCCCGGGCCAGCGTTTCCGCGCGGTCATCACTTCCAATCCGAGCCTGACCGGCACCACTTGACTTTCGACTCACCGCGCATTCCCAGTTCGGGAAGGCAGCGTTCCGCGGCGCTGGTCGCCTTCGCTTACAAGCTATGGGCGAGCGTCTCCAATGAGAATCTAAAGATGATCGCCAAGTGCTCTCGCGAGGCCATCGATTTGGATCCCTGCAATGCCGAGGCGTTTGCGGTCTTGTCTCATGCCCTGATCGCGGAGGGTTTGATGGGCATCCTCCGTATTCCAGCCGCCTACGTCTCCGCAAGGGCCGCCCTGGAGCGGGCCCTTGAGATCGATGCTGAACTGCCGGAGACAAAGTGCGCGGCAGCTTGGCTCAAGTTCGTGTCGGACAGGGACTGGCATGGCGCGCACCGGGGGTTTGACGATTGCCGGAGCCAGCAACTCCCTTGTAAGCGCGCTCTTGTCGGACGGGCCTTGCTTTACATCGCAGAGGGATGTCCCAGGGAAGCCTCCGGTCTCTTGCGAGAGTCTATGCAACAAAACGCACTCGACGCTCAGACTGCGGCATTGTATTGCTGGAGCGAGTACTTAGCGGAAGATTACGGCGATGCGCTCACCCTCGTCGAAGAGGCCCGGGCCAGTGGGCAATCCGGGCCTGTCTTGGATGCAGTTGAGGCCTTGGCCTGCATTCATTGTGAGAAGCCGGATGCATACATTCCGCGCATTGAGACCCTGCTGGCCGATTCTCCACGTCATGAGCTGGTGCGCGGCGTGTTTGGATATGCATTCGCGTTGAATGGCCAAGCTCAAAGGGCGAACGCCATTCTCGACGTGATTACGCACCCGGTCTCGGCCGAAAAAACCGCCGACCCTTACGCTATCGCTCTGGTTCTGATGGGCCTGAATGAGAAGCACGATGCCGTTCAATGGCTGGAGCAGTCCTATCGCAACGGGTCGCTTTGGAGCCTTGGGTTTCCATGCGACCCTATCCTAAAATCGCTGCGGGACGAACCCAGCTATCGGATGTTCCTGAGCACGATCGGTTACCCGGTTCCCCGCCGTCGTAGTGAAATGAGCGAAGGCTCCTCAGCAATTTTGATGGAGGCATTGTGGGCTTCCGGCGCCTGATTCGCGGCCTGCATCTTATGCTCCGTGCAAGCGCTCGGAACTCGTCGTGGCAACCCTGCCGCCGAGATTCGTCCCTCAGACATCCTGAAGCCGACAACCAAGACGAATATGGCCCGGATAGACGCCAAGGAGCTTCCGGCGTTGCTGCGCGCAATTGAGCTTTATGATGGGCGGCCACTCACCCGGCAGGCGATCAAGTTAATGGCTCTTACTTTCGTGCGCACGAGCGAACTAATCGGCGCGCGCTGGGACGAATTCGACTTCGATGCCCGGCGCTGGTGCATCCCTGCCGAGTGAATGAAGATGAAGACTCCGCACATCGTGTCGTTATCTTCTCAGGCCATCGAAGTTCTAAACCTGTTGCGGACGATCTCCGGCCACCGCGAACTGGTGTTCCCAGGGGAACAGGACTTTCGCAAGCCGATGTCGAACATGACCATCCTGAAGGCGCTGGAGCGGATGGGATACAAGGGCAGGATGACCGGACACGGTTTCCGTGGCGTTGCCTCAACAATCCTCCATGAGCAGGGCTATAACCATGACCACATCGAATTGCAACTAGCCCATGCTCCACGGAATGAGGTCTCAGCAGCTTACAACCACGCTCTTTACTTGGAGCCGCGAGCAAAGATGATGCAGGATTGGGCCGATTTTCTGGAGCGCACCCCACGGGGCGGCAAGGTGTCGCCCTTTCGCAGTTCGGCGGCTTAGAGAGAGTGTTACAGTGCCCCCGGAAGGCCCGTGCCCGCACTCTGTAGTTTTCTGACCACGGCTTCCGCGATGTCTTCCACACCCGGCTTCTTTGATTGCCCCGGCGCACCCAATCCTCGAATAATCGCTCCCTGCCTCTCAGTTGCCACGGAACCATAGCTTAGGAAGGTCGTCAAAACCTGTTCGTGCCCCAGGTTTTGACTCCATGCCTTGAATTCTTCGGGGGAGTTGCAGACCTCCTCCCCAAACCGCGCCAGCGTCTTCCGTATGCTATGCGGATGAAAATAGGGTAAGCCCGCACGTTCGAATGACACACGAAAAACCTTGCGGATTGGCTCCGCGCTGCTCCAGTGCGCTCTTTCCAATCCTGCCACTTCAAACTGGCGCGTCTGCCCCACCACGATTCGCGTTGCCGGAAACAAGGGATCGTCATTACCCCACAGCTTCTCTTCCCGCAGAAATCACACCCATTCCGCCACCATCTCCTGAATGCCACCACCCACTGGAAAGAAATAGGTTGTGAAGGTCTTGCTGAATTTCGTTTTCACTTCGCGTGCATCCTGCTGAACGCAACCTTCTTTAAGGTCGACATGTTTCAGCTTCAGGGAAGCGATGGCCGAATCCCGCGCGCCGGTCAGAAGCGCAAAAGCCACCAAGGCGCGATTCCGGCGCTCAATCTCGTTCCTGGTGGGCATCGTCTCAATCATGTACTTTACTTGTTCCATCGTTGGCGCTTTCCGCTCCCGCTGAGCTGTGGCGATGTGCGTGTCTTTCTCCGATAGGTTGAAGTAGTCGGCATCGGAATACTGAAGGCGCGCCTTGTACCCCGGCTGCCCGGCAAGCCAGAAAAGAAAATGTTTTAGCTGCGTCAGGGTGGCATGTAAAGTCGCCTTGCTCAGCTTCTCCCCGGACCTCTGTCCCGTTTGCTCGGCCAGGTGCCGCTTGAACGCTACCGCCTGCTCAAAGTGGAATGCCTTGAAGGTACGATACCGCGTGTACTCTTCAAACCGGCTCAGGGCTTTCGCGACGGCATCCACCGTGGGCTCGCTGTGGCGCTTGGCTTCTTTCAGATAAGCGAAGTATTTGCGCTTGATCCGCTCATTTTCGGGGTTGTGTCTCGTCATGGCTTCTCACCCTTGGCTGAAGTCACTGTTTACGATGGGTGGATTAATCTCACATAATGGAACCTTCCGCGACGAATATCTCAACGTGTGCTGGTTCGAGACACTCGCGGAGCCAAAACAGCTTATCGAAGCTTGGCGACGAGAATTCAATGGGAGTCGTCCTCACAGGGCTCTCGTAGAGAGGACGCCAAACGAATTCGCTATTCAATTCGCGGCTAGCCGCGAACTGACTGCAACCTAAACCAGTCGAAGACTAACATTCCGGTTGGTACAAAAGACTGGACTCCTCACCGCTGCGCTACACTAACAATCTCGCCGGTACAAAAGATCGGGCAGACCAGTTTGCTAACTCGATAAACTGCGGACTTGCCAGTTTGCTGACTTGCTACCCCTTATCCCAACGCCTCGCCCACCTTCGTCTCGGCGAACAGCCAAGCATACAAAGCAACACCGACATAACAGACCACTGGAACAAGGTAGGCAGTCTGCTGCGGAAGCATACCCATGAGTTTTGTCAGGACGGCCCCTCCCAGAATCGCCATCACCAGGAATGATCCGGCGGTCTTGGTCTTCTCGCCCATGCCCTTCAAGCCAAGCGCAAAGATGGTCGGGAACATGATCGACATGAACAGACTCGTCGTAAGCAAACAGCCCACGCCGACCCAGCTTGGATGCAGCACGGCAACAAGACACAAGGCGACATTGATAACGGAATAGACCACCAGCATCAGGCGCGCGTGGAAGTGCCTCATAAGCCACGCCGAACTGAACCGCCCCACGGCAAACGCCGCCAATGTGCCTGTCAGCATGTAGCCCGCCGCCTTGTCGCCAACGCCCGTGGCCGATTCCACATAGGGAATGAAGTAACTCCACGTGCCGACTTGCGCGCCCACGTAAAGAAACTGCGCAAGCACCGCAAAGATAAAGTGCGGCTGCCAGAGTCGTACATGCATACCGCCTGTGGACGCGCTCTCCGAAACATCTTCGCTCCCCAGATCAGGAAACT
>Ga0116127_1001259_pt1 | contig 16121 bp, 15 predicted proteins | sample June2015DPH_16_1_FD_89731 | JGI IMG/M metagenome (GOLD analysis project Ga0116127, IMG submission 89731) | Peatland microbial communities from SPRUCE experiment site at the Marcell Experimental Forest, Minnesota, USA - June2015DPH_16_100 | ecosystem: Environmental > Terrestrial > Soil > Wetlands... | reverse complement strand
TATCGAGATCCAACGCCAGTTGATGCAACATGGTGATGTACTGGGCGGTGTTCACGACCTGCACGCCCTGGATGGGGTCCGGCGTGTTGTCCGGTTCATTGTCCGGCCCGACCAAACCGAACTGGAGATGGCACGTATTTCGACCATAAACCAACAACGATGTAATCATCTCCGCCCACTCATCTTCGTAGCCGGGCGTGAGGGTGTAGGTGTTGCTGTCAACCATCCATGACGGGCCAATGCCTTGAAAATTCAGCATCACCCCGTTGCTCATACCTCTCTGATCCAGATAGGCGATCATGCCCCACATATTTTCGAAGTCCGGCGAACTGTACACCGTGTTGAAGTAAGTCCAATTCGTAATTACGGCGGAATCGCCGTTGGCGTTGGTGGCTTCCCAGTCCGTCCGGTCATAGATCACCCGGAACAGCGTCATCCCCGCCTGGTCAATCAAGGCATCGAGCACCGGCTGCAATTCGTTGTTGGTCCAGCTCCGGTGATTCGCGTTGACGCCGAAGCCGTCGATGACTTGATAGGTCTGGGCGCCGTCAATGGTCACGGTTACCACCCCGGCCGGGACTCTGAGCGCGAACCAAACGGTCATGAGGGCGATGCCGACACAACACCAATGACCAAACAATGCCGGCCGATAAGATGCAACGGGTGTTTTCATTGGCTCAGTCTCGCTCTCTATTCGCTTTCGCCGCGAAAGGGCACTTTCCACAACATGTTCAGCTTATAATCATATAAGTTCTTTACGAACCTGTCCACCAAATTAGGGCAAAGCCATACAGGAGGATTTTGATTCGTTGCTCATGAGCTAGGGCGCAATGGGCGCGTCATACAACGGCGCGGTGGCGCGCAGGCTCAACAAATACGCCGCAAGTTCCACGGCTTCCGGCGTCGGCACGACTTCGCAGCCGGCGGGCGGCGCGAATTCCGGCGGCAACTTCAGCGCGTCCGGTGAGGGTTCGCGTCCGATTTTACGGACTTCAAACAGGTAACGGAACGGCGGCATGGTCGAACCTTTCACCACGCTCTGCGGTGTGTAAAGGTGAAGCAACTGCCAGTTCGCGTCCGCGCGCGCGCCGATGTTCGACAAATCCGGCCCGGCGCGGAGACTGCCGAGCTGCACCGGCTGGTCGTGGAGAAAATCCTCGGCAACGCTTTGGCGCATCCCCCACCCGCGCGCGATGTCCGAGCCGGTGGCGACAATGTGAATTTCCGTCTTGCCGCCAGCGGCGGTGATCTGGTCCGCGGCCTTGTTGGCGACTTCCTTGGTCAGATTGGTCAATACCAGGGATGAAATCAGATTCGTCACTGCTTCCGGGTTTTTGCCGGCGTCCATCAGTTCCACGTTACAGGCGATACCAGTCTGCCGGACCTGCTCGGTGTGGCAGGCGGCGCAGCCGTTGGCGCGATAAACCGACAAACCCTGGTTCGCCTCGCCGGGGCGTCCAATCGGATAAACATCGGACGAATTGAGAATGGTCGTCTGTTTTGCGCCGCCCAACTGCAATTCCGGCGCGAGCACGAAGCCGCACCAGGAACCGCCCAGGGCGACGAATACCGCGAGAAAAATCCAAAAGCCATTTTTCATGCCTCCACCTCCCCTTGGTCGCGCCGTAGCGAAGCGGAGGCGGACGACTTTTCCAGCGGCGCGGTCACGACGGCAAACACCTTTTTAACCAGCGACTTTTCCCAAACGAACGTCATCGCAAAAATGTTCAGGGCGAACAGCGAATTGCCCAACAGAATCAACAGCAGGCCGATGGTGCTAATGCGCAGGAATGGCAACATCGCCTTCGTCGCATCCATGAAGGTGATGTTGAGATTGTTCAGTTTCATCCCCTGCTCCACCCCACCGATGGCCAGCGGCAAAACCAGCAGCACGACCCCGGGCATCGAAATCCAAAATTGGGCGCGCGCAAGTTTCGGGAACGGAAGTTCAAACCCGGCGGCGCGTGGCAATAAATAATAAATCGCACCAAACATCGTCATGGCGAAGAAACCGTAGAGTTGCAGCTGGGTCTGCGCCGGGCCGAACCAGGTGAATTCCGTCACCCGGCTGATCCGCGGGCACGCCATCGCGATGAACATCAGCGACGAAAGAACGAAGGACATGAGGCCGAATCGGATGAAACAAAACGGCCCGCCCTTCGGTTCGCAATGGGCTGTGGTGTCGGCTCGGTGAGCCGATTTTTCGAGCCACAGGCTCGACGCTACACCACACTCAAGCGACGGGGCGTCGCTTCCACGCGAAGTATGCCACGCGATGGCGGCAACGGCGAGCACGGGCACAACGGTCAGCCCGGCGGCGAAGGAACTGAGCACCGGCATCCAGGCCGGCACCGGCGCGCCCGGCGGAATGCCGCACCAGGTCCCGAAAAGAATCAGCGTCCAAAACGCGAACAAGGCGAGGTAATAACTTTGCAGCGGGCGTCCGCTGAATTTTGGCAGGAAATAAAACGCCGTGCCGATGCCGACCAGCGCGAGCCAGACGAAGAGCAAATTGCCGGCGAACCACCAGCCGATGATGGCTTGGACCACACCGCGCACCGGCCAGGCGACCAGAAACAAATTGGCTGTCGGGTAAATCCACGGAAACCAGAACAGCGCGGCGACCAAAAACCAGTGCGACGGATACAGCGCGCGTTCGCGGCGGGCGGCGAAATTCATCATCGCCCACAACGCCAGCAGCAAATAAGCGAAGAACAAAATGACCGAACCGGCGCGGGGAAATTCAAGCCACGCAAAGCCGGTGCTGTTGCCGGACAAAATGCCAGCCAGACCAACGAGCACACCCAGATGCCAGAGTTTTGCCGCGACGACCGGCACGATGGCGCCGCGCAGCGGTGCCCGGCCGAGTTGTGCGAACAGCCACAGCGCAACCCCCAGTCCGGCGGGAATGCAGAAGCCGTAAAGCAGCGCGTCGTCGGCAGCCGGTTGAACCCGGCCATAAGTCAGCCACGGGCAATTGGCGGGAAAATCGGGCGCATGAAATTTAATCGAGGCAATCATGGCGAGCATGGAACCGATGACGAGCCACAGCGCCGCGCCGCCAAACAACGCTAGCAACGGCACACGCAGGGAAGTGTCAACCGGTGGGGCGAGGCTGCTGACGAGCCGGCTCGCGGGGACGCTCGCCCCACCAAAATTGTTGTCAGATTTTTCGTTCACGGTCATTCAAAGGCGCTGGGTTTCTCCGGGGCTTTGGGCGCCGGGGCGGTCGCTTTTTCGACGCGAGCAGTCAAATTTGACCGCGCGGCGGCAGGATCCCGCCCTTCACGTTCGGTGATTTGCATCGCAACGGAAATCGGCAGGCGCACCAAGCCGCGACCCTGGTTAATCCAGCCGGGATGGTTCAGCGCCTGGTTTTCGGCGGCGCGAATTTCGGCCAGGGCCTTGGCGCGCACGGCGGCGCGGTCGGCATCAATGGCCGGGACCGGCATGGACCATTTCACCTTCACCACGATGGCGGCGAACAAAAAGCACACGATGAGGAAGCCGACGCCGACGGGCCAGACGGTGCGTTCGTTGTTCATGGGCGACCTCCGGTGGTTGAGGTCGCGCCGGAAATCTCTTCACGCGCGGCGTAACGGATTCCCATGGCTTCGAGCAGGCGCGGATCCTTTTGCGGGAACGGCGCATGGCGCTTGAAATTTTTCAAAAAGGCCCAACTGAGAAATCCGCCCATGAACGCGAGGCACCCGAGTTGCAGCCAGAGCCATTTGAACGGATAACCTTCGGGATGCCGCACGGGCAGGATGTTGAACGACAGGTCCACGAAATTCATCGCCCACACCCACGCGCAAACCGGCAGCATGATTTTGAAATTGGTTTTCGCCTTCACGGGCAGCAGCACGAAGAACGGCAGCAAAAAATGACCGAAGATGAGAACCATGCCCACCCACCACCACGAACCATGTTCACGAATGAGATACCAGAAGGTCTCGGCGGGCATGTTTGCGTTCCAGACGACAAAGTATTGCGCGAACTCGATGTAAGCCTGAAAGACTGTGAAAGCGAAGAGCAGCAGGCCCAGGAAATAAAACTGGTCGCCGTGCAGCACGCGGTCGAGGATGCGCTGGCGTTGCAGGAGCACGGTGATGACACAGACCACCGCCAGCGCCGCCCAGGCGCAACTGGCGAAAAAGTAAACGCCGTAAATCGCCGAGAACCATTGATATTGCACGGCCTGCATCCAGAGCACGCCGGAAAAGGTCAGCGTCAGCGCGAAGACCACCATCCCCCACCCCGAATGAAAACGCATCCGGTGCGTGCAAAGCACATCGCCGGTTTCGTCCTGCTTGAGCGACCAATAACGCAACCGCGACGACAGCAGCCACCACACGCCGAAGAAAATCGCCGACGTAATATAAAATCCGGGCATCGTGAACACCGGCCATTTCGCGCTCAACGAAGGGTCGCTGCCCGGATCAATCGTCATCCATGAATAAATTTTGGGAGCATAAAACACGATGGGCAGGAATAAAATCGCCAGCCACGGAAACAGCAGCGACGCGATATGCTCGCAGAACCGGCGTGTGGCCACCGACCAGCCGGCGTCGCTCAAGTGATGGACCATCACGAGGAACAGCGCGCCGAGCGCGAGGCTCAGAAAAAACATGAATGCCAGCAGCCACGAACAGCCGAACTCCGAAGGATTCTTCGCAGCGCCAATCACCGCCAGCACCGCGCCGACGGCCATCAAAACGGCGGGCACCTTTCGCCACCTGGACAGGTCCAGCGGCAGCGGCAACGGGGTGGTATCGTTGGATGAACTCATGGGTTTTTACCGTAGCACAGGCGTCCCGCCTGTCGCGGGCGCACAAGTGCGAGGCATTCTTGCCTCGTCATACAAGGCTCGGGCAGGCGAGACGCCTGCACTACTTTATGGCAAATTCCGTTCTTCATTTTTTCAAGGCAGTTTGCTGGTCCGGAGGCAGATCATCCACCGAACCCAACTGGCTCAATTGCAAAGCGCGCAGGTAGGCGATGACCGCCCAGCGGTCCGCCACCGGCAGGATCGGCCCGTACGCGCCCATCGTGCTTTTGCCGTGGGTGATCGTGTTGAAAATTTCGCCGTCGGCCATTTCCACGATGCGTTTGTCCTGCAAATTGGCCACCGTTGGCATCACGCCCAGCTTTTTGGTGATGCCGTTGCCGTCGCCGAGCGCGCCGTGACAGGGCGCGCAGTAAATATTGAAGCGCTCGCGCCCGCGCTGGAGCAACGGGCCGGTGACGGACAGCGGATTGGTCTCGACAAAATTCGTGGTGCCGGTGACGCGGCCGGTGTTGACCGGCGCACCTTCAAAGGGATAAACCGCGCCGTTGACGGTTTGCAGCGGCGCGCCCTGCGCAATCGTGCCGGTTGGCGGCAATTGCGAACTGAGGCCGTTCGTGAAAAAGTCGTTGGGCTGTTGCGGGCGCAGTCTCAACTGCCGGTCCATGTCCGGAAAAACCTCGATGGGCGGCTGGCGCGACAACCGTCCTTGCCGCCCGGCGATGCCAACGCCCACGGCCACGCCCGTCAGCAAAATCAAAATAATGTAAAGCAGATGGCGCATCAGGCTTCCACCAGTTCGATGTGCGTGCCGCCGAGGGACTCCAGCAGCCTGCGGGTTTCGGTTTCGGAAAATTTCGGATCGTTCGCACCAATCACGAGGAAAAACTTGTCGCGCGACGCCAGCGCGAAGCGCGCCTTCTGCAAAAGCGGATGATGCAGCCGCGGCAGTCCGTTCAGGGCCAGTATCCCGACGAACGCGCCGACGGCGGCGCCCAATACCATCATGATGTAGGACGGCACGAAGGACATTGGCGGGCTGAACATCGGTTTGCTGCCGACGATCAACGGATAATCGAACGTGTTGCTGAACCAGATCAAACCCATGGTCGCCACAAACGCGCCGCCGCCAAACAGGAACGCGAACCAGCCGACGAGCGAATTTTTGAAGCCCGCCACCTGGTCGAGGCCATGAATCGGGAACGGCGTGAACGCGTCCCAGCGGCTGTAACCCGCAGCGCGGACTTTTTCCGCCGCCGCCAGGATGGCCGCGGGTGAATCGAATTCCGCCATGAGGCCGTAGTATTTTGCCGTCATGACCGGCCTCCTTTCGCGCCGCCCAAGGGATGATGCGGGTCGGCCTGCGGCAGGGCGCCCTTGACCTCGGCGATGGCAACCAGCGGCAGGAATTTTATGAACAGCAGATACATCGTGAAAAAGGCGCCGAGCGTGCCGAGATAGGTGCCGATGTCCACCCACGTCGGGAAATACACACCCCAGTTCGCCGGCAGAAAATCCTGGTATAACGAACCGACGATGATGACGAAGCGTTCGAACCACATCCCGATGTTGATGAGCACGCCGATGACGAAGACGAGTTTCAGATTTCGCCGGACGCCTTTGAACCAAAGCAATTGGGCGAGGCCCACATTGACCACGAGCATGATCCAGCCGCCGTACCAGTAGGTGTGGCCCAGGAGGCGGTGGCCGAAAACCCAGCGTTCGTACGGGTCGCCGCTGTACCACGCGATGAAATATTCCATCACATAGATGTAGGCGATGACCAGGCTGCTCAAGAGAGTCAATTTGCAGATGCGGTCCATGTGCCGGGGCGTGATGATTTCCTCGAGATGGCACCATTTGCGCAGCGGAATGAGCAGCACCAGCACCATGCCAAATCCGCAATACACGGCGCCCACGACGAAATACAGCGGGAAAATCGTCGCGTGCCAGCCCGCCAGTTGCGACGTGCAGAAATCCAGACCGACGATGGAACTCACCGTGAACACCAGCAACGTGCACAAGCCGGACAAAACGACGTAGGCCTTTTCATAATGGTGCCAGTGCCGCGCCGAGCCGATCCAGCCCATCGCCAGAAAACCGTAAATAAATTTCCGCACCCGCGTGGTCGCCCGGTCGCGCAGCACGGCGAGGTCGGGAATCAATCCCAGATACCAGAAGAGTATGGAAACCACCAGGTAGGTGTTGACGGCGAACACGTCCCACATCAACGGCGAACGAAACTGCGGCCAGAGGCCGTTCGAGTTTGGGATCGGGAACATGAACCAGGCAAACCACACGCGCCCGACGTGGATGGCCGGGTACAGCCCCGCCATCATGATCGAGAAAACCGTCATCGCTTCCGTCGCCCGGCCAATCGTCGTGCGCCAATGCTGCCGCGTCAGGAACAGCATTGCCGAAATCAACGTGCCCGCGTGCGCGACGCCAACCCACCACACGAAATTGATGATGTCCCAGCCCCACGCCACCGGTTGATTGTTGCCCCAAACGCCGACACCGGTGGAAACCTGGTAAATCAGCATGGCCGGCAGCAACACGGCCGCCCCGAACACTGCCGGAACGAACAAGATCCACCACCAAAGCGGTGTTTTGCCTTCGGCGAATGCCGAGAGCCTGTCCGTCAGCCAGCCGGGGCCGCGGTTATTTTCCACAATCGGCGTGCGCCGCAATTTCACCGGCGGCGCGAACGTCTTCAAATTGGTCGCAGCTTCAGCCATCAGCAGTTTCCTTTCGAATCAGCGCTGTCTCGCAAGACCGCCTTGGACATCCGACTCACGAATCTCCGGGTAGGGCGCGTCACTCCGTGCGCGCCGTAAATTACGTTGGGACGGGCGGCGGGCAGAGGACTGCCCGCCCTACCATGGATCACGAAGGCAATCATCAGCCCGCTCCTTTCTTTTCGGCCTGGAGATCGCCGCCGCGCTTTTCGTATTCCTCAAAACTGTAAGGCCACTCGCGGTAATCCGGCATGTTCGGGTTTGGATTGCGAACACGCGCCAGGTATGTCGTGCGCGGCTTCGTGAGCAAATCGCCGAGCACGGAATAATTCCGCTGCTGCGTCTTTAGCTTGGAAACGCTGCTGTCCGGATCGCTGATGTCGCCGAACACAATCGCTCCCGCCGGACACGCCTGCTGGCAGGCGGTCTTGGGGACCGTGCCGGCGGCCTCCGTCAGCCGCACGTTGTCCGACGCGCCGGCCTTGACTTTCTGCGCGATTTTCGCCTGCTCGATGCGTTGGGTGCAGTAGGTGCATTTTTCCATGACGCCGCGCATGCGCACCGTCACGTCCGGGTTCTTGGCCATCTTGAGCAGGTCCCATTCGTCCTCTTCGCGCATGCCGCTGGCGTCGGGTGCCTTGAACCAGCTCAACAGGTCCCATTTGCCGTCCGTCTTGTGCGTGAGCGGCGTTGGATAAAACGGTCCCTTGAGGTCGGCCAGCGGACGTTTGTTATAATCGAGGTAATTGAACCGGCGGACCTTGTACGGGCAGTTGTTCGCGCAATACCGCGTGCCGATGCAACGGTTGTAGGCCATCACGTTCAAGCCTTCCTGGTCGTGAACCGTCGCGTTGACCGGGCAGACGTTCTCGCACGGGGCGGCCTCGCACTGCTGGCAAAGCATCGGCTGATTCACCGTCTGCACGTCGTCAATCCATTCGGCAAATTGCTGCTCGTCGTCCTTCTGGAAAGCGTCCGACCACTTTTCCTTCGCCGGGTCGGCGGTGTAATAACGGTCAACGCGCAGCCAGTGCATTTCGCGTCCGCGATGCACCTGGTCTTTGCCGACAATGGGAATGTTGTTCTCACTCTGACAGGCAATCACGCACGTGCCGCAACCCACGCACGCCGTCAAATCAATTGCCATGCCCCACTGATGCAACGCCGTCTTCTTCGCCTCGTCAAGCGGGTTGGGATACAACGGCGCCACCACCGGCGGCTCGGTGCCGTGCATTTCATTTGCAAAACCCGGGTCCTTGGAAAATTCCGCCAGGTTCGCCTCGCGCACCGCCGGGCGTCCTTCCATGGACCAATGATGCTGCATTGTTGCGAGCGGATACGTTTCACCGGTCTTACGCAAGGTGGCGCCGGTTTCAATGTATTTGCCGGTGAAAATTTTGTAGGCGTTGAACCCGACGCCGGTGCCGACGCGCCCTGCCCCTTCGCGCCCGTAACCAAGCGCGAGGCCGAGCGAATAATCCGCCATGCCCGGCTGCGTCCAGATGGGGCCCTTGACACTGCGGCCGTTCAAGGTGATTTCGACGACGTCGCCGTTTTGGACGCCGAGTTCGCGCGCCGTCCTGCGGCTGACGAGTACGGCATTGTCCCAGGTCAGTTTGGTGACGGGATCAGGGAGCTCCTGCATCCAGCCGTTGTTCGCGTAACGCCCGTCGTCCATCTTCGCGTCGCGATAGAAAATGACTTCGAGGTTGTTCGCGGAAGGCGTGGGAACATTTTTAATGGAAGGTAAAGCGACGGCTCGGCTGTCTTCAAGAATTGGATTAAAAGTTTTGTTAGAACCTTCAAGATAACCGCTGTACAAAAATCTGCTCCAGCCCTCGTCAAAAGAATCAGAACGAAAGGATATTTGGGACTCGTAACTAATCATCCGTCCTTTTCGATAAGGCGACAATTCATTCCATTGTTGTTGGAATGTTGTGCGGACGATTTCGTAAGGGCTGGTGACCCTTTCGCCAGCGATGCGGGACAGCACTTCGATCTCCGTGAGGCCGCCAAACAACGGCGCGATCAGCGGCTGAACGGGCACCAGCATGCCGTCGTTCGTCTGCGCGTCGCCCCAAGATTCCAAGTAATGGGCGGCTGGGAGATGCCAGTCATCCGCGCGTTTGAAGGCTTCGAAGGTTTCATCCTCGTAGTAGCCCAGCCTGACGATGCTCCTGGCTTTTGCTTGCGCCTTGACCCAATCGAGGTCGGCAGGAGCGCTGTAAACCGGGTTGGCGCTCAGGAGCACGAGTGAGTCCACCTCGCCGGCGTTGAGCGACCGCACCAACTCGGCGAGGCTGCCCTCGCCTGGGTCAGGGGTCGGCAGAAATTCAACCGTCTTGCCGATGTTGCCAAGCGCGGCGTTGATCGCGTGAGCCAACAGATGCACGGCGAGCGGCTGCCGGTGGCCGGCGACGACGAGCGATTCACCTTTGTGCGCTTGCAAATCCTTCGCGCATTCACCAACCCATTTTCCCAAATCGTCCCGGGTTTCGAGAGCGGTGGCGCCACGGTTCAACAGGCCTTCAATTTGCAACAGTATTGACGCAATTTGAGCAACTTCGCTTGCCGGAACACGCAGACGATGGTCCGCGTTCACGCCGGTCAACGTGAACAGGCTTTCCACCACATAAAGCCGGCTCATCCCCTCGCCCGGTTTGCGGCCGGCGGCAAATTGACGGATGTGGTTGTGCGTGTCCTCTTCCGTACCGATGAAATCGCAATCGAGTGAGACGATTACCTTGGCCGCGTCGTATTTGAACACCGGCCGAACGTACCCGAACGCCTCCGTGGCGGCCCGACGATGGATGTCCAAGTCAACCGGTTCGTGGACATACCACTTCGCCTTCGGGAATTTCTGGCTGATGAGCATTTGCAACCACTGCCGCGACGGCGACGTGCTGCTTTCGGCGAGGAACGCCAGGCCTTCGCCCTGGTTCGCCGCGAATTTCTTCGACAGTTCGTCGAGGAAACCGAGCGCCTCGTCGCGTGAAACGGTTTTGCCTTCCTTTGTGAACCGTTTTGCGCGGTCGGGATCGTAAAGATTCAGGATGGAAGCCTGCGCATAACGGTCGGTGCCGCCGTTGCCGCCGGGGAATTTGGCATTGCCCTCCAGCTTGATGGGCCGGCCTTCGTAGGATTTGGCGACCAGCGGGACCGCGCCGGTGCGCGTCGGCATGGCCGTCGCATAATATTCCGGTTCGCCATAGACATAACCTTCCGGCTGCTGGCCGAACGGCTCCAGCTTTTCCACTGGCCGGCGGCAGCCCGCGCCCATCACGCCCAGGCCCGCGAGCGCGAACGACGCGGACATGATTTTCATGAAATGCCGGCGGGAAACGCCGTCCTCAAACTCGCTCGCGCCCTGCGGAAACTCGCGATGCAGCCAGTCCTTGAACTCCGGCGTGTCGGCCAGTTCATCCAGGCTCCGCCAGTAACGCCGGCCCGTAGGCGCCGAGGTAACGAGGCGGACATCTCTGGAAATATTCGCCGAAACCTCCGCCTCCTCACGTCGGCGGCCACCATCTTGGGGAATCAGGTTGTGATTCAAATCATTCATCGGTGGCAGGCGGAGCAGCTTTGCAGCGATTCGATTTTCCAGTCGTGGACAAAGGTTGCGCCGTTGGTTCTCTGCATCTGCGCGGCCACGGTCGCGTTGGTGCTCCATTGCCAGCCCGGGTCCGTGACCTTGTCCACCGGGCGGATGAACGCCGCCGGCTGGCGATGGCAGTCGAGGCAAAAGCTCATGCTGAACGGCTTGGCGTGTGAAACCTCGCTCATCCGGTCAACGCGCCCGTGACAGTCCACGCAACTGATGCCGCGGGTCACGTGAACCGAGTGGTTGAAATAAACATAATCGGGCACGATGTGCACCTGCACCCACGGGATGGGTTTGCCAGTGGCCGCGCTTTCGCGGACGAGCGCGAGGCGCGGGTCGTCCTTGAGCACCAAGGTGTGGCAATTCATGCAGGTGGAAGCCGCCGGGATGCTGGAGAACCACGATTTGTCCACCGTGTTGTGGCAGTAGCGGCAATCAACGCCCAGTTGCCCCGTGTGGGTCGCGTGCGAAAATGGCACCGGCTGGACCGGTTCATAGCCGACCCGCGTGTATTTGGGCGTGCAATAATAAGTGACACCCGCAGTCACCGCACCGCCGACCAGCGCCAGCACGACGCCAATCTGCAGCGGCAACCAGTTTGTCCACTTCGGAAAAATCGCTGGCATTACGTGCGACCGCTCACTTGGTCAAAAATTGTCCATCACTCCGCAAATGTTGGGGTTATGTTTAGTCGGCGTGTGTTTCGCCCGCAAGAAGGTTTGTGAAAAAATTCACGTTATTGGCTCCGGTTAAGCAGGTGGAGGATAAAATTAGCGTGTCCGTCCCGAACCGACGAAGTGCCCGGCGCGTGGTTCATTCGCAACTCCGTGTCCGACCGTGGTGTGCCGATTCATGGAATCAACCGCAAGGAACGCAAAGAGCGCAAAGCCGGGCTGTGGTGCCCTGCCGTCTCAACACTGCATGCGTTTGCGGCTGATCAACAGAAATATCACCCCGCCCGTAATCGAGAGCAAAAACGCACTGGGCTCGGGCACGGGAAGAATGGAACCGGGAACGACAAACAGGTCCGCGGATGAAAAGTTGAAATTATTGGGAAAGTTGCTGGTCAACAATTGGTAACCGATGTTCACCGTTGAACCGTCCGGATTGGTTCCCCCGGGCACGACCGTATTCAGATCAATTCCCAGCAGGTTCTGCATGAGGGTGGAGGCCGCGCCGAGTTGGATGCCCACGCCATACATCTGCAAACCGGCGTTTTCCAGGCACAACCCCGGAAAGTTGGTCACCGTCCCCATCAACGTGGCCGCCCCGTTGACCGTGCTGATCTGGAACAAATGCGTGCTGGTGGCATTCACTCCACCGTCGGTGTCATACAGAATGCCGTTGTAACCGAAGCGGATGTTTTGTCCCGAATTGCCGATGACGCTGTTGTTGAAGGAACCCACCAATGTCGCAATGCCGTTGACGGGATTGATCGTGTAAAGGGCGCCTTGGGTGGCCCCGTAAAGGGTCCCATCGGGGGCAATGGCCAAAGACTCGATGCCGCTCACGTTGAAAGAGACACTGCTCATGACCGCGCCGTTGTTGGGGTTCAGGGTCACAAATGAAGTCGAATTGATGATGCCGTACAGCGCGCCATTGGGCGCGGCGGCAATGTCGTTGAAAAGGGTTCCCCCTTCGCTGCCCAATTGCGTGAAACTGCCGGTCAACAGGTTGATGGTGCCAAAAAGGTTGTTGGCCTGGTTGAACTCCAGGGCATATGCCTGCTGGCCAAAGGCCGAAGTGGAGGTGAAAAGCATCAGCCCGGCCATTGCGGTCAATGCCGCTTTGAAACACCGCCGGACAAGGTGTGCCGGGGACGGGATTTCGTATGCTTGCCGGTGCCGGACAAGAACCGCCAGACAATCATTCTTCATAGGGTCATGCTTTTGAATCATTGCATCGCCGGACCGTTTATCGAACTGTTGCGCTTGTGCCGCATCCACCAACACAAGCGCAGTTCAAGTCAATAAAGCTCCCCGATCCGATTATCCCCGGTTGGCGAACCAAGCAGCCCTAATGCCATTGAACATCGGCAGTTGTAAGAGTCTGCAATAGATGGCCTTACGCAGCGGCATCCTGTGGAAGGACTCCGCCGACCGGGAATGGTTGGGTAAAAAATGGTCTCTTCCCAGCGGACGCTGTCTCAAAAACCGGTCTCCGGTCAAGACTGATAGACAAAATCAAGGATGGCTCCGGTTCCCAAATCCTGGATCGTGCGGACGCTGTCTCAAAAACCGGCTTCCCGGTCAAGACTGATACACAAAATCAAGGATGGCTCCGGTTCCCAAACCCCGGACTGTGCGGATGCCGGACACCGCTACGGCAACGGTTCGCCCCGCGCGGCGGCCAGCAACCACGAAAAACACCCGTCCTCCGTAGCAATACTGTGGAGGGTGGACGAACTACACGAAATCCAACCCAAAGAGCTTTGACACGACTTAAGCCATTTGGGAAATGGCGAAAGGAATTTGCGAAGTCAAAGGTCCGTGAGGGCCGAGCGAGCGGGCGCGAGCGAGTCAATTACGCCATTCACACAAATTGAAAATCTTGCTGGACAACTCCCGCCGGGTGTGGTAAATAATTTACCACGAACTTAAATTAAAACCTATGTTTGGAACATTCATCAAAGAACTGCGGGCGCGACGACGGCTCGGCTTGCGCGAGTTTTGTTTGGAACACGGCCATGACCCGAGCAACTGGAGCAAGATCGAACGTGAAGTCCTCCAGCCGCCGCGCGATGAGGAAACCCTCCGCGCCTGGGCAAAACAACTCGGCCTCAAGCCCGGCTCGGACGACTGGCTCAAATTCTTCGAATATGCCGCCGTGGATTCCGGGCGCATACCCGACCACATTCTCGAGGATGAAAAACTGGCCGCACATCTGCCCGTTTTCTTCCGCACGCTCTCCGGCCAGAAACCATCTCGGGAAGACATGGAAAAACTCTTGGGTATCATCAAAGGGACAAACCGACCGTGACTGACCCGCGCAAATTCAAAGCGCCATACAATCCCAAAGAACGTATCTGGCAGGAAGCCGACCGGTTGCGGGCCGTGCACCCGGCGGGCCGTTCGTTGCCGGTGAAAGTCCTTGACCTCGCTGAATTCGACCTCGGACTGGATCTCGTTCCTGCCGACGGCCTGCGTGAACAACTCGATATCGAAGCCCTGCTCATGGGCGACCTGCGCTCCATTCTAGTGGACCGGCACGCCTTCATGAGTCCACGCCTCGAATATCGCCTGCGCTTTTCCGTCGCGCATGAAATCGGCCATCTCATTTTGCACCGCGACATATACGACGGCCTGAAACACGCCACCGCCGCAGAATGGTTCAACTACATCTCCGCGATTCCCGATGTCGAATACGGCTGGGTGGAATGGCAGGCCTACGAATTCGCCGGACGGCTGACGTCTTTGAAAGCCTTTGAGAAGGAACATCACAGATTTCCACCGCGCATCGTCGTGCATAAAACATCAGGCTTCACTGAAGCCGAGCGTCGCGGCTGTGAAAAGGCGTTGGACGAATTGCGTGTCGTGAAGCACCGCGATCTTCTTGTGGTGAGAGAATCTGATGTGCGGCTCTTTCGGTCAGGCATTTACGCGCCACTTCGCGGCAGTTTCTTGGAGCTCGACTCGGACTATTTCCTCCTCTACACGCGTGGGAGCGTTCCCTTTTTCGAAATGTATCCCGGCCTTTACATTCCTCGCGCTCTCGAAGTTGAAATGGTCGCAACCGAGCAGTCGCAGAAGACACTGGCTCAAGAAATTCTAGCGCTCAGCAAGATGAATTGGAACAACACGCAGTTCGATTCTTCATTGCCAATCACAGTTCGTGCCGCGCGGCAAGTCGGGGACATTCTCAAGTACGCGGGCGGAATGAAGCAGATTCAAACGCGGTATGCCTTTTACATGTAGCGCGTCGGTGGAAATTTACTCCGACGGCGGATGCGAACCCAATCCCGGCTCGGGTGTTTAGACTTCGCCACAACAAACGGGGCGTCCCTACCTTCTGTGCTCTTTGCGGTCTTTTGTGGCTCAATTATTCCACTGTCCCTTCAGGACGTGTATTTCGTGTATTTTGGGGCTGATCCCGGGGGCGTTGCCCCCTGCTAATGTCCGGCAGTCATCTGAACTGCTCCGGCGCGGACGCCCCGGTGGGGCGTCCCTACCATGAATCAATTTATGTGAATTTGTGAAATTCGTGTCGAGTCGCGGTTTGCCCGGCGGCGCACAGACGTCCAACAATTCTTCTAAGCCACCTCGAGCAAAACCTTGGGATGCCGGGTGGCGATTTTCAACAGCACCCGGGCCGGACCGGTCGGTTGCCGGCGGCCTTGCTCCCAGTTTTGCAGCGTGTCGGCGCTGATGCCCAAAACATCCGCAAATTTTGACTGGGACAGGCCGAGTTTGCCCCGGACCTTCACAATGTCATTCCTGGGATCAATTTTGAAAACCCGCGAGGGCTTCGCCGCCCCGCGCTTGATTTGATCCGCCTCGCGCAGGCTCTGCTTCAATGCTTCAAACAGTTCTTTTTTCATGACTCAAATTGTTCGACCAATCGTTTCAGTTGTTTGACCTCGTCGTGTGACAGTTCATCCCGCTCATTCTTCGGATACACCAACAGCAGCCAGATTTGGTCATCGGCCACCTGCCAGTAATATATGACCCGCAATCCGCCCCGCTTGCCACGTCCACTGCCCGCCCACCGCATCTTGCGGATACCACCACTGCCGGGAATGATTTTCCCGAGGTCCGGCCTTCTGGCCAGGGCCGCCTGCATTGCGGCATAATCATCATCCGCCATCCATTTCAACACCCACCTGGTGAAGGTCGGCGTTTCGATAAATTCAATGGAGCACTATACGCCATTGGCGGATATTGTCAATTTTTTTGTCGTTCGTGTATTTCGTGGTTGGAAATCCCCTGCCCTATTTCTTCTCGGGTGGAGCAAACGGCAGCCGGTCTTTCTTGCGGTAGGCCAGGCCTTGGAATTGCGC
>Ga0116127_1001258_pt1 | contig 16142 bp, 15 predicted proteins | sample June2015DPH_16_1_FD_89731 | JGI IMG/M metagenome (GOLD analysis project Ga0116127, IMG submission 89731) | Peatland microbial communities from SPRUCE experiment site at the Marcell Experimental Forest, Minnesota, USA - June2015DPH_16_100 | ecosystem: Environmental > Terrestrial > Soil > Wetlands... | reverse complement strand
CCGTGCCTCAGTCGTTCACGTGCTGGATTATTTTTTTCTTCAAGCGTTTACAAATTCAAATGGCAAAGGAGGCCGGTCCATGCTTGCGTTTACACTTGATGAGCACGGTGTGACTCCCATCACCATTCAATCCCGACGCCGCGGCTTCAGGATTGTCAAAGACGCTGAAAGCCATTGTCGGCTGAAGGTCGGGCTGAACGGTGTTCCGCCGCGCGAGGACATAACCCTGATTTCCAGCCACGTGCCGATCGAAGGAACCTTTGACAATTTGCCGGAGGGCAGCGAAATCACGGCGCAGTATCAGGGGAAAACGTATCAGTGGCAGTTAACTTACCATGGCGGCGCGGGCGCGAACGATCTTGTTTTGAAAAACAGGAGCGAGTATGCCGCCGATGCGCCGGTGACTCACATCCGGCCGATTCCGGAAATTCCCAAGCCGCTCTGGTTGGAGCATCGGCTTTATCCGCTCCCCGCGGAAACGACCGGGGAACCCGCGTTTCCGGGCGCTGAAGGTTTCGGCGCGTTCACTCCCGGTGGCCGCGGGGGTAGAACGATCTATGTGGACAATCTCAACGATTCAGGGCCGGGTAGTTTACGTGCGGCGGCCGAGGCATCCGGCCCACGGACGGTTATTTTTCGCGTGGGCGGTGTAATTCCGTTAAAGTCCACGCTGATTATCAGCGAGCCTTTTATAACGATCGACGGCCAGAACGCCCCGGGCGCGGGGATTATGCTGCGCAATCATGGAATCGAAGTGCGGACGCACGATGTGGTGCTGCGCTTTTTCCGTGTCCGGGTGGGGGATGACGACGTTCGGACGGGGGTGAGACCACTGAGTGATTATCAGGCAGGCAGCGGCGAGCATGCGCTCTACTTTACAGACGGTTCGAGAAATTGCATTGCCGATCACCTGTCTTTGAGTTGGTCCACAACCAAGATTCTTTCGACGACCAAGATGAGCGATCTGAGCACCGTGCAATGGTGCATTCTGAGTGAAGGGCTTAATTTCGCGGATCACGGTTTTGCGTCCATTACCGGTGGCAACCGTACGACCTGGCACCACAATCTTTTTGCGCACAATCTCAGCCGCAACGTGCGCTTTCAAGGCGCGGTGGATGCCGACTTCCGCAACAACGTGATTTACGACTGGGGCTGGGCGGCGGCGTATGGCGAGTTCGATCGGGTTAATTATGTCGGCAACTATTTGAAGGCGGGACCTTCCACAACGCAAAAGCCGTATTTGTTCTTCCATGACGGTGATGCTGTCGTAATGCCGGCTTCACTGTTCGTCTCGAGCAACCTCATTGAAGGCGAACCGAAGGTGCCGGGCGTGAATACGAACAACTGGCGGGGAATGGGCTATTACTACTACGACCGGGACACCCTTGGCGCACCGGAACCGTTTCCAGCGCCACCGGTCATGACTGAAGCAACCCCGATTGCTTACGAACACGTCTTGAAAGATGCAGGGGCGACGCTTCCGAAACGAGATGTTGTTGATGAACGCATCGTCCGTGAAACGCGGGAAGGGACCGGGCATATCATCAAATGGGTAAAAGACGCAGGCGGTTGGCCCGATTTCCAATCCGCAAAATGAGGGGTTCTGTTTCTCGGGTGCTGCCTGACGGCCATTTACTTTCCGTCGCTTGGCTGCTAAAATTTCCGTGTGCTCAACGACGGTGCCATCTGGAAAAATCTCAACTCGCCGCGCCGGCTGTTTTTGATCGCCGGGCCGTGCGTGATTGAAAACGAAAAACTGTGCCTGCGAGTCGCCGGCGCACTGAAGAAAACCTGCGCCCGGCTGGGCATCTTCTACGTCTTTAAAGCCAGCTTCGACAAGGCCAACCGCACATCGGCTAAATCCTTCCGCGGGCCGGGCCTCGACAAAGGCCTGCGCGTGCTCGGCAAGGTCCGCGCCGAATTTGGCGTGCCCGTGCTCACGGACATTCACCACGAGGCGCACGCCGCCGTCGTCGGCGAGGTGGTGGACATTTTGCAAATTCCCGCGTTCCTCTGCCGCCAGACGGATTTGATTGAAGCCGCCGCCGCCACCGGCCGGATCATCAATTTAAAAAAGGGCCAGTTCCTTTCGCCGGCCGAAATGGGCCAGGTCGCTGAAAAGGCCCGGCGCGCCGGGGCGGAAAAAATCCTGCTCACCGAACGCGGCACGACGTTCGGCTACAACAATCTCGTCGCCGATATGCGCTCGATTCCGATGATGAAACGCTCCGGTTTCCCGGTGATTTTCGACGCGACGCATTCGGTGCAATTGCCCGGCGGCGGCGGCGACAAATCATCCGGCCAGCGCGAATTTGCGCCGGTGCTGGCGCGGTGCGCGCTGGCGGCGGGCGCCAACGGCCTTTTTATCGAAACGCATCCGCGACCGGAGTGCGCGCTCAGCGACGGGCCGAACATGATTCCGCTGGCTGAAATGCCCGCGCTGTTGCGGGAACTGTTGAAGGTCTTTAATGCGGTGAAAAGGTGACAAGTGACGTGTGACAAGTGACATGAAAACCGGCAATGCCCGACGCCCGACGCATCCCGTCACTCGTCATCCGTCACTCGTCACCCGCCTGAAGCGCGTGAAGTTATTGATTTGCGACGTAGACGGCGTGTTGACCGATGGCTCGGTGTTCATCGGCGGGGCGCAGGAAATCAAGCGGTTCAACATCCGGGACGGCCTTGGCATGGTATTTCTGCGCCGGGCCGGCTTCAAAGTCGGCTGGGTCTCGGCGCGTCCGTCGGCGGTGACGGAACTGCGGGCGGCCGAACTGCAAATTGATTTTCTCGTCCAGCAAACCGACCGGATCAGCAAGATCGGCGCGGTCGAAAAACTTTTGCGCCGCGCGAAATTGGATTGGGACGCGGTATGTTTCGTTGGCGATGACGTCGTGGATTTGGGACCGCTGAAACGCGCAGGGTTCGCCGTCGCGGTGGGTGACGCCCGGCCCGAGGTGAAAGCGGCGGCGCGTCTGGTCACGCGCGCGGCGGGCGGGCGCGGCGCGGTGCGCGAAGTTGCGGAAATGCTTTTAAAAGCGCAGGGGAAATGGGATTCGATCGTGGCGCATTACGCGAAATGAAATCCGAAACCCAAAATCCGAAACCTGAAAGAGGCCCGAAATCCGAAGGCCGAAAGAAAACCAGAATCCGAAAGTGTCATTTTCGGTTTTCGGGCTTCGGAGTTCTTTCGGCCTTCGGTTTTCGGCCTTCGGGTCTTGCCTCCGGCTGGCTGGCCGCCGGTGCAGCCTTGTCATTGGCCTTCGCGCCCGGCGTTCGCGCGCAGCAAAACGGCTTCCAGCACGCGAACAATTTCACTTCCACCGAATACTACGGGCCGACGAATCAACAACAAATCAAATCAATTTTGTCCGGCGCCGAGGCGTTACCGCAGCCGGGCGGACTGCTTCTCATCAAACAACTCAAGCTCGAAATGTTCAACCCGGACGGCAGGCTGGAATGGGTGGTGAATGCGCCGGAGTGCGTTTATGACACGTTCAAAGGCGTGGCGAATTCGCCGGGGCATTTACAGGTGCGGACGGGCGATGGAAAATTCCGCGTCGAGGGCGAAGGTTTTTTGTGGCGGCAAAGCGATTCATTCCTCACCATCTCGAATAATGTGCGCACCGTGATTGAAAACGGGGCATTAATGAATACCAAGCCATGAAACGTTTCAGTCTCATAGTAATTGCCGCGTTGTGCGGCTGGATGGTTCACGCGCAAACGGACGCGACCGCGCAAAGTTCCCCGGCAAGTGCGACAACCAATTCGCCCGACGCGACGCGTCCGCCGCGCGCCCCGACGCGGATTGATTCCGACAACAGCGCGGATTTTGATTTGAACGGGCATCAGGCAATTTATCGCGGACACGTGCGCGTGGACGATCCGGAAATGAAGCTCACCTGTGCCTGGCTCGTCGCGGATGTGCCGCCGGCGGGCGGGCATCCGAGTCACATCGTCGCCGAGACGAATGTGGTGATTGATTTCACGGACACCAAAGGCCAGACCAATCACGCGACCAGTGACAAGGCGGTTTATCTTTACAACGTGCAAAACGGCGTGACGAACGAGACGGTCACGCTCACGGGCAATCCGCAGATGGAAAACGCGCAAGGCACGCAGGCGGGCGATGTTATTATCTGGTATCGCACGGACAACAAAATCCATTTCGACAATCCGCACATGATTCTCCGGCAAAACCTCAACGGCGCCACGGCGGACACCAATTCGCCGCCGGCCACCGTTGAAAAACCTGCCAGTCCCTAGCGTGAACGAACCCATTCCCCAACCGGAATTGAAGAAGATTGCACCCGGTCCCGCAATCACGACGGCGGTGGCGGATGGGGCGCTGCTCACCACTGAAAATCTGGTGAAGGAGTATCACCGTCGCCGCGTGGTTGACGACGTGTCCATCTCCGTGGGCGCGGGCGAAATCGTCGGCCTGCTCGGGCCGAACGGCGCGGGCAAAACGACGACGTTCAACCTGGTCGTCGGTCTCGTGAAACCGGACGGGGGCGCGGTGAAATTTCAAGGCCGCGGCATCGCGCGCCTGCCGATGCACCGGCGCGCGCGGCTGGGCATCGGTTATCTGACGCAGGAACCGTCGGTGTTCCGCAAACTCACGGTTGAGGAAAACATTCTGGCGATTCTCGAAATGTGCCGGCTGTCGCGCGACGAACGCGCCGTGCGATTGAAGTATTTGCTCGATGAACTGGATTTGACGCCGCTGGCCAAAAACAAGGCCTACACGCTCAGCGGCGGCGAAAAACGGCGGCTGGAAATCACCCGCGCACTGGTGACGAGCCCCAAGTTGATGCTGCTGGACGAGCCGTTTAGCGGCATTGATCCGATTGCGGTCTATGAAGTGCAGAAGATCGTGCGCCGTTTGAAGGAGCGCGGGCTGGGCATTTTGGTCACCGACCATAATGTGCGCGAGACCTTGAAGTTGATTGATCGCGGCTACATCATCCACAAAGGCCAGGTGCTCGTGGAGGGTTCGTCCGAATTTCTGGCGAACGACCCGAGGGCGCGCGAAATTTATCTGGGGCCGGAATTTAATTTGTGAATATACAACGCCAGATCGTCACCGTTGAACAGTTCTACAAGGAACACGCCGCCGAGCTGCAAATGCGGCTGCTGGCGGGGGAACGTGGTCTGAAGCGCATCATCCGCGAAGCGACGGTAAACCGTCCCGGCCTCGCGCTGAGCGGATTCACGCATTATTTCGCCTACAAACGCGTGCAGGTTTTCGGCAACGCGGAGGTGTATTATTTGCGGTCGCTCACGTCCGCCGAACGATCGAAACGTTACGCCCACTTTTTCGCCTTCAAAATTCCGTGCCTGGTTTTCAGCCGCGGGTTCCGCCCGGACAAGGAATTTATGGCCGACGCCGAGAAAGCGGGCGTGCCGGTTTTTCAATGCCCGACAATCACGATGAAATTCATCAACGCCGCGACGCTCGCGCTCGAGACCATGTTTGCGCCAGGCGGTTCGGAGATGGGCAGCATGGTGGACATCCTCGGCGTGGGCGTGCTGATTCGCGGGGAGAGCGGCATCGGCAAAAGCGAGGCGGTGCTGGCGCTCATCGAGCGCGGCTACAGCCTGGTCTCCGACGACGTGACGAAAGTCACTTTGGAGGACGGCCGCGAAGTCGTCGGCACCTGCGCTGAATTGACGCGCGAGCACATGGAAATTCGCGGCATCGGCATCATCAACGTCGCCGCGATGTTCGGCATCAAAAGCATTCGCAACCAAAAACGCCTGGACCTCGTCGTCACGCTCAAGGTATGGAACGAAGTTACGGATGTGGACCGCATCGGCATGGAACAGGAATTCGTGAAAATTCTGGGCGTGGACATTCCGCACATCGTCATCCCCGTCCGCCCCGGACGCGACCTTGCGCGGCTCATCGAAGTTGCCGCGTTTCAGACCAAGTTGAAAATGTCCGGTCACAATGCGGCTCAGGAATTGAACGACCGCCTCATCGCCCACATGAGTCGGGGCAATCCGCCGCCGGCGGAATAAAATTCAGTGGCACTTCGTTCCCACATCGTTTAGTGTAAAATGAGCAAACCGATGAGCGCAAAAAAGCTGCCGGACAGTGAGTTCTTCACCAAAGAACTCACGATCTCGAACAAGCTGGGCATCCATGCCCGGCCCGCCGCCCTGTTCGTCAAGACCGCCAACCGGTTCGCGTGCGAAATTTTCGTCGAAAAGAACGGCGAAAAAATCAACGGCAAGAGCATCATGGGACTGATGATGCTCGCCGCCGGCCCCGGCAGCAAACTGACCCTGCACGTTCGCGGCGCAGACGCCCAGGCCGCCATCATCGAACTCGAAGCCCTCGTCAAACGGAAGTTTGATGAGGAATGAGCCGGATTCCGGGCGGGGTCGGGGATTTTCCAGTGTAAAATGATGGGTTCAAGTTCAACTTGAAACTTGCGGTTTGAAATTCAAAACTCCGCCATGCCGAGCATTCACGAATACGTTGATTGGGTCAGGGTGCTGCTGGAAGAAGCGGCCAAATATTTCGCGCTGTTGCTGTTTGCCGTTTTGGCTATCCGGTTCTGGCGGCGGGCGGTGAAAGTGAAGCGCGAAAAAAAGCCGGGGAATATTTTGGGGGCCATTGTGGCCAGCGTCCTGGCGTGCCTGATAGGCTATTTTTCCATCCGCCACAGCATGAGCCTGATGTATTCGTATTTCGGAATGCGGGCATTTCAGTCCTACAAGCTGGAGCCGGCGCTTTCCCTGTTTCAAACTTCTTTGAGCTACTGGAAAGACGCGGATGCCCTCGGCGGAAAAGGCGTCTGCCTGCTTTGGACCGGCAGCGTTGACGACGGGATCCGGTCGCTGAATGAGGCCAGGGCGTTGCGCCGGGGCAAGGGATCGCCCTTTGAAAATTTTTATGAAGGGTTGTATTATTTTTACCACGATGACGTGACAAACGCCGTTCCGCGGCTGGAAGCGGCTTCGGCGTACCCCGGTTTTGGCTGGGACGTAACCAAGCTGTTTGCGGTGATTCAATTGGACCGGAACCAGCCGCAAGAAGCGGTACAGCTGATGCAGCCGTTCCTGCAAGTCGAAGTTACGGAGGCGGATCAGGCATATGTCATCGCTTCCCTCAACCTGGCGGATGGAAAAAAGGCGGAGGCGCAGGCGCTCGTGGATAAATTTTTATCGGGAAACCCGACGCCGTTCTGGAAGGCCAAGCTGGAAAAACTGCGGGAAAAAATTCAAGGTCCAAACCCATGATTCGTAAATTCATTTCGTTTATCCTGTGGTGCCGGCTCGAAAATGTCATGGCCGTTGCCTTTACCGTCTCGCTGGTCATTTTCTTCCTGACCACCCGGCTGTTCCGCACGGTCTCTTTCGGAATGCTCGACCTCATTTTCATTTTATTGCCCGTCGGCATTTTGGGATTGAAGAGTCTTTTGAAGCTGCTGGTTTCATCCGAAACCGACGAAAACGCGGACGCGACGGGATATCTGCTGAGTTTTTTCAAGCCGTTTTTGAAAATCGCCCGCGACTGGTTTCCGTTTTTGCTTTTGTGCGCCTGTTATTATTCGTTGTACAGCAATTTGGTGACGCGGGTAAACCCGCATCGGGCGGATGCGTTTCTGGCCCGGGTGGACACGTTCATTGTGGGACAGCCGCCCTCATTCCTGCTTGAATCCTTCATCCGCCCCTGGCTCACCGATTGCTTGTATTTGATTTATTTTTCCCACGTGGTTTTTTTCCCGGGCGCGGCGCTTTATTTCTACCTAAAACAGGACGAACGGGCATTCCGCAGGCTGATGATGGGGTTTCTCACCATCATGCTGATGGGAACCGCCAGCTACATTCTGGTTCCGGCGGTCGGCCCGGAAGTTTTTTATGCCAGTCAATATGTTTTGGATTTGCGAGGACATGCGCTCGTGCAAAGTGTGGACTTCATTTTCAGAACCGGCCATGTTTCCTTCGATTGCTTTCCATCGCTCCACGTTGGGATTCCGTTGCTTTTGTCTTTTTACCTGCGGGACTATTGCCGAAAGTTGTTCGTTCCGGTTCTTATCTACGTCGCATTTATGTGTTTTGCGACGGTTTATCTGCGCTACCATTATCTCATCGATGTGATTGCCGCCTTTGCCTATGCGCCGGCGGCCTACTGGCTGAACGATTTTTTCCTGCGTCATTGGCCCGCTGAACGCGCTTCGCGGCTCGCCGCGGAAATCGAGGAAAAACATCCGTCCCCTTCACGGGAAACGGCAATTTAAATACAATGCCGGACAAAAGAACCGGCACCGTCCAGGCCGGCTTTGACTTTGGACTTTTAACTTGGGACTTTGGACCTTAATTTCATTACATGGCTGCCGCTGAAATTGACATCAAATACGTCGCGCATCTGGCGAGATTACATCTCACCCCCGACGAGGAAAAAAAACTTGGCGCCCAGCTCGGCGGCATCCTCGGCTACATCGAAAAATTGAAGGAACTCGACGTCGCCGGCGTCGAACCGACCGCCCACGCCGTGCCGCTGGTCAATGTCACGCGCCCGGACGAAGTCCGCCCCTCACTTCCGCCCGGCGACGCCCTCCGCAACGCACCCGCGCAGGCCAACGGGCTTTTCATCGTGCCCAAAATTGTGGAATAACCTGTGCCCATGACGAAGAATTTAACGCAAAGACGCAAAGACGCGGAGGCGCAAGGCGAATTTTTCTTTTGGCGGCTTTGCGCCTTTGCGCCTTTGCGTTAAAAACCATGCTCAACCAACTCACCATTTCCGCACTCACCGCCAAACTCGCGAAACGTGAAGTCTCCGCGCGCGAGGCCATGCAGTCGTGTCTCGACCAAATCGCGCGCGTGGACAAAAAAATCCACGCCTTTATCAGCTACAATGCCGCTGATGCGCTGGCACAGGCCGAGGCAGCGGACAAGGAACTGGCCAAAGGTGGCAACACCGCAAGGCGCCTGCTGGGAATTCCGGTCGCGGTCAAAGATGTGCTCGCCGTCAAAAATCAGCCGCTCAATTGCGGCTCGAAAATCCTCGGCAAATTTGTTTCACCCTATGACGCGACGGTCGTCGAAAAGTTGAAGGCGGCAGGCGCGATTGTCTTTGGCCGGCTGAACATGGACGAATTTGCCATGGGCAGCTCGACGGAAAATTCTGCGTTCGGCATCACGCGCAACCCATGGGACACCACGCGCATTCCCGGCGGCTCGTCCGGCGGTTCGGCGGCGGCGGTCGCGGCCGACGAGGCCATCGCCACGCTTGGCTCTGACACCGGCGGCTCGATTCGCCAGCCTGCCGCGTTGTGCGGTTGCGTCGGCTTGAAACCAACCTACGGCCGCGTGTCGCGCTACGGCCTGGTCGCGTTTGCGTCGTCACTCGATCAAATCGGTTCGTTCACGAAAGACATCCGCGACGCGGCAACGATGCTGGGCGTCATCAGCGGACACGATTTGCGCGATTCCACCAGTGTGCCGCAACCGGTGCCGGATTATGTCGCCGGCTTGACCGGCGACATCAAAGGTTTGAAGCTTGGCCTGCCGAAGGAATACATGATTGGCGGGCTGGATCCCGAAGTGAAAGCCGCGGTGGACGCCGCCGTGAAACAATTTGAAAAGCTGGGTGCGGAAATCGTGGAAATTTCGCTGCCGCACACCGATTACGCGGCGGCGACCTATTACATCATCGCGCCTGCCGAGGCGTCCGCGAACCTCGCGCGTTTCGACGGCATCCGTTACGGGACGCGGGTGGACGGCGCGGATCCGATTGAACTTTATTGCCGGACGCGCGGCGCGGGTTTTGGGGCGGAGGTGAAACGGCGGATCATCCTCGGCACCTACGTTTTGAGCAGCGGCTACTACGATGCGTATTATTTACACGCGCAAAAAGTCCGCACGCTCATCCGCAACGATTTCTTGAAAGCGTTCGAGCAGGTGGACGCCATTGTCACGCCCACCACACCGACTGCGGCGTTCAAGGTTGGTGAGAAATTTGACGACCCGCTGCAAATGTATCTGTGTGACGTGTTTACTCTTGCGTGCAACCTGGCAGGCATCTGCGGCATCAGCATTCCGTGCGGTTTCACCGGCAACTCTCAACCCTCAACCCTCAACCCTCAACCACGGTTACCCATCGGCCTGCAACTGCTCGGCAAGCCTTTTGGCGAGGAAACGCTTCTGAAAATTGCCCATGCGTATGAGCTAAACACCTTGTGGCACAAGGAAAGAGCGGCTACAGTAATTTGAGCCAGATTATCCGGTATGAAGCCAAGCCAGCGCGCCAACAAAGTTCTTTTTTTCGTGGGGATGTGCTTTCCGCTGCTGGCACTGATTGTCATGAGCTGGCTCGTGCATCAGACGACCGAACAATTCCGGGATTCATTTTTTCAAGTGGGGCATACCTACAAAGTCCTGAATCTTGTCCAGCAAACCCAGTTTCACCTTCTGGACGCGGAAACTGAACGGCGCGGCTACTTGTTGACTGGCGGCAATGACTATCTTAACTCGTACGGCAGGGCCATGGCGGCGGTTCGTAATGATATTGATCAGTTGAAAAGCCTCGTCCAAGCCAGGGCCGGGCAACGAACCAACATCCTGGCATTGCAGAGCCTCGTTGCTGAACGGCTGGGCATCAATCCTGACACGATTGCCGGAAGCAAGCTCGATGCGCACGATGCGCTGGCCATCGCGTTGATGGACGAGGGCAAAAAAACGATGGAGAATATCAGCCGCGTGCTGTTCCAAATGGGACAGGAAGAGGAATACTCGCTGAATATAAACCAGCAGCGCGCGGAAGCCGACGCCATCTCCAGCCAGATCACGTCGGTGGTGCTCATCGGGACCGTCGTCATGGTGCTGATGCTCATTGTCATCATCCTGCGGCGACTCGAAAAACTGCAACAGGTCGTCACCATCTGCGCCTGGACCGGCCAGGTAAAACACGAGGGCCAGTGGATCCGCCTGGACGAATACCTGCAACGCCGGTTCGGTCTTTCCGTTTCGCATGGTCTTTCCCGGGAGGCGGCGGAGAAAATGATTGCGGAGATGAAGGGATTCAACCGGCCGGCCGGTGAACGGCCGCCGGGCTGACCCGACGTTTGGGTGCATCTCGGTTTTTGAGCGCCTCTCATTAGCACCCGGCTTCAGCCGGGTGAAGCCAGTTGTCCCGAGGATAAAACCCGTTTCAACGGGTTTCCCTGCGCACCGAAGCCGTTAAAACGGCTTTCCGACGTTTTTCAACCATCATCACCGGGCTGAAGCCCGGTGCTAATGAGAATTTTCCGCCGCTGTTCAAAAATTGAGATGCGCCTCTAACGCCGTTTGAACCAATCATCAGGCTTGCGTTCCAAGTAACTTGATGGTTACTTGATGGAATACATGGCCAGACCTGTCAAACCGAACGGCGGAGTGGCGGAGCGGAATCCCGAACGCACCCGCGAGCGCATTTTGTCCGCCGCGTTGGAGGAATTCGCGGCGAACGGCTTTGCCGGTGCGCGCGTGGACGCGATCGCGCGGAGCGCCGCCGTCAACAAGCGGATGCTCTACCACTATTTCGGCAACAAGGAGCATTTGTTCCGCGAAGTGCTGCGCCGCAAAATCACCGAGCGGCGGGCATCGGCCGAGGGCTTGTCGGGCGACCCGGCGGAAAGCCTGCCATTTTGGTTCGAGCTCTCGTGCAAGGACGCGGACTGGGTTCGTTTGCTGGAATGGGAGGCGTTGCAGGAGGCGGACAACCCGTTGATTGACGGAGCCGTCCGGCGGGCGCTGGCAATCCGGTCGCTGGTCCGCATCCGCCAACAGCAGGCGCTCGGCTATCTGGCCGGCGAATTTGAGCCGGGCCACCTTTTGCTGGCGATGCGGTCGCTGACGATGTTTCCGATGGCGTTCCCGCAGATGACACGGCTCATCACGGGCCAGCCGGTTTCCGGTCCGCATTTTCAGAAGAAGTACGCGGAGTTTCTGAAAAGATTCGCCGCTGCTTTCCAGCCCGCCGGCGGCCGCCGCAACAAAACCAATTTAGAAAATTAAACATGGCATGAAAAATTCAACCCTGATTCCAGCGCTGGCCGTGGTCGCGGCGATGCTGGTCAACGGCTGCTCGGGCGGCGCAAAAAAAGGCGCGGGCGCGGGCGCGCCGGTGCTCGCGGCGACGGCGGTCGAGACCAACGTGCCGGTGCAAATCAATCCGCCGCCGGTCGGTCACGTGCTGCCGTATTCGACGGTGACGATTCGCCCGCAAGTCGGCGGCGTCATCAGCCAGGTGCATTTTCAGGAAGGTCAGGAGGTCAAGAAAGACGACCGGCTGTTCACGATTGACCCGCGGCCAATGCAGGCGGCGCTGGACGCGGCGCGGGCGGCGCGGGCGCGCGACCAGGCGCAGTTGGAAAACGCCAGGATTCAATTCGACCGCGAACAAAAACTGTTCGAGCAAAAGCTCGTTTCGCAGGACGAATTCGACACGAGCAAAGCAGGCCTCGACGCGCTCACCGGCACGGTGGCGGCGGACCAGGCGGCCATCACGAACGCTGAGTTAAACCTGGAGTACACCGAAATTCGCGCGCCGTTTGATGGCCGGACGGGCAGTTTGCAATTTCACGAAGGCAACGTCGTCAAATCCCCGGATGACACGCTGCTGACCATCAACCAGATTCATCCGATTTACGTCGCGTTCGCCGTGCCGGAGCAATACCTGCCGGAAATCAAGAGGGAGATGCGCGAAAAAACGCTGAAAGTGACGGCGACGTTTCAAAACATGGACGCACCGCCGCAAGGCGAGTTGACGTTTATTGACAATGCCGTTGACACGCTGACCGGCACAATTCAGCTCCGAGCCACGTTCCCAAACGAGGACGGCACATTATGGCCGGGGCAATTTGTGCAGGTGGCAGTGATGCTTGCGGAGTTGACGAACGCAATCGTCGTACCGTCAGAGGCGGTGCAAACGGGGCAGGATGGCGACTTCATTTACGTCGTGAAACCGGATCAAACCGTCGAGCAGCAACCGGTAACCATCGGCATTACTTATCAGGGGAGGACGGTGGTGCAAAGCGGTTTGAAGGCCGGTGAAACGGTGGTCACGGACGGGCAACTGCGGCTTGAGCCTGGTGTGAAAGTGAGCATCAAGAGCGCCATTTTGTCCACCAACGCGCCATGAACATTCCCGAACTGTTCATCCGCCGCCCGGTAATGACCACACTGGTCATGTCGGGTATTTTGTTGTCCGGCCTCATTGGCTACCGCCTGCTGCCGGTGAGCGATCTGCCCAGCGTGGATTATCCGACCATTCAAGTCTCGGCGAGCCTGCCCGGCGCCAATCCGGAAACCATGGCTTCGTCCGTGGCGACACCGCTGGAGAAACAGTTCTCGATCATTGCCGGCGTGGACTCCATGTCGTCGGTCAGCGCAATGGGCAGCGTGCAAATCACCGTCCAGTTCACACTGGACCGCAACATTGACGCGGCGGCGCAGGATGTGCAGGCGGCCATTGCGCGGGCGGCGCGGCAACTGCCGCCGAACCTGCCCACGCCGCCAACCTACCAGAAGGTCAACCCGGCAGACGCTCCCATTCTTTATCTGGCGCTGAGTTCACCCACGCTGCCGCTTTCGACGGTGGATGACTACGCCGAGACGCTGCTGGCGCAGCGAATTTCGATGATCAACGGCGTCGCGCAGGTGTCCGTTTTCGGCTCGCAGCAATATGCCGTGCGCGTGCAGGTGGACCCGAACAAGCTGGCGGCCTACGGCATTGGCATTGATGAGGTCGAGTCGGCGGTGGAACAGGGCAACGTGGACCAGCCGACCGGCACGCTTTACGGCCGGCACCAGGCGTTCACCGTGCAGGCTACGGGCCAGCTCGAGCACGCCGCGGATTACCGGCCGATGATTGTCGCCTATCGCAATGGGAATCCCGTGCGCCTGCAGGAACTGGGGCGCGTGATTGACAGCGTGCAAAACGACAAGGTTGCCGCGTGGTATAACACGCACGACTCCAGCGCGCGCGCCATCGTGCTGGCCATTCAACGCCAGCCCGGCGCCAACACGGTCGCCGTGGTGGACAACATCACCCGCTTGCTCCCGCAGTTCCGCAATCAAATCCCGGCAGCGGTGCATATTGACGTGCTGTTCGACCGCTCGCAGTCCATCCGCGCGTCGGTGGCGGATGTCAAACACACGCTCTTCATCGCCGTCTGCCTCGTGATTCTGGTCATTTTCCTTTTTCTGCGAAACCTCTCGGCCACGCTCATTCCGAGCTTGGCGCTGCCGATGTCCATCATCGGCACGTTCGCCGCCATGTCGCTGCTCGGTTACAGCCTCGACAATCTTTCGCTCATGGCGCTCACGCTGTGCGTTGGATTCGTCGTGGACGATGCCATCGTTATGCTCGAAAACATCGTGCGCCACATGGAAAACGGCGAGCCGCCGATGCAGGCCGCGTTGAACGGTTCCCGGGAAATCGGGTTCACCATCATTTCCATGACGCTGTCGCTGTCGGCGGTGTTCATTCCGGTGTTGTTCATGGGCGGCCTGCTGGGGCGGCTGTTGCACGAATTTGCCGTGACGACTGTGGTCGCGGTGCTGGTGTCCGGGTTCGTTTCGCTGACGCTGACGCCGATGATGTGCAGCCGGTTCATCCGCTCGGAACACGGGAAAAAACACGGCCGGCTCTACGACGCCTTCGAGCGCTTCTTCGACGGCATGCGCGGCGCCTACGACCGCAGTTTGCAGACGGTCATGCGCCACCGGCTGGCGACGCTGAACGTGTCGCTGGCCGTGCTGGTGGCGACCCTCGCCCTGTTTGTCGTGATCCCCAAGGGTTTTTTCCCCGACGACGACACCGGCCAGATTCGCGGCAGCACGGAGGCCGTGCAGGGCATATCCTTCGAGGCCATGCGCGAGCACCAGCTGGCCGTGGCGAAAATCGTCGCCGCCGACACGAACATTGATGGTTTCATGTCGGCCATTGGCGCCGGGGGGCCGTCTTCCACCGCCAACAACGGCCGCATCTTCATGCGTTTGAAGTCGCGCTCCGGGCGCAAATTGAACGCGAACCAGGTCATCCAGGAACTCCGCCCAAAATTCGCCCAGGTGCCGGGCATCAACGTGTATTTGCAAAACCCGCCTACCATTCCCATGGGGGGCATGGTGTCCAAGGCCCTCTATCAATTCAGCCTGCAGGACACCGACACGAAGGAGCTTTTCCATTGGGCGCCCATTCTGATGGCCAGGATGGCGGAGCAGACCAACCTGCTTCAGGACGTGACCAGTGACCTGCTCATCGCCAATCCGCAGGTGATGGTTGAGATTGATCGTGACAAGGCCTCCGCGCTCGGCGTCACGGCCGGCCAGATCGAAAACGCGCTTTACGACGCCTACGGCGAACGGCAGTCCTCCACCATTTACACCGACATCAACGAATACTGGGTCATCGTCGAAGTCGAACCGCAGTTTCAACGCGACCCGGATGCGTTGGGGCAGCTTTACATCAGCAGTTCGGTCACCGATTCCAATAATTTTCCGAAGGTCGTGCCGCTCAGCGCCGTCGCCCGGCTCACGCGCAACCTTGGGCCGATGAGCATTTCCCACGTCGGCCAGTTGCCGTCCGTCACCATTTCCTTCAATCTGGTGCCCGGCGTTTCCCTTGGCACTGCGGTTGAACGCGTGCAGAAGCTCCAGACCGATTTGCACATGCCGGTCACCATCAGCGCCAGCTTCCAGGGCTCGGCGCAGGTTTTCCAATCGTCCCAGCAAGGCCTCCTGGCCTTGCTCATCATGGCCATTCTCGTCATCTACATCATCCTGGGAATCCTTTACGAAAGCTTCATTCATCCCATTACCATTTTGTCCGGCTTGCCGGCGGCGGGCTTCGGCGCGCTGATCACATTGATTCTGTTCCGCCTGGACCTGAACATCTACGGTTTTGTGGGCCTCATCATGCTCGTCGGCATCGTGAAGAAAAACTCCATTATGATGATTGACTTCGCCATTGACGCGCAACGAAGGGGGAAATCCGCCGCTGAAGCGATTCACCAAGGCTGCCTGCTGCGGTTCCGGCCCATCATGATGACCACGATGTCCGCGCTCATGGCCACGCTGCCCATCGCGCTCGGCTTCGGCGCGGGCGGCGAAGCCCGCCGGGCGCTCGGCCTGGCCGTCGTCGGCGG
>Ga0116127_1001241_pt1 | contig 16414 bp, 15 predicted proteins | sample June2015DPH_16_1_FD_89731 | JGI IMG/M metagenome (GOLD analysis project Ga0116127, IMG submission 89731) | Peatland microbial communities from SPRUCE experiment site at the Marcell Experimental Forest, Minnesota, USA - June2015DPH_16_100 | ecosystem: Environmental > Terrestrial > Soil > Wetlands... | reverse complement strand
GACGCCGTGCATCGCGCCGTGGTCGGTGATGGCGAGCGCGGGGAATTTCAGTTCATGCGCCTTGTCCACCAGCCGGTCCACCCGGCAGGCGCCATCGAGCAACGAATACTCGGTGTGCAGATGAAGATGAACAAAGTCCGCGTGCGACATGACATGAAGTTACTCTTTCGCGCGGACGCGACGCAAGGAAGTGATATTCCCCAAACGGTTTAATGAAAACGTGTCAAGCGGTTCAACTTGAACAGTCCGCAGGTTTTTCATCATATGTCCCACCATTTTCCGCAAACCAAACGGGGGGGGAAAATGAGTGGTTTGGAGTCGTTGCCGGGACAGCAACGACAGCCCGCGAGACGCGGGCGCTCCCATTCCAAATGCTTGGTTCCGGCCAAGCGGCGGGCCGCAACGCGCGGTTGGCCATTTATTTCTTGAAGAAATCCTTGATGACTGTGGCGACGCGCTGGATTTGCGGGTCGGTCAACTCCGGGAAAATCGGCAGGCTAAGACATTCGCGCGCGGCTTTTTCGGCAACGGGAAAATCGCCGGGCTGGTGGCCGAGATTCGTGTAACACTTTTGCAGGTGCACCGGCCACGGATAATGCAACGCGCAACCGACACCATTGGCTTCAAGATGTTTCTTCAAATCATCGCGGCGCGGATGGCGCACGACGTAAAGATGATACGCGCTTTCGCCCCAGGCGGCTTCGCGCGGCAGTTGCAGCGGTGTGTCCGCCAGCAGTTCATGGTAGCGATGCGCCACGCGGCGGCGTTCCGCCGTCCATTTTGCCAGATGTTTCAGCTTCACGCCGAGCACCGCGCCTTGAAAACCTTCCATCCGGTAATTGTACCCGACTTCGTCGTGATAATAGCGCACGGTGGAGCCGTGGTCGCGCAGCGCGCGGGCGCGTTTGTCAAAAGCCGGGTTGTTGGTCAACAGCGCGCCACCCTCGCCGCAGGCGCCGAGGTTTTTGCCCGGGTAAAAACTGAAACAGGAAATTTCACCGAACGTGCCGACGGTTTTGCCCTTGTATTTCGCGCCGTGTGCCTGCGCGGTGTCCTCGACCAGCGGCAATTTGTGCTTCCGACAAATCGCCAGAATGGGATCCACGTCAAACGGATGGCCATAGAGATGCACCGGCATGACGGCCTTGGTGCGCGGCGTGATGGCGCGTTCGACCAGCTTGGGGTCGAGATTGAAGGTGGCGTCGTCAGCGTCCACAAAAACCGGCTTCGCGCCGACGTAGGAAATCGCCCAGCTCGTGGCGACGAACGTGAAGGGCGTGGTAACGACCTCGTCGCCGGGGCCGACGCCGAGCAGCAGCATCGCCACGTGCAGCGCCGAGGTGCCGCTGTTGAAACCGACGCAGTGTTCCGCGCCGATGAATTTGGCGAAGTCCTTTTCAAACTGCGCCACGTCCGGACCGAGGCAGAACGAGCAATTGTCAATGGTCCGCGCAATCACGGCGTCAATTTCCTTGCGGAGCGGCCGCAGTTGCGCCACGAGGTCGAGATAGGGAATTTTGTCGTTCATTTCGCCGCTGAAAATAATCCGGTTGCGCGACAACAAACAATCCAAATGTTCGGCGGTTTGTTGTAGCGGCGGTCTGCGACCGTCGTAATATAACCAGCGGAGGGGGCGATGCTCATGGAACGCCGCTACAACTGAGTGTTTTCACCCCGGCCTTAAAAGATTTTGCAGGCCGGCCAAGACCTGTTCGGGCGAAATCGCCGCCATGCAGTGATTTGCGGCCTGGCAGACGTGCGAGTTTGGCTCGCAATGGCAGGGACCGCCCGTGAGGATTTGCTGGCGTTGGCCCATCGGCCCCCAGCGCGCGACCGGGGTGGGACCGAACAACGCGATGAGCGGCACGTCCAGGCCGGCGGCAAAATGCATCGGCCCGGTGTCGCCGGTAATCAGGGCTCGCGCGCGTTTTAACACGGCGAGAAACAGGGCCATGTCCAGCGCTGGCAGCACCGAAACTTCCGGCGCGAGAGCTTTTAATTCGGACACCAACGCATGTTCGCGCGCATTTTGGCCGGGTGTGAATGTGAGCCGAAGCCCTGCCGCCGTGGCCATTCGGTTCAGCGCCGCCCAATGAGGTACGGGCCATTGTTTCTTCGCCATCCCGGCGCCCAAGTGACAGATGACGGCCTTCTCCGGCAGCCACTGCGCGGCGGCATGGTCCAGGGCGGGATCGGCGCGAATTTCAACGGTCATTGGATCGGGCGGCGTGATGTCCCAGGCCGAGAGCAGGGCGAATGGGCGCAACGCTTCATGGCGATCCGGCGGCGCCGGAGCGACGCGTCGGTTGTAGCAAAAGCGGCGGCCCGGGAAACCCTCGGGAAGATCGAGACCGGACCTTTCGCGCGCCCCGCACAGCAGACTTAAAATCGCGCCCCGGTCGTTGGCGCCAAAATCCACCGAACGATCGAATCGCTCGGCGCGCAGCGCGCGAACCAAGGGCCAGGACTGTTTCAACCGGGCACGACCGTGCGTCCGGGGCATCGGCCAGACGCGCGTCAGGCCAGGCAGATGCTGCAAAAGGGGAGCCACCCGTTCGGCCACGAGCACATGGAGAACGCAATCGGGGTAACGCCGGCGAATCGCCCGAAGCGCGGGAGTCAGCAGCACCGCATCGCCCAGGGATTTGAACTGGATCGCCAGAATTTTCAGCGGCGGCTCCATATGATTGAGGAACAGATTATGACCACAGATTCGCCCGGCGCGAGAATTTTCCAGGCCGACCGGGGCAAATTCGCCTTTACGCCCTTCGCCGGGTCGTTTATTGCTCCGCCCTGTGTCCAAGAGGCCCGACAGTTCCACCACAGGACCCGTCTTCACCAAACAGTAATGGCGATGGCAATGGAACCAGCTAATCAGGATGGCACGCGACCGGCGGATGACGGCCGGAGACGGGGACCGCCTTTTCTCAAGGATGGAAAATTGTTCATCATCAGCCTCCGGTCGGGGCGTCTCGCCAACCGGCTGATGCTGTTTGCCCAGTTCATCGCCCTGGCGGAGGAACAGGGACATCGCATAATCAACTTCGCGTTTCATTCCTATGCCCACCTTTTCGAGACTACGCGCCGGGACATTTATTGCCGGTATCCGGTTGCGCTACGGCGTAGCTGGCTGGACGTTGTTCCCGGCGTGGCCGCCGCGCTCCGCAAAACGCGGATTTGTTACCAGCTGGTCTGCTACGGCAGCATTTGGAACGAGTACTTCCCGATTTTCGGCCGGCAGGTGGTCACGCTGCGCGAAAAGCCGGGGTCAAAGGTCATGCCGCTGGATGAACCGGGGATCCAGGCCCAAATCCGTGACGCCCGTATTGTCTTCGCGCATGGCTGGCTCTTTCGTGTGCCGGGCAGTTGGGTGCAGCGGCACGCGGGAAAAATCAGGGACTATTTCCGGCCCATCGAAGAGTATGCCCGCGCCAGTCGCGAAGCAGTGGATCGCTTGCGGCGTGACGCGGATATCGTTGTCGGGGTTCATGTCCGCCATGGTGATTATCGCGTCTGGCGGGGCGGCAAATATTTTTTTCCCGCTTCGCGATATGCCGGCTGGATGCAGGAACTGGCCGCGCAATTCCCGGAGCGCAAGGTCGCCTTTTTCGTTTGCAGCGACGAACCGCGGAACGCGGACGAATTTCCCGGATTATCGGTTGGACTTGGCACCGGGTCGGCGATGGGAGATCTCCACGCCCTGGCCGGGTGCGATTACATTTTCGGACCCCAAAGCACCTTTCCCCAATGGGCTTCCTTTTACGGCAATAAACCGCTGCTGCTCCTGAAGGATATCAATGACCGGCTGGAACGCGCAAAGTTCCGCGTCTCCTGGCTGGATGAATAAAGTCAGCTTTGGAACTGAAGTTCGTAGAGCTTTTGATAAATGCCCCCGCGCTGGACCAATTCCGCATGTTTGCCCGTTTCCACGATCCGACCCTGGTCCAGCACCACGATCATGTCCGCGTGCAAGATCGTCGAGAGCCGGTGGGCGATGCACAGGGTTGTGCGGCCTTTCATCAATGCATCGAGCGCGTTCTGCACCGCCCGTTCGGACTCGGTGTCGAGGGCATTCGTCGCTTCGTCGAGGATGAGAATGGGCGCGTTGCGCAGCACGGCGCGGGCGATGGCCAGGCGCTGGCGCTGCCCTCCCGAAAGGGTGACCCCCTTTTCCCCGATGACGGTGTCAAAGCCGCTGGGTTTTTCCGTGATGAATTGATGCGCGTAGGCATGCCCGGCGGCGGCGATGATTTCCTCCCTGGTCGCTCCGAGGCGGCCCAGCTCAATGTTTCGGCGGATGGTATCATCGAACAAGATGGTTTCCTGTGTGACGACGGCCATCTGGTTGCGGAGATCGCGCGTGGCAAACTCCCGGATATCCACGCCGCCAACACGGATGGCGCCGCGTTGCGGGTCGTAAAAGCGCAGCAGTAAATTGGCGAGCGTCGTTTTACCCGATCCACTGGCCCCCACGAGGGCAACCAGCTGGCCGGTCTTGATTTCCAGGTTGATGTCATGCACCGCCATCTTTTCACCATAGGCGAAATGGACGTGGTCGAACTGGATGTCGGCCCCCGCCGCCTGGAGCCGGCGGGGCTGGGCCGGCTCAGGAACGGTGCTTTGCGTTTCCAGCAACGCAAAGGCGCGTTCGCTGGCGGCGCGCGCCTGGATGATTTGGTTTTGCAATCGCGTCAGGTTTTTCATCGGCGGATACATCAGGACAATGCTGAAGATCAGTTGCAGAAAACCGGCGGAATTGGGCCGTGAATTTGACAAACAAATCAAATAGGCCAGCAACAAGGCCACCCCGCACGCGCCCAGGAATTCGATCAACGCGGCGGGGATTTCATTGGCGCGCACGATGCGCATATAATTGCCGACCGATTTGCGAACGGTGGCGCGGAATTGTTCGGCAACGATGTTTTCGAGATTGTAGGCCTTGACGACCCGGTGGCCCGTGAAGGCTTCGGTCATGATTTGCGTCAGTTCGGCAAATTGCGTCTGCATCTCACGGCTGGCGCGCCGGATTTTGCGGCTGTAAATGACAATGGGGATCATGCCCGCCGGCAGCACCACCATGGAAATCAACGTGAGCTTGGGCTGCTGCCAGAGCAACAGGCCCAATACGCTGACCAGGATGATGGGATCCCGCACGATGATGGAAGTCGCGCCACTGAGAATATTTTGGAGCGAAGCGGTGTCGTTCATGATCCTCGAAATGAGCTGGCCCGTGGAGGTCTCGCTGTAAAAACCCGCGGAGAGATTCAACAGGTGCGCAAACAGGCGCGTGCGCAAGTCCGCTATGGTCCGGGCCGCCGTCCATTGCAGGAAATAAACATTCAGATAACCGAACAGTCCGCGCAAAAACGCAATCAGCGGAATCGCCACGATGAGTGCCGCCACGGCCCACTGATGGCTGTGCACGCCACTTTCAAGCGCCGCCCGCGCATTTTTAAACCATTCCTCCGCAAATGCCGGCAAATGACGCATCGGCAACTGCACCCCCCCATTTTCGTCGAGCGACGGGAATACCGCCCCATACACAAACATGGCGGTGGCAATCATCAACGGCGCAATCAGACCACCGATGATTCCCGTCAGCACGCCGAGAAACAGCCGCACCCGATAGGGTTTGGCCAAACGCCAGACTTTGAACAGGAAGGCCAGCATAAGTTGCCGCCAATATGCGGCGGCCGCGCGCACAAGGCGAGCAGTTTGTCGGCGGACCAGGCGCGCGATTTCTTTTGCGAGCCGCCCGAATAGGGCATAGGATTTGCGCGGGTCGCGCGCCAATCGAGGCGCGCGGAACCTCATTGATTTCAACACCATGCCGGAACCGGTCAGCCTTTACATCATCGCCTGTCAGGAAGCGGCCAACCTGCGGGAGGTGCTGCCGACGGTTTTGTGGGCGGATGAAGTTGTGGTCGTGGATTCTTTCAGCACCGACGACACGGCGCAGATTTGCGCGCAGTTCGGGGTGCGTCATGTCAACATTCCCTTCGATGGCTTCGGCAAATTGCGCAATCAGGCGCTGGCTTTGCTCAAACATAATTGGGTCGTGAGCATTGATTCTGACGAACGCAGCACGCCGGGATTTGCCGCCGAAGTGCGCGCCACCCTGGCCGGGCCGCGGCACGCGGCTTATTTTGTGCCGCGCCGGAACACGTTTCTTGGCCGGCCCATCCGGTTTTGCGGGATGTATCCGGACTATCGCCAGCCGCAGGTGTTCGACCGCCGCCAATTTCGCTATCGTGAGGATTTGGTGCATGAGGGATTTGAATGCGCCGGCAGCATCGGCTATTTCAAAAATCCGATTTTGCAACATCCATTTCCCACACTCGCCGTCGTGATGGCCAAAAATGAAAAATACACCACGCTGATGGCCCAACGCTATTTCGCCGCCGGCCGCCGGGCGGGGTGGTCACATCTGGCGTTTCATCCGTTCGGCGGTTTCGTGAAGAAATATTTTTTCCAGCAAGGTTTCCGCGAAGGCACGCACGGATTTTTGATCGCGGCGCTGCACGCCTATTACACCTTTATCAAATACGCCAAGTTGTGGGAATTGCAACGGCAGACCAAGGATCGGTCCTGACATGGATGTTTCCGTCATCATCATCACGCGCAACACCTGTGCTTTGACCGGCAACGCAATCCGTTCGGTCCAGGCCGGGGGCGATTCGGTGTCCAAGGAAATCATCATCGTGGACAACGGCTCGAACGACGACACCGCTGCGGTGCTGAAGCACGATTTTTCGTTCATCAAACTCATCCGTTCTGAAACCAATCTTGGCTTTGCCCGCGCCTGCAATCTCGCGGCGAAACAGGCCCACGGGGAATTTTTGTTGCTGCTGAATTCCGACGCCCGATTGGCGCCCGATGCGCTGGAACTCGCCAGCGCATGGATGCGCGCCCATCCCGACTGCGCCGTGGCCGGAGCGCAACTGCTCAACGCGGACGGTTCGCGCCAGAATTCCATCGCCAATTTCCCGACGCTGGCCACGGAACTGTTGAACAAGTCGCTGCTGCGCCGGTTGTTTCCCCGCCGGTTCCCCGGCAAGGAACATCCGTTTGCCGGGCCGGTGGAGGTCGAGACGGTCGTGGGCGCGTTCATGCTGATCTGCAAGGAAGTGTGGGACAAGCTCGGCGGCCTGGATGAGCACTACTTCTTCTTTTTCGAGGAAACGGATTTTTGCCTGCAAGTTTACCGGGCGGGCCTTCGGGTGATGCACCTGCCCGACGTGCGGGTCTGGCATGACCAGGGACAGACGGCGAAGCAAATCTCCGCTGGGGCACGGATTGAATACTGGCGCTCCCGCTACGCCTATTTCCGCAAATATCGTGGCAACGGTATGCGATTGGGACTGCGTGCCGGCTTGGGCGCGCGTCTGCTGGTTGATGCGCTGGGGAGTGGTTTATTGACGCTGTTGACGCTCGGTTGTTCCGGGCGTTGGCGCGGAAAATTCAACGTGCAGTGGAGATTGATTCTCTGGCATTGCCAGGGTTGCCCGGAAGGGCAGGGCCTGCCACGTTAACCGCCGGGCTCTGAACGCCGGGAGATCCGACATGGACGCAAATCCAAACATTCTGCTGATTCGCCTCAAATCCATCGGCGATGTCCTGTTCCTCCTGCCCGCCGTTCACAGGGTTCGGGAAAATTTCCCCGGCGCAAAAATCACGTTTCTCACTTCCCGGGAAAATGCGCCGTTGCTGGAAGGTTTTCAGGAGGTGGACGAAGTCATCACGCTGGATCGCGCACGATTTCAGAGTGGAAATCCCCAGGCCATTTTGTCGGAGGCGTTTTCCCTGCTTCGCCGGGTGCGCCGCGGAAAGTATTCACTCGTCGTGGATTTTCAGGGATACGGCGAGACGGCATGGCTGGCGTGGTTGAGCGGCGCGCCGCAACGCTGGGGCAGCGTGTATGGTCCGGGACGGCGCTGGGCTTACACGCGCGGCGTGACGCGCAACGAGCGCATTCATCACGTTGACTGGTATCTCTCGCTGCTGGAGCAATGCGGCCTTCGTTCGGGAAAAATTCTCAACGAATTCGTTCTGCCGGAAGAGGCGCTGAACGAAGCGCGCCGGTTTTTTGCGGCTCACAACTTGAAACCCGACCAGCCCACGCTCTTCATTCAACCGTTCACCAGTTCGCCAAATAAAAACTGGCCGCTTGACCGGTACCTTGAGGTAGCGCGGCATGAGCGGGAACACGGATTGCAGATTTTGTTTGGCGGCGGTCCCGCGGAACGCGCGGCGCTGGAGCCGGTCCGTCAGTCGGGTTTTCCGGTTTCCGCCGGCGCGCCACTGCTCGTGACGGGAGGACTGATGAAACTTTCTTCGTTGGTTTTGGGTGGGGATACCGGCGCGTTGCATCTGGCAGTGGCGATAGGCAAACGGGTGGTGATGATCCGGGACTCCATTGCTCCGGGCAAGCCGTTTCCCTACCAGCATCCGGATTGGGCGGTCACGCCAATGAATGGCCGGGACGTTTCGAGCATCGAGACCAGCGCGGTCATTGAGGCGTGCGCGCAGACTCTCGCCCAACAAGCCGGTCAGGCTTCCCTTTGAAGCGCATCGGGTGGAGGAGGCTTGCTGAACAACTCGTAAACCCATAGATTGCACGCTCGTGAAGTCCAACAACCGGTGAATTCTCAAGGACCAGGCCGCAATGCTCTATTATTGCAAAACACCCAAAGGCAATTTTGGCGATGATTTGAACCCCTGGCTCTGGCCCCGTCTGGCTCCGGAAGTCTGTGACGAACAGGACTCCACGTTGTTCGTAGGCATTGGCACCATCCTCAGTCACCACATTCCCTCCAAACCGGTCAAGGTGGTGTTTGGCGCTGGCTGTGGGAAGGCCGGTCCGTTGCCTAAAATTGATGACCGATGGAAGATCTACTGCGTCCGGGGTCCTTTAACCGCAGCCCGGCTCAACCTGGATCCGGCACTTGCCCTTGTAGATCCGGCCATTCTGGTCCGCCGTTTTTCAAATCGCCCCGTCGGATCAAAATATCCGGTCTCCTTCATGCCCCACCTGCAAAGCATGCCCCACGCGGATTGGGAAGCGTTGTGCGCTCGCATCGGATTTCATTGCATCGATCCCCGATCCGGCGTGGAACGGGTCTTGATGGAGATTCAGAAAACGGAATTATTGCTGGCGGAGGCGATGCACGGAGCGATCGTCGCCGATGCCTTGCGGGTGCCTTGGATTCCGGTGCGCATGTACAGCCGGTTTGCCGAGTTCAAATGGCAGGATTGGACCCAATCAATCCGTGTGCCCTTGAGTCTCGCAGACGTTCCACCGATTTATGCACGGCCGCCGAACGGTTGGAAGCGGTTGGATTATGTGGTCAAGAAGAGTTTGGCCCAGGCGGGCTTGGGCAAGGAAAATTGGAAGCGACTTGGGACGCGGAGCCACACCGAAGAGGAGATCGGTCAGTCGTTGCAGGCGCTGAAAAAAGTGCCGGAAAAACAGAATCCTTGTCTGAGCAACGATAATGTTCTTCCCCAGCTCGAAGCGCGTCTGTTGGAAAAACTATCCGATCTTCGCGCAGCCTGGAAAAAGCGCCCGTCGGCGCTGCCGGCCAGGGCGGCGGTATTGCCGTAATGAATCCGCCAGGAAACGGAAGGTCTGGTGGACCTGACCCAAGTGCGAAATTATCCGTTTATTTTCACCCCTATGCCTTTTGGCAGCCATCGCGTTTTGCCGGTTCTATGAAACCAACCTGTAGTGCTTCTTCCGATAACGCCAACCCAGCCAGCGCTCGAGCGCGAGGATGACGCGATGCTTTCGTTCCTTGGCCGTTAATCGGTGGCCCGGGCTGGCTTGAAAAACACCGGTCGCCGGTGGCAACCAATCCTGAATCGCTTTGGGATGGGTGCCGGCGAAGCGGCACAAGGTCTGTGGATCAATTTCGGAATAATCCGTCGTCATGACTGATTTGCCCCAATATTTCGAATTGCTGCTTTTCTTCAGCCCCAACTGCGTGGCCGTTTTCAGCCAGCCGTAATGGTAAATCGTCGCGCCGGTGTGCGCGGCGCGTGGATAACGCCCGCGCTTGTGGTTTGCCATCACCAGAAAGAAAAGCCCTTTTGGAGCCCAGGCGGGAATCGTGTTGCGCAGAATGCGCGGGGCGGTGCGATACCAGGCCGGCGACCAGGCATACGTATTTGCGTTGCCATAGAAATGAAGGTAATCGAAGACCAGCGCCTCCACTTTATCGTCCGGCAAATGTTTTTCCATGGCCGCGTGAATTCTCGGCAGGTCGTTCTCATGAACCACTTCATCCCCTTCCAGGTAAAACGCCCAATCGCCCGTGCAATTGAACAGCGCGATGGATTTCTGCTGGCCATAGACGAAACCTTTGAAGCTGTAATCGCTCCGGATGCGTTCGTTCCATTGCGTCGGGATGATGCGAATCTTCGGGTCGCCGATGCTGCGCAGCATTTTTTCGGTGTCGTCCTCGCACGGGCCGAGCGCGATGACGAATTCATCCACGATCGGCAAAACCGAACGGATGGATTCGGCAAACGGATAGCCGAGCTTCTGCCCGTTGCGCAGAAAAGTGAATCCGCTGACTTTCATGCGTTACTTTTGCAAAACATCCTTCACCGCGCAATATGCTTCCTCAACCGTCAACCTTTTCAAACAGTCCATGCCGCGCTGCTCGTCGCAACCACGCACACCCGTTTCCAAACAGGGACACGGACGGCGGACGACGCGATGGCCCGTTCCCCACGGCGCCCAGATTTTGTCATCCGACGGCCCGAACACGGCGACCACCCGCGTGCCCACGGCGGCGGCAATGTGCATCGGTGCCGTATCCACACCCAAAAACAAATCCGCCTGACGGATGAGCGCGGCCAGTTGTCTCAGACTCAAATCGCCGGGTTGGATTTGAATTTTCTGGCGGCACATCCCGGCCACCTGTTCGCAAATTTGAATTTCCTTCGTATCCGGCCCCGAGGTCATCATGACATTTGCGTTAAATTCAACCTGCATCCGGCTGATCAAGGCCGTCCACTTTTCGGGTTCCCAGCATTTATAAAGCACACGCGCCGCGGGATGCACGACCACGCGCGGGCGGGAACCGTTGTTCCAGGCCCGCCACTGGCTTTGCGCCCAGGCCCGCTCCTCCGGCGTGGAATTCAACACGAGCGCTCCCGGATCCAATTCAACGGCGGATGGCCCGGTCGCAAATGAACGAATCAACCCGGCGTTTTCCTTCACCTTGTGCGCCCGCGTTTCCGGACGCGGGCAAAGATGGGTGTAAAAGTGGTTCTTGCTCCAAAGGCCTCCCCGCGCGCGATAGCCGACCCGCTGCGGGGCACCGCACAAAAAGGCGTAAAGCGCGCCGCGGTCGCTGTCGGTAAAATGCACCGCCAGATCAAACCGTTGGCGGCGCAGCGCGGCAATCAACCGAAGGCCATGCGGAATCTGCACCAGCCGCTCCCAAAGTGATGCCTTGGTGCGTTTGTGCATTTGCTGGTTGCCGGTGATTTTCCCGTCCGTGTAAATGCGTGCAATCAAGGGATGATTTTGCAACACCGGCTCGGTGCCGGAGCGGACGAGCGCGGATATTTCCGCTTCCGGGTAAAGTTGGTGCAGGAGTTCCAAGGCGGGGGTCATCAACAATACCCCGCCAATGTGGCTCATGTTGATGGCCAGAATCCGGCGGACGGGCGGGGCGACGGTGGCTGCGCTCATGTTGTGTCCCGGAGCAATGCTCCAAATTTTCCCGTCCGGCGCAACCCAATTTGCTTGAAACAAAGCCACCTCACGCCGCCCGGCCAGGAAAAGTCCGCCGTTGGCCGCCGTCGCCGGATGTCAATCGCCGAGCAGCTTCTTCAACTGCTCGCGGGCCGCGGTTTCACGGGAATGGCCGGCTGCTTTCGGCGCCCAGGTGCGGTGGACAAACTCAAAATACTCGCAGAAATTACCAGCGTGCTTTTCCAGCACCGGCTCGGCCCGGCGCTCGCGGCATTGCTGGGCCGCGCGCGGGTCGTAGTGCGCGCAGTTCAGGCAGACGCGCAGGTCGGCCCGGCAGCGCATGCAGGTCTCGCCGCGTCCCGGCTGGCCGTTCAACGTCCAGGGCTCGCCGCAGTTGTGGCAGTGACGGGTCATGCGGATTTTGGATTTGCGATTTTGGATTTGCGCATGCGCAAATTTACCCTCGTAAATCGTAAATCGTAAATTATAAATTGGCGGCAAACCATCCGGCATGAAAAAGGTTTTGGCTTCACTTTTCTGGCTTCTGCTCGCCCTGGCCGGCGCGACGGCGTATGCCACGCTGGCGTTTCGCCGGAGCGAGCCGGTCAATTCCGGCGATATTCTCATCGCGGCGGTCTGCACCTACGCCATCGGCTACCGGTTTTATTCCAAATGGATTGCCGCGCGCGTGCTGGCACTCAACGACCGCCGCGCCACGCCGTGCGTCGTTCACGACGACGGCCGGGATTTCGTGAAGACGAACAAATGGATTGTCTTCGGCCATCACTTCGCGGCAATTGCCGGGCCGGGACCGCTGGTCGGGCCGGTGCTGGCGGCGCAATTCGGCTACCTGCCGGGGACGCTGTGGATTCTCATCGGAGCCGTGCTCGGCGGCACGGTGCAGGATTTCGTAATCTTGTTTTGCTCGATCCGGCGCGACGGCAAATCGCTCGGCCAGATGGTGAAGGAGGAATTGAATTCGCCGGTCGGCTTCATCGCGGTGCTGGCGATTCTGGCCATTCTGGTGATTATGCTCGCGGTCCTCGCGCTCGTCGTTGTCAAGGCCCTCGCGGAAAGTCCGTGGGGCATTTTCACCGTGGGCGCGACCATTCCCATCGCGCTGTTGATGGGCTGTTACATGCGCTTTGTGCGCGTCGGAAGGATTCTGGAAGCTTCAACCTTCGGCGTTACGCTGCTGCTGCTCGCGGTGTGGGGCGGCAAGCTGGTTTACCAAAATCCGCACTGGTCGCAGTTCTTCGGCCTGCGCGACATTACCATCGCCTGGATCATCATTGGCTATGGCGTCATCTCCAGCAGCCTGCCGGTGTGGTTGCTGCTCGCGCCGCGCGATTATTTGAGCACGTTCATGAAGCTCGGCACCATTTTCGCGCTCGCGTTCGGCATCCTGCTCGTGTTGCCCAATTTGCAAATGCCCGCGCTGACGCAGTTCACGGACGGTTCCGGCCTGGTCGTCGCTGGAAAAATTTTCCCGTTCTGCTTCATCACCATCGCGTGCGGCGCGATTTCCGGTTTTCACACCCTCATCGCCAGTGGCACAACTCCCAAGCTCATCACCCGTGAAGGTTATGCACGGCCCATCGGTTATGGCGCGATGTGTTGCGAATCATTCGTGGCCATCATGGCGCTCATCGCCGCCTGCGCCTTGGAACCCGGCGTCTATTTCAGCATGAACGTCAAAGGCGATCCCGCCGCGACCGTGGCGAAAGTTTCCGCGCTCAATTTTCCCGTGACGGTGGAACAAATGGATTCGCTCGCGAATGGACTGGGCGAGAAAACCCTGTTCGGCCGCACCGGCGGCGCGGCCACTCTGGCGGTCGGCATGGCGCACATTTTTTCCAAGGCCGTCAACGGTCGCGGGCTCGACCTCTGGTATCACTTCGCCATCATGTTCGAGGCCCTGTTCATCCTGACCACGGTTGATGCCGGCACGCGCGTGGGACGTTACCTGCTGCAAAGCATCCTTGGCCGCGCCTGGAAACCGCTGGGCGATCCGAAAAATTTCCTCGCCACGCCGGTCGCCGCCGCGCTGATGGTCGGCGCGTGGGGATGCTTTTTGATTCAAGGCGTGCGCGACCCGCTGGGCGGCGTCAACTCGCTCTGGCCGCTGTTCGGCATCGCCAACCAGATGCTTGCCGCCATCGCGCTGTGCCTGGCCACGACGATTATTTTAAAAATGGCGCTTGGAGCACCGAACTCTGATTCGGCGCAAAAAAGTTGGAGTTCACGCTTTAGCGTGCCGCCGGACAAGCTAAAGCTTGAACTCCAACACGCCGGGTCGGAGACCGGCGCTCCAAAACGCTCGCCCACGCTCGCGCTCATCACGTTCATTCCCCTCATCTGGCTGGTGGCGGTGACCTTCACTGCCGGCGTGGAGAAAATTTTTCATCCCGACCCGCGCATCGGATTTCTGGCGCAGGCTCATATCGTAAAGGCCAAAATTGACGAATGTGAAATGATGGAACGTTCTTTGGTGCGTCCGGAAGAAGCAGGCAACTTTACCAAAGAACTTCAGGCGGCCCAAGCGGATCTGCCGAAAAATCGCGCGCTCTATTTCAACAATCTGCTCGACGCCACCGTCGCCGGAATTTTTCTGGTTCTCGTCATCGCGATTGTTTTGTTAAGCTTGCGCGAGTGGTTTTTGCTGCTGTCGCGGCGCAAACCAGCGGTGTTGCATGAGACGGAACCGGTCTGGCTGCCGGATTATGCCGTGGCCGAAGGCAGGCCGTTGCACATCGCAGGCACAGTGGCGCTGGCTTTGGCCTTGGCGAAGGAATGGTCCGGTGAATCGCATCTGGAACGCGCGCGGCAGTGTGAATGTAGCCGCGTTTGTGAAAACGCGGATGTTCCGCGAACTCACGTTCGCGGGTACGACAAAACCGCGCAGCAGATTTATGTCACAGCCACCGAACAGCGGTTCAATGGTGTGCGGCGTTGTTGTTGAGAAAACATGAAAGTCGGTTTATTTGGCGGTTCGTTTGACCCGGTTCACCTGGGACACCTGCTCGTCGCGCAGGCGGCGATGGAGGAGCTGGGGCTGGAGCGGCTGTTCTTCATTCCGGCGGCGCAATCGCCGTTCAAGCCGGAAAGCCGGCCCGCGCTGGCATCCGCCCGCTTGCAATGGCTGCGGCTCGCGCTCGCGGGCAAAACGAATTGTGAAGTGGACGACCAGGAAATTCGTCGGGGTGGCGTTTCCTACACCATCGAAACCCTGCGCGACTTCGTGCAACGATTCCCGAAGGCGCAGTTGTTTTATCTCATCGGCGCCGACAACGCGGCGAAGCTCAACGAATGGCGCGAAGCCGGCGAATTGGCGAAGCTCTCGGAATTTGTCGCGATTCCGCGACCGGGCGGGGCAACGGCGAATTTTCCGCCGCCATTTCGCGGACGGATGTTGAAAGGTTTTCCGCTGGGCGTGTCATCGTCGGAAATCCGCGCCCGGGTGAAGGCGGGTTTGCCGGTTGACCATCTCGTGCCGCCGCCCGTGGCGGAAGCAATTCGCAACAGCCGGCTTTATCTTTGACCGATTGTCCTCGTTCTCGTCCTCGAACAACCGAGGACGATGGACGAGGACGAGAACGAGGAGGATTTCAGGCCCAAAAATTTATTCGTGTCCATCCGTGTCCATCCGTGGTTAAATTCTCCCGGCAAATATGGATTCAAAGAAACTCGCCCGGCTCTGCCGCGAATTCGCGGACAACAAAAAGGCGGAAAACATCGTCATCCTCGACGTGCGCGAGCTGTCGTCGGTGACGGATTATTTCGTGATTGCGTCCGGCACGAGCGAACCGCACTTGCGCGCGATTGTGGACGAAATCACCGACCAACTGCGCGAGGAACACGGCGTGCGGCCGCGCGCGGTGGACGGCACGGTGCATGGCGCGTGGGTGGTGCTGGATTTTTTTGATGTGATTATGCACATCATGCGGCAGGACGCGCGCGAGCGTTACGATTTGGAAAGTCTCTGGGGCGACGCGGCGCGGGTGAAATTGAGGAAGAAAACCACCCGAAAAAATTTGTGAGAGCCAGCATCAGGAGGCTCGCTTTTGCAATATCAACAATTCAGAGACTTCTCACATCGTCTCCGGCGGGCTGCTTTTCTGCGGCATTTCGTTCGACGCTTTCACCATTTCTTCGAGGAGCTTTTTGAAATCCTCCAAACCGGTGGACGGGATGATGATGGTGTCGCGTCGTCCGCCGACGTCTTCGGTGATGCGCAGGAACCGGCCGCGCGGATTTTCCTTGAGCGTGAAGACGAACGTCTTGCGCTCAATCTGAACCTGCCCGGATTTCAGCGTGTCCTCTTGAACCGGTGGTTTGGGCTGGCCATAAGGAGGCCGTCCATAAGGTGATGGTCGTTCGTTTGAGATCATAATTTCCCGCTGAAGACGCCCTTAGCGCCCAATCCAGCTTTAGTAAGAATTTCGACCGCAACGGCCGTTTGTCAACTGACAAAATCTACAAAATGTTGGCGGCCAGTTCGGCGAGTTCGGAGCGTTCGCCCTTTTGCAATTCGATGTGCGCGGCGATGGTTTCGGAGCGGAAACGGCTGACGATGTAATTAAATCCGTTCGATGACGAGTCAACATACGGATTGTCAATTTGATACGGGTCGCCGGTGAAAATAATCTTCGTGCCGTTGCCGACACGCGTGATGATGGTCTTGGCTTCGAGCGGCGTGAGGTTTTG
>Ga0116127_1001231_pt1 | contig 16502 bp, 11 predicted proteins | sample June2015DPH_16_1_FD_89731 | JGI IMG/M metagenome (GOLD analysis project Ga0116127, IMG submission 89731) | Peatland microbial communities from SPRUCE experiment site at the Marcell Experimental Forest, Minnesota, USA - June2015DPH_16_100 | ecosystem: Environmental > Terrestrial > Soil > Wetlands... | reverse complement strand
TGGCTGCGAAACAGTCGGCATCAATCCGCGTTTTGAGCTTTTCCACGCGCACGTTAGCGGCGGCGATTTGCGACTGCGCCGAACGCCACCGCTCCACAATCGCCCGCTGCTCCGCCAGCGGTGGCAACGGGATGAGTTGCGATTCGAAGAAATCCAACTTCACCTCCTTGCGGCCTTCCGCACCGACTTTGTTCCGCCAGAGGTGCGCCTTGAAAAAGCTGGTTTGGATGAGCCGGTGGAAAAACTCTGGCAAAAGCTTCGTTCGGTTAGGTTCGTAAACAGCAAAATGGCCCGTGACGACGACATTTTTCCAATCTTTTGGCACGATGCCAACTGCGCCATTTTTTAAATCAATCTTTGCCGCCACGATGTCACCGGGTCGGGCGAACCATAAATCCATCGTGTATTCGCGTCCGAGGGCGACTTCGCGTTTCGATACCGAGCCGTCGAAGTGAATCGAAAGCGGCTGAAGTTCCGAGAACTTCAATTTGGAGCGGTCCACTTTTTCTTTCCTCATCCGCAAAACGCTACCAATGGGCACAAGAATTTCGGCAGGCCAACCCCACTCGATAGGATGGAAGCTGCCAGGATCCCACCGATTCAGTTCAGCAAAGTTGACTGCGAAGGCCCGACCAGAAGCAGTCCCGCCTGTGCGGGACATTACTTCGCCGGGCCGCCGGCGAAAAAACTTTCAGGATTCTTTCGGAACTCGCGGTAAAGCTCCACGCAGGTTTTCACGCCGCCCGCCGGCTGCCGCTCGTTCGGGTAAAGCTCGTTCACGTCCGGTTCGCCCGTGGCGGTGATGCCGACGTGTTCGGCTTCGTAGAGAAAGACTGGGTAATTGAACCGTTGTTTGAGCAAAGCTCGGCTCTCGGCGGCAATCTTCTCCGCTATCGCGTGCCGGTATTCGTTCAGTTCTTTTTCGTGTTTTTTCCGCGCTTCTTTCTGGCCTTCAGTTTTGGCGGCAGTAATAGCCGCTTCCAACCGCTTCGTTTCACGAGCGATTTCGCCGGCGTATTTCGCTTCAATCTCGGCAAGGCTCTCGGCTTTGAGCTTGTTGAACTTCGCCTGCTCCCGGTCGCTGAATTTTTGCAGGAACAAAATGGACGCCTTCACGCTCGCGCCGCTGCTGAAGAAGGTTTCCGGCGGCAGGCTGATGACAGCACGCAGAAACGCCCGGTCTTCCACGAATTCGCGAACGTAGCCGAGCGACGGATTGTTGTACACGCCCTCGGGCAGCACGATGCCGAGCCGACCGCCGGGCTGAAGCAGGGCAAGACAACGTTCGATGAAAAGCAGTTCGGTTTTGATTTTGCCGAGGCGCGAAGCCGCGCGGGACTTTTCGTTTTCGCCGTTGCCGCGTTTGGGAAGTTCAAACAGGCTGGCGATGGGAGCGCGGGACTTCGCGGCGGCCTCAACGCGGGCGACGGATTCGCGGTAGAGGTCGCCGTATTCACGGGCGTAGCGGCGCTTGCTTTCCTCCCATTCCTTGCCTTCCGGCACTTCAACCAGCGCGGTGGATTCGACGTGTGCGCCGAACGGCGGATTGGTGAGGATAAGATTAAAGCGGCCATCGAAGATGCCGTTGACGTTGAGAAAACCGTTCCAGTGATGCACGCCACCGTGACCGTCGCCGTGCATGATCATGTTCATCTTGCTGGTGCGGGCCATGCGGTCGTTGGCATCCGTGCCGTAGATGTGGCGGTTGGAAAGCTGCCAGATCGGCGAGTTGAGCGCTTTCGGGTCGAGGTCGCGTTGAAGCTGTTCGTATTTATGGCGGAGCAATTCGGCGCGTTTGGCCGGGGCAAGCTTTTTCTTGTCCAGCCCGGCTTTGAATTTCCGATATTCCGCGTCCGCTTCCGCGAGTAGCTGCTCGCGAACTTTGGCGAAGAAGCGAATCAGGAAACCGCCCGAGCCGCTGGCCGGGTCGCAGATGATGTCGCCGAATCTTGGCTCAGCCATCTCGACCATGAATTTGACGATTTCACGCGGTGTAAAGAACTGGCCGATCTCGCCGCGAAACGTGCGGCCCAGAAATCGCTCGAAAGCGATGCCTTTCACGTCTTCGCTGGTGTCGGAAAGATTGTAGCGTTCGAGCAGACGGACAATTTCGCGCACGGTCGGGAGCTTGAGCCGGATTTCCTCGTCTTTTGCGAAGAGATAATCGGCCTCGTATTCGTCTTTGGTTTCGTCAAACAAAACCTTCACCGGATCCTTGTGGATTTCCGCCATTTCATCGAGAAAGTCCGCGGTGAAAAGATTTCGGCGGTCGCGTCCGCGTCGGAGGCGGCGCTCAAAACAGACTTTCATGAAAAGCACCTTGGCGATTTCGTCAAAGGCGGCGGCGGGATCAAGATGCTCGCGGTTGCGGATGGCGTTGTGGCACTGGTGGAGCAGGTCAGCAAATTCATCTTCCTTGAACACCTTGAGCTTCTTGATGAGTTCCGCGATGTCCTTGTCCGTGGCGGCGGCGTGGGGAATGTCGGTGATTTCTTCGGCGTAGCCAGGCATCCGGTCCCGTTTCACCCGCCAGAACCGTGTCTCGCGATTGTTGTGGGTGACGAAGAACGGAGCAAAAGTATTCCGGGCGTAGCTCTCGCCTTGGCCGTAATCTTTCCTGTCAATCGTGACGTTGTCCGCCTTGCATTCGGCAACGATGAGCGGCGGTTTTTCGTCGCGCTTGTCCTTCACTGTGCGCCAGATGACGATGTCAGCTTCAACCGAACCGCGTCCGTGTTCCGTGGCGATTTCTTCGTCCATCTGCTCAAGCGAAAAGCCATAGTCGTTCACGAGCTTGCAGACAAATTGCTGGCGCACGACCTCTTCGGGATACTCAACGAACCAGTCCTGTCGAATATGACTCCAGATTTTCCCTTTGCCGTCGCGGCGAAGGGCCAATGGGTTTTTGGTTTCTGCGTTCGGCATAACGGGAGAATACCGGGGCGCATGGCAATTGGCGAGAGTTCTGCCGCCCTTTCAGGGCTTGTAATATTTGGGGGGACGCGAACCCAGGGCGGTACTCGTTTCACTTCGCTTGCCCCGGGCTATTTTCTTTCGGGCTTTCAGCCCTGATTCGTAGTTCACGCGGCAACCGCTTCGGCCTGTTCCGTCCAGACTTTTTTCCCGCCAACGATGGTGGCCACCGCCCGGCCCTTGAGTTTCCAGCCGAAGAACGGGCTGTTGGTTGATTTGCTTGCGGTTGCCGCGCGTTCGAATATCCATTTGCGGTCGGGATCGAAAACTGTCACGTCCGCGTCCGCCCCGATGCTCAACGTGCCCTTTTTCAAATTGAGCAACCGTGCCGGGTTGACGGTGAATTTCGCAATCAAATCCGGCAGCGAAATGCGTTTGGAATGGACCAGTTGCATCAGCGAAAGCGCGAGTTCGGTTTCGAGACCGGTGATGCCGAACGGCGCGTAGTCGAATTCCACTTCCTTCTCGTAGTCGCAATGCGGCGCGTGGTCGCTGCACAAAATTTCAATCGTGCCGTCGGTCAGTCCCTCCAAAATCGCCTCGCGGTCGCGCGCGGCGCGCAAAGGCGGATTCATTTTGAAATTCGTGTCGTAAGCCGGCCATTCAGGGAGTTGGCCGTTTTGGAATTTCGCCAGAATTTTTCCGTCGTTGCTCCAGAATTTTTCACTTCCGGAAACGGCGGCGTCCGTCAGCGTAAAATGGTGCGGGCACCCCTCGCCGGAAACCGGCATGCCGTGTTTCTTCGCCTCGCGCAGCAAGGCGACGCTGCCCGCCGCGCTGAGGTGCTGGCAATGGACGCGCGCACCGGTAAGTTCGGCGAGCAGGATGTTGCGCGCGACAATCATTTCCTCGCCCGCCGACGGCCAGCCGCGCAAGCCAAGCACGGTGCTCCAATATCCTTCGTGCATCACGCCATCGGTCACGAGCGAATAATCCTGGCAATGATCCATCACCGGCAGGTCAAACATTTTCGCGTATTCAAGCGCGCGGCGCATCAGTTCGTTGTTCTGCACGCAATGACCATCGTCGGTGATGGCGACGACGCCGGCACGTTTGAGCGAGCCGATGGACGCGAGCTCCTCGCCCGCGATATTTTTCGTGATGGCGCCGGTGACGAAGACATTCACGACGCCGTGTTGGGCGGCGCGTTCGTGGATGAGCGCGACGGTCCCGGCGTTATCAATCGCGGGCGACGTGTTCGGCATGCAAACGACCGAGGTGAAGCCGCCCCGCGCGGCGGCGGCAGTGCCGGTGGCAATATTTTCCTTCGCCGTCTGGCCGGGCTCGCGCAAGTGCACGTGCAGGTCAATCAAGCCGGGACAAACGATTTTTCCTTTCGCATCAAATCGTTCGATTTCTCCGGGCGCTTTGATGGCGGCGTCTTTGCCGACGGCGGCGATTTTTCCGTTGAGGATGAGCAAATCAGCAACAGCGTCGAGGCGATTGGCGGGGTCTATGACTCGCCCGCCGGTCAAAAGCAGCGAGTTCATGCGCGGTGAGCATACACACGACAGGTTGACAAGGCAAGTACCGACGATATGATTCGCCATGCCCGACGCGGGCGTAGTTCAGTGGTAGAACGGAAGCCTTCCAAGCTTCACATGAGGGTTCGATTCCCTTCGCCCGCTCCATTTTCAATGGCGGTCGTATAACTTCCTGATTTTCCTGACACGAAGACCGGCTTGAAATGCAAACGGGGTTGTGACGGCTAATGTTTTAACCGGAAGAACAGGGAACCGGTCGACTTATTGAGCGACACACTGTTTATCCCGCCGTTGCTGTTCACCGGCCCGGTGTAATCGCCCCAGTTGGTCGTCGTTAAATCCGAGTTGGTTTGCAACACAAACCCCATCGCGGTTGACGGCCACGACACGACGACGGTGTCCAAATTGACGTCCTCCGGCGGGTCGGTGAGCAGGATGGACAGCATCGGTGAACCGGATGGGGACGGCGGCCCATTCGTCACCACCGGATTGAACGTTATGGAATTGGTTCCCGATATCCCGTCAATGGTATACGTCCCGGTGAAGAAAAACGGCTGGGTGCCGATCTGCGAAGCGCAAAGAACGATGTTGCTTTGCTGGGTTGCGACGCTGTCACTGGATGTACCATCCGGCCACCAGGCGTTGCCGGAGCCACAAGTGATGATTTCATTGACCAATTGGGTCGCCGGGCCGTTGGTGACATAGGTATTCTGGCCGTTCGGACCGTAAATAATTCCCAGATAAATGGGATCGGCGCTGCCGGTATTCAAACCCGAGTACGAGTAAGGAATGGGCGAGTAGGTCCAATCCAGCGTGTTGCTGGGATCCGTCGAGGTCATGGTGAACGACAACTGCGCGATGGAGATGAGATTCGTCCCGCCCTTGATGTCCATGCCAAACGTAAGCCGGTTGCCCAGTTCCTGGGCGAAGGCCGGGCCAAAGGCACTTCCGGGGTTGGCAACTCCCATCCACGACGGGAAACTGGTCACCAGGTTGTTGGTCACCGGGACCGTGTTCGTTATTTGCTGGTAGAACGTCGGCGACGACGGATCGCCGTACGAAGAATATCCGTTCAGGATGGCGGTGACGGCATTGGAAGCCCAGGCGTTCCAGCTGGGCGAGCCCCACCGGTTCGGCGCCAAGGCGGGGAAAACCGTGATGGTGATGCCTCCGCTTTCCGATGCCGGTCCGGAATTTGTCACCACCGGATTGAGCGTTACGGAATTGGATCCCGACACCCCGTCAATCGTGTAGGTTCCCGTGAAGTTAAAGGGCTGGTCACCGATCTGCGAAGCGCAAAGAACAATGTTGCTTTGCTCACTGGCAATGTTGCCGGACGTATCATATACCGCCCACGCATTGCCGGAGCCACGACCGACGATTTCATTGACCAGTTGCGTCGCCGGGCCGCTGGTAATGTAGGTGTTGGTGCCGCCGGGACCATAAATGATCCCGACATAGGATGAACTATAATTGTAGGAACCCTCTGCGAAGGCAAAATCGAGCGTATTGCTCGGGTCGGTGGAATGGGCGCTGAATGATAATTGCGAAATGGATATCAGGTTCGTCCCGCCTTTTATGTCAACGCCGAACTGGAGCCGGTTGCCCAATTCCTGGGCAAAGTTCGCGCCGAAAACAGTCCTGGGATCGGCCAGGCCGTTCCACGATGGGAAACCGGTCACAATGTCATTCGTCACCGAAATCACACTTGGCGCCCATTGGTAATAGCTCGGTGACGACGGGTCACCATACGAAGAATATCCATTGGCGATGGCGGTGGTGGCGTTGGAGACCCAGGCATTCCAATTGGGCGAACCATAGACATTGGGTGCCAGGGCGGGAATGACCGTGATGGTGATGCCTTGGGCCTGCGCCGGAGAGAAACAAGGCGTCGCAAGGACGGTCAAGAAAATGCCGCCGAAAATCAAACGTTTGGTTGAAGTCATTGGTACCATCGCTTGTGTAGGAGTATTTAACAGAAGCCGGCTAGACCGGCGTGGCCATCCGGAGGAGCAATTCGTTCAGTTCCTGCATATGCGGCGGTTTGTTGACCACGACGTCCACTCCCGGAGTGGTATCTCCGTCATCCCTAATAATCGCGCCCCAGCCGGTCAACATAATGATCGGCGTGTTTGGGGATTCAGCCTTGATCGTCCGGGCCACTTGGCGGCCATCAATATCCGGCATGCGCATGTCGGTTACGACCACTTCGTAAGGCTGGTTTTTCAGCGTGGCGGTGCGAAACATTTCCAACCCTTCTTTTCCGCCGGGGGCCACCATCACCCGATGACCGAGGCGCGTGAGACAATCATTCAGGAGCTCCAGGACATGCGGGTCGTCATCAATGCAAAGGATGTGCAGGGAGCGATTCGGTTTGGTTTGAGCCATGTCCCCGTCCGCCTGATTGATGGTTGGCAGATGTTGCCGGGAAACCTCTGGCAGAGCCGAATCGGCGACTATGGAAGACCCGCTCATTTTAAAACCGGTTTGTCGATTCGATATTACAGTGTTTCATGGAAGGGTGGCGCTGCGATAAACACGACTGGGATAATTCTTCGCGGCCATGTCGGTAAAAGATAACAGGCCGTTTGCGTCGGCTATATTCATACTAAGGGAGTTGTGCGGGTGCAAAACCGCGATAAAAACGGCTGGGATAATTCGTCGCATCTGAGTCAACGAACATGAAAAGCCCGTTTGAATCGGTCTTATTCGTACTAATGGCCGTCCAGTTATGCATGTCGAATGAAGCCTCGATCACGTAATTCTGGTCGGGACTCCCGGACAGGGTAATGGCCGGACCCTCCGGCGTGGCGACGATTAAAACCGTGCTGGCGTCGGGAATGTTCACTGGGAGCGGATTGGGGACATTACCCGAGAAATTGAAGTTAACGGGGAAGTCGGCGCCGGCACCCACCATGGTAACCGATATTTGATGGATGCTGCCATCCGCGTTGGTTCCGCCATTCACAAAGCTGCTCAGGTCGAAGGAAACCAACACCGGCTGTGCGTCGGCTCCGTTGATCGAGGGAATGCTGACCCCATACATGTACTGGCTTCCGTTCTCAAGTATCAGGTCCGCGTAGCCGGTCACTTCTCCGACGAATGTCGCACTGCCGGTGTCGGTGTTTACCTGGTAAATATCGGTGTTGTCGCTGGTATTGCTCAAATAGAGGTTGCCATCGGAGTCAAAACGGATATTCTGCGGGTACGGGTTGAAGAGGTTGTAAGCATTGCCAAAACTCCCAACAAAAGTTGTCTGCCCGGTGGTGGGATCAATCGTGTAAAGGCCGTCCTGAGGAGCGCCGATAACACTCAGTCCAACCCCGAATAGTACCCCGTCACTCGGTCGGAAAGCTATGGATTCAATACCTGGCACGCTCAGGGGTGCCACCGGAGTGACGGCCCCGGTCGTTTTATCGAACGTCACCAGGGATTGACCATTATTGTAGAGACCGTACAGTGTTCCATCCGGAGCATAGGCGATGTCGTTGTAAGTTGCTCCGCCCAGAGAGGAAATTTCGGTGAAGTTGCCGTTCATCAGGTTGATGATGCCGAAACCGTTGTTGCCCGTGTTGAACTCAACGCCGTAGACATCGTTCTGAGCGCGCGCCGACAGAACCAGGCTGCCTGCCACCAGCACCCCCAACACTGCCTTGTTGATTTCGTTTAACATAGATTTTGTACTCAATTTAACCGTTTGAGTTTTGGCCTTTAGTCTTATGCTTCACCAGCCTCCTTGCTAACCACTTATTGATTTCAGATATTTCCTGTTAGCTGTCTTAGACTGATACACTGAGTGTCTCCCAGCACCTCGTATGCCACCATTGTTATGGTATGCAATCATTGTTATCCGCGGAAAACGATTCCTTCGGAACTCGTTGATGTGGAAGTAAATTCGTTAAACTCGAGGCGAATTAAACAGGGTTGGCATGGTAGAACAATAGATAACTGCCTTTACAAAAACGTATTACGTACCAAATCTTATTGCAGGCCATGCAAAATGGCCGAAAATTGCATCTTTTTGCAGGGTAAAACGGGCAACGGCATAGTCCGACACGAAACTTATGCAGTTGTATCTTATCGTCATGTCTCGGCACGTAATATGGAAGAAATCCAAATATTTGTCTAAATAATGTACAAAATTGTCCCAATTAGTGTCTCATATTGTTACATTATGAGATAAAACCGGTTTTACACACGACAATCATGGGAATTTTCTGATTTTTGTGTCTAAATATTTTACAGAGACGTGTGTAAGAGCCGAAAAGGGTGGCTGGAACACTAACTCTGCTTTGCCAGATGACACGCAGCCCAATGGCTGGATGAAATTTCGCGAAACGGCGGAACATCCGTTTTGCAGCGCGCCTCGGCAACAGGACAACGCGGATGAAACGGACAACCCAGCGGCGGATGAATCGGCGACGGTACGTCACCCGGCAAAACGATACGCTGCCGTTTCGTCTCGGGATCCACCTCCGGCACGGCGGAAATCAGTGCCTGGGTGTAGGGATGTTGCGGCGTACGAATAAGTGCTTTCGCTTCGGCCATTTCGACGATTTTGCCGAGATACATCACCATCACGCGACGGCTGATGTGTTCGATCACTGCGAGGTCGTGCGCGATGAAGAGATACGCGATGCCGCGCTGCTGCTGCAAATCCTGGAGTAAATTGATGATTTGCGCCTGCACCGAAACGTCCAGGGCGCTCACGGGTTCATCACAAATGATCAGTTCCGGCTCGACCGCCAGCGCCCGGGCGATGCCGATGCGCTGCCGCTGGCCGCCGCTGAATTCGTGCGGATAACGCTGCGCATAGACCGGGTCGAGCCCCACGTCCTGAAGCAGCTCAAGGATGCGCTTTTGCCGCGCGGATTTGCTGTCGGTCAATTGGTGAATATCCAGCGCCTCGCCGACGATTTGCTCGACCGTCATGCGCGGATTGAGCGAGCCGTAGGGGTCCTGGAAAATCATCTGGAACTTGCGCCGCCGTGCTCGCAATTCCGAGCCGTTCATCTGCGTGATGTCCTCGCCGCTGAGCAGAACACTGCCAGCCGTCGGTTCGACCAGCCGCACGATGGCGCGGCCGAGCGTCGTCTTGCCGCAACCGCTTTCGCCAACGAGGCCGAGGGTTTCACCCGGTTCGATGGAAAAGCTCACGTCGTCCACCGCCTTCACGAATTCACGGACGCGGCTGAACATCCCATGCTTCACCGGGAAATGGACCTTCAGATTTTTGACTTCGAGCAGGCTCATATTTGTCGTGCAAGCAAAATGGACACGTCATCTGGCAAACCCCCTGATTGATATCGAACAAGCTCCATGAGTTTTTTGGCTGCCTCATCAAGGTCGGCCCCAAGAACTGTCGGCGCGATTGTTTCCAAGCTTGTGTATTTCAGCAGACCGTCGCTTGCTGCGAGTAGTGTTCCATACATCAGTCTGCGGGAGAAACCAACCGGCGTGGCGCGACCACTGCCGAGAAAAGGTTTGCGGATTTGCTCGGCAGTCAGGTTTTCCGTTCCGTTTTTTGAGAAAATGAATGCGCCGGAATCCCCGACGCTCGCGCCGATGACACCATCATCGGACAGGACGACAAGGACACAGGTCGTTTCTCCGAAAGTCCCCTTGGCCGCCATCTCCCGGTCAAGAAAGGCGAGAAGCTCTTCCAATCCCCGTCGATTCATTGCTACAGAGCCGATTCGTTGCCTGACGCCCTCAACCACGAATTCTGCGGCTTCAGCCCCACCGCTCATTCCACCTGCATCATCGGCCACAACCAGGACTAGGTTTGAGCCGTACCAAAAAAATTCCGCCCGGTCTTGAAGCTCCCGACCACCAGCTTGAATTTGTTTTGACGTCGCAAACATAATTTTTCATCCGGTCTTCCAAAACGGACAGCGCACCCAGCGTCCGGGTTCGACTTCGAGCAGTTCAGGAATTTTTTCCGAACATTCCGGCCTGGCAATCGGACAGCGCGGCGCGAAACGGCAGCCGGGCGGGAAATTTCCGATGCGCGGCACATTGCCGGGGATGGCCGAAAGGCGGTTTGCACCGCCGGCCAATTTGGGAACGGAATTCATCAGCGCCCTTGTGTAAGGATGCAGCGGGCGGCGCAACAATTCCTTCGCCGGTGACAGCTCGACAATCTGCCCGGCATACATCACGGCCACACGGTCGGCCATGTCGCCGACGATGCCGAGGTTGTGCGTGATGAGCAGAATCGCCATGCCCAGCCGCTGCTTGAGGTCGTGGAGCAGTTCAAGAATCTGCGCCTGGATGGTCACATCGAGTGCGGTGGTCGGCTCGTCGGCCACGAGCAGTTTCGGCTCGCTCGCCAGCGCCATCGCAATCATCACGCGTTGCTGCATGCCGCCGGACATCTCGAACGGATAATTTTTGATGCGCGATTCCGGCGCGGGAATGCCGACCAGTTTCAGCAGGCGGATGACCTCTTCGTCGGTCGCTCTTTCCGGCCGATGCAGCTTGAGCGATTCCTTGATCTGGTTGCCGATGCGGAAGACCGGGTTCAGCGACGCGCCCGGTTCCTGGAAGACGTAACTCACCACGCCGCCGCGGATGTTCCGCAGTTCGCCGTTCGACATCTTCAGCACGTCACGGCCATTCAACAAAATTTCCCCGCCGACATAATTGGCCGGCGGCGTCGGCACGAGCTGCGCGATGGAAAGCGCGGTCACGCTCTTGCCGCAGCCGCTTTCGCCGACCAAGCAGACGGTTTCACCCGCTCCGATGGTGAGCGACACGCCGTCCACGGCGCGCAGGGCATCGGTGCCGGAACCGAAATCCATTTTGAGATTTTTGATTTCGAGCAACGGCATATCAGGTGACGCGCGGGATTTTCGGTTGCTGGTGCATTCTGTCGGGGACATCAGTAATCGGCTTTGATGCGCGGGTCAATCCACTGATACAGGAGATCAACGACGAGGTTCACGCTGACCACCAGGGTGGCGCTGAATAGGACCGTGCCCATGATCATGGGCACGTCGAGGTTGAAGACGCTTTGCACGGCCAGCGTGCCGATGCCGGGCAGCGCGAAGACGTTCTCCGTGAAAATGACCCCGCCCAGCAGCGCGGCGACGTCGGTGCCGAGAACCGTGACCACGGGGATGAGGGCGTTACGGAGGGCATGCCGGAACAGGATCGCGGTTTCCGAAAGGCCTTTCGCCCGCGCGGCGGCGATGCAGGGAGCATTCAGGACTTCCATCATGTTCGCCTGGATGAGCAGGGCGTAATAACCGCCTGAAATGATTGCCAGCGTGGCGGCGGGCAGCAGCAGATGGGCGAAGCTGCGAAAGCCAGCCACCGGGAACCAGCCCAGCCGGAAGGCCAGCCAGTATTGGAGCATCCGCGCGAGCCAGAACGCTGGTAACGACAGACTGAGAGTGGCGGCCACCAGCATCGTCCGATCGAACCATGAGCCGCGAAACTTCGCCATCAGCACGCCCAGCGGCACGGCGGCCAGCATCCACAAGATCAAACCGGTGACGCACAGCGCCGCCGTCGTCGGGAACCGCGTGAGGATGGCCTCCGACACGGATTGGTCGGTGACAAAGGAGTGGCCGAGGTCGCCCCGGGCCAGCTGGACGAGGTAATGGCCGAGCCGCACCAGCATGGGATCGTTCAAATGATATTTTTCGCGGACCTGCTGGAGCACTTCCGGCGAAGCCTTGGAGCCGGCGATGCTCCGGGCGACGTCGCCGGGCACGGCGTTGACGAGGAAGAACGTGAGCACCGATGTGGCCAGCAGGGTCACGGCGGACCAGAACAGGCGGGTGAGGAGTCGGTTGAGCATATCGGTTCAGGGGTCGAGCCACATGTGTTCGTAACGCCAGAGCCAGACCGGATGCGGCTCGGTGCCGTGCACCCGCGGATGATACAGGACGGGGATCTGTTCATGGATCAATGGCGCCCAGGGCGCGTCCTGCATGATCAGATTTTCCGCCTGCCGGAACAGCCGCGTCCGTTCGCCGGGGTCCAGATTTTTTGCGGCTGCATCCAGATATCGGTTCACCTCCAGGTTATTGTAGAAGGCGGTGTTGTTGCATTCGTTTTCCGTGATGCGCTCGCCGTTCAACAGCACATCCAAAAAATCACTCGGGTCGGGATAATCTTGGAACCAACCCCAGATGCCGCAAGGAACCTGATGGCGGGTGGTGACTTTTGCATCGAACGCCGTGAAATTCGCCGGCCGCAATTCCGCCTGGATTCCGACCTGGCGCAGGTCCTGTTGAACGCCTTCAGCCAGGCGGGCGAAAATGGGCTGGTCTCCGGAATACCATAGTTCGGTCTTGAATCCGGAGGGAAAGCCGGCCTCACGTAGCAGTGCGCGCGCTTTTTCAGGATTAAAATCGTAGCGCGGCAAACCCGGGTTGCTCCAAGGAATGACCGGCGGTACGGGACCGTGTGCCACCGTGGCGAAGCCGCCGGCCAGCTTGAGCAGCCGTTCCCGGTCAATGGCAAAATTGACCGCCTGCCGGACCTGTGCGTCGTCAAACGGTTTCATTTCAGTGTTCATGAAGAAATAATCCGTTTCGGCCGCATCCACCAGCGTCAACCATGAGCGCAGGCCGGGATCGCGTTTGAACCGGGCAGCCTGTGCCGGACTGGCCAACGGCACTTGATCGATTTCTCCCCGCTCCAACATCATCGTCATCACCGTATCGTCGCAACCGATCATGATTTCGACACCGTCCACAAATCCGTCCGGTCCCTGGTAATACGTATTCCGCTGTAACCGGCAGGAAATGCCGCGCCGCCATTCGGCAAGCCGGTAAGGACCCGTGCCGACCAGATGCGATTGAAACTCCGTTCCGTACTGCTGGACGACTTCGCGCGGCACCGGGCAGGCAAATGTCATCGCCAGTTCGTATCGGAACGTGAATTGCGGTTCCTTGAGTTCGATCACCAGCGTCGTTTTGTCGGGCGCGCGCAGGCCGATCACGTGCGGCGCCTTGCCATCCACAAATTCCCGCGCGCCCAGGATGCCGAGGAAATAGGTCTCGCCGGGAGAACCGGTCTGGGGATTGAGAATCCGCTCGAACGCGAACACGTAATCCTCCGCCTCGACCTCCCGGCCGTTGGCGAACCGGACGCCGGAACGCAGGTGAAAAGTGTAGATTTTGCCGTCCGATGAAATGTTCCAGTCCTTCGCCTGGTCCAGTACCAGGCCGGTGGCGTCGTCATAATCCAGCAACCCGCGAAACAGCAGATGGACGACCGGGATGGAAAAACTGTCGAAGGCAATCGCCGGGTCGAGCGAACGGATTTCGCTTGGCTGCGCCAGATGCAGGACGCCACCGCGTTTGGGTGTCATGGTGGCTGCCTCTCCGCCGTGCGTTGTCGACGCGACTGCAATCCCCAGCAACAGGCCGGCAGCCGGAAATGAGAGCCATCGTTTCATCGGGTCCGGTGTGGATCGAGTGTTTCCTGCAACCCGCGCCCGATCAGATTGAAGGCCAGCACCGTCAGCACAATGGCCACGCCCGGTGCAATGACAATGAGCGGCGCGGAAACGAAGTAGGGCTGGCCATCGGCAATCATGCCTCCCCAAGTCGGGGTCGGCGGTGGCACGCCAATCCCCAGGTAACTCAGCCCCGCCTCCAGCAGGATCGTGTTGGCCGTGTTCACGGCGGCCAGCACCAGCACCGTAGGCAGGATGTTGGGCAGGATGTGCCGCCAGATGACCCGCGCATCCGAAGCCCCGAGCGCCCGGGCCGCCTGCACGAACTCGCGTTCCCGGAGCGCCAGCACCTGCGCGCGAATCACCCGCACCATCCCCGGCCAGCAAACAAAGCCGATGATCAGAAACAGGCTCACCATGCCGCGTTTGAGCTGCAGGTCGAGAAAATGCCAGTGCCAGGCTGCCGGATACGGGTGGAGTTGCCGGCCATCCATCAACCCGGCAAACGCAATCGCCAGCAGGATCGCCGGAATGCTCAGGTTGATTTCGGTAAACCGCATCAGCGCGAGGTCCAGCTTCCCGCCATAAAACCCGGCCATCAATCCCACTGCCAGGCCGAGGAACACCGCCAGGAGCATGGCCGCGGTGCCGATGGTCAACGAGACGCGCGCGCCGTAGATGACCCGGGAAAGCACATCGCGCCCGAGATTGTCCGTACCCAGCAGATAACCGCTGCTATGCGGCAGGGGCATGCCATCCGCGTCGAGACCCTTCTGGTCCTGCTGGATCGGCTCCTTCAGGATGTGGAAGCGGGTGAGCCCTGGCGCGGCCAGTGCGAGCAGGCCCAGGAAGAGTACGATGGCGGCGCCGACCCGGACGAGCCGGTGCCGGAAAACCGCCGGGCCGGTTCCCCCGCGCCCGGCGCGCGCGAAATCAACGCCAGGATGATCGATGACGATGTCAGCCATGGCATGCGCCACTGAAGGCAGCGGTTGTTTGTAGCAGCCTTCCGGCGCGTTGACAAAGAATTTGTCCTATCCGGATTGAAAACACGGGTGGCTGGAGCTGAGGCTTCAATCAATGTCTGGAATCGGAGATCAAAAATCATCCACTCCACGCGCCGGCGGCCACAAAACCGCTTGAATGTCGCGCCTTTGCGATTAGCCTGCACGGCGTATGAACTGGAAAATATTTCTCCTGGCCGCACTGGCCGCGGTCCTGACCGCCTGTCACAGCGTTCCGAAACCCAAACCGATCCCGACGGGTTCGCTGGCGGCGTTTCAGAAAAAAGCGGAGGCGTTCAACGAGGTTGTCACCGTGCCGACGTTTGAGACGACGCCCGACGAAGTAGCAACCACAGCCACCAATGTCATTGCCGCCGGCAATGCCGCGCTCGACCGTATCGGCTGGCTCAAGCCCGGTGCAGTCGATTTCACCAATCCGATTCGGGCGCTCGATGACATTGGCTATTCGATTCAAACGCCCGAAAACCGGCTCGAATTGATCCAGCAGACAAGTACGAACGCCGCCGTGCGTGACGCGGCGACGGACGCCATTAAAAAACTCGACGAGTGGTCAGTCGGCATTGATTACCGCGAGGATGTTTACGCGGCCGTGAAGGCCTACGCGGACATGAAGCCGCAACTGGCCGGCGAGGATAAAAAACTTTTGGACGAGACATTGCGTGATTATCGCCGGGCCGGGTTGGAATTGCCGAAGGATCAGCGCGATGAGGTTGAGAAATTGCGCAAACAACTGACCGCGTTGGAAACGGATTTTCAGAACAATGTCACCAAGGCGAAACAGCCGCTCAAGTTTACGAAGGCCGAACTTGACGGCGTGCCGGACGCCTTTCTCACGCAGGCAGGCATCAAGACCGGTCCGGACGAATACACCTTGATGGCGAACATCACGTTTCATTGTCTAATGGTCGAAGACAACGCGAAGCGCGAGGACACGCGCAAGCGCATGATGGTCGCGCAGTGCAATCTGGCGCGCGACGAGAACATTCCGTTGCTGCAAAAGATCCTGGTGCTGCGGGATAACATGGCCCACCGGCTCGGTTACGCGAGTTTTGCGGATTATGCGACGGAAACGCGCATGGTGAAGAATGCCGCAACGGCAATCGAATTTTTGCAGAAGCTGGAAAAGGGCTTGCAACCGAAATTCAACGCGGAACTGGAAGAGTTCCGCCAATTGAAAATCAAGGAGACCGGCGACCCTAACGCCAAAATTTACGCCTGGGACTGGCGTTATTATGCGAACGAATTGAAAAAGACCAGGTATAACGTCGATGCCGAGCAGTTGCGGGTCTATTTCCCGTACGAACGCGTGCTGGAGGGTTTGTTCGCGATTTATCAGTGTATTTTTGATTTGAAATTCGAACAGGTCGAACCGCCTTACAAATGGATCGGCGACCTGCAGCTTTACACCGTGTCCGACGCGAAGACCGGCCAGCCGCTGGGGCTGTTCTATCTCGACATGTTTCCGCGCGAGGGGAAATACAATCACTTCGCGGAGTTCGGCATCACCGAGGGGAAGCTGCTGCCGGACGGGAAATATCAGCGCCCCGTCTGCGCGCTGATCTGCAATTTCCCGCCGCCCCAGCCGGACAAACCGTCGCTCATGTC
>Ga0116127_1001228_pt1 | contig 16514 bp, 10 predicted proteins | sample June2015DPH_16_1_FD_89731 | JGI IMG/M metagenome (GOLD analysis project Ga0116127, IMG submission 89731) | Peatland microbial communities from SPRUCE experiment site at the Marcell Experimental Forest, Minnesota, USA - June2015DPH_16_100 | ecosystem: Environmental > Terrestrial > Soil > Wetlands... | reverse complement strand
GGAACAGGGGATGGTATTTCACACCGACGCGCGGCTGCGTCCCGACGGCGAGAAAGGTCTGCTGGTCAACACGCTGGCGGCTTACGAGGAATATTACCGGCAGCGGGCGCAGCTTTGGGAAATCCAGGCGCTCACCCGTACGCGACCCGTGGCCGGAAACCTGGCGCTGGGCGAAAAGTTCCAGGGGTTGGTTGCCCGATTGACGGATTTCTCGAAAGTAGCGCAGGCGTCTCGCCTGCCGAAAATGAAGTCAAGGCAGAGCAGACGGGACGTCTGCGCTACTTTACCTGCCTGTTTCGTTCCTGACTGGAAAAGGCAAATCCATCAAATGCGGCTGCGCATCGAGAAAGAGCGCACACCGCAGGGTCAGGACGACCTGGCCATCAAAACCGGCAAGGGCGGTTTGATGGATGCGGAATTCATCGCCCAGGCTTTGTGCCTTGAAAACGGCTGGCAGGAGGCAAACACCTTGCGTGCGCTCGAGCGGGCGCGCGAGGCCGTTGGAGTTCAATCCCGCATAGCGGGACTGCGCCGCAAGGGCACGCCAAAGCGTGAACTCCAACCACTGACACGCGGGGATTTTGAAAAGTTGATCGAAAATTACAGGCACTTGCGCCGAGTCGAAGGCATTTTACGCCGTTGGAGTTACGAAGGTGAAACGGTTTTGCCGGACGATCCCGCGCCGTATTATCGCGTTTCCGTGCGCTGCGGTTTTGCCACGCCGGAAGAATTTGGAAACGCGCTGGCGAAATGGCGGCAGGCAATCCGCATGGTTTACGAAAAAGTTTTTAACGCCAAGACGCCAGGACGCGAAGAAGAAAATAAAATCAAGAAAAGCCGTGGGTAGCACCCGCCTCCGGCGGGTGCAATTCGGCGTCCCGCCGAATTGCCCGGCACGCGTATGATTGCCGGGTCGGATGAGTGACAACAATCTGTGTCCGCAAACAGTTTCGGGCGTGACACCCGAAACAACCCGCGGGACGCGGGTGCTACCGTATTATTCCTGCATCGCAATGCTTCTGTGCTTCAAGCCTTTTTCCGCTGGCGCGCGACTTCGTAAAGGAAAACCGCCGCCGCGGCGCCGACGTTCAGTGAATCCACCGTCGGCGGCATGGGAATGGCCACCGCTTCATCACACGCTTCCAGGACCGGCGCGGAAATGCCGCCGCCCTCGCTGCCGAAGACGATGCAGCAATCGCCGGTGAAATCCGCCTGCGACAGAAATTTTTTGTTCGTGTGCGGATGCGCGGCGAGGCAACGAACGCCGCGGGCGCGCAAATCGCGCAATGTCTGCGCCAAAGTTTCGGAGGGCGGAGTTCCACGACGCCCTGATTTTTCCGGGGAAGTTTGGGGCTCGCGGAGCTCGCCCCTCCGGCTTAGTTCGATGACCGGCAACTGCAGGATTGTGCCCATGGAATTGCGGACGGCGCGGCGCAAAAACGGGCTGCTGGAGGTTTCGCCGACGATCAGCGCCTGGACGCCGAAGGCGACGCAGTTGCGCACCAGCGCGCCGAGATTTTCCGCGCTCGTCAGTGCGTCCACGGCCGCGAGGAGCAACGGTTTCGGGTTCTTCGATAAAATGTCATCCAACGAAGCGGGCGGGGGAATCTTCCCGACGGCGAGCTGGCCCTGATACATCGAAAAGCCGATGAGGGATTCAAGCAGCTTTTTGTCCGCGAGATAAACGGTGAGTTTTTCCGGCCGCGCTTCGAGCAGCGGACGGAAGCCATCCAGATGTTTTTCGGGCAGCAAAACGGAGATGACTTCAAAACGGCTTTCGAGCAGCCGGCGCACGACCTTTTCGCCCTCGGCCACGAAGATGCCCTGTCGTTCATGCTCCAGCGGCCGGCGCATGGTGCGATACGGCGCGAGTTCCGGCAGGTCGAGCGCGGTGATTTTTTGAACGTGGAACATGGACGTTCAAACCGTCACTTTCATCACTTTCCCCGGCTTCAATTTTGGCAACAGCGCGAGCACTTTCGGCATGAGCGGGCTGGTATCTGCCAGACGATTTGAGGGCGCACGCAGAGCAACGATGGCGATACGAATCCGGGCGGGATTTTGTTCGCCAACCATCGAGCTGTCCATGGTGATTAGAACATCGAAATTTTCCTGCGCGCGGGTGAGGAGCTTGCCGTTTTTTAATCCTGCCCAACCGAGACGCGGCACAGATTTGACTTCGTGACCGGGAAGAAAACGTTCCAGCCGCCAGTCCAGGTTTTCGTCCAGAAGAATTCTCACGTCAGGCGTGGGTGAGAACTTCGGTTTCCATTTCCTTGAGCACGGCCAGCACTTGCGAACGTTTCACGCTGGGAAATCCGTCCAGAAAAACCTCAATGGAATCGCCGGCCTTGAGATGGTCGAAAAGGCTCTGCACCGGCACGCGCGTTCCCTTGAACACCAGCGTGCCGCCCAGAATTTCCGGGTCGGAATGGTAGGCACGTTCTTTTCGCATGAACCAAGGATACGCCCGTTCGTTGTTTCGGGCAAGGTTAAGAAGACAATGGCGATTTGACAACTTTGACGTCTTTGTCCCGGAGAATTTGTAAAACCGGTTCGAGCATATTTTCGGCAACGGCAACAGTTTTGACTTGAGAAACAAAAAATCTGCTGAATGCGTCATCGGATTCCATCAGCGTAAAATTCAAGACATAAAAAGTCTTGTCCCAGTTTTTTGTTGGAGTGACCCGACATTCGGCTATGTTTTTATATGCTGAAAATGCACCAGAACGCCCAACCATCATCGAAATACCATTTTCTGCAAAAAATGTTACTGCCGTATATTTTGTCAAAAGACTGAATAAAAACATCACTACCGAACCGGTAATTACGGCGAACAGCATGTCCTTAAGCGATGGGGAATATATGTTGCGACCACCAAGACAAAGATAAATAACAACGCCGCTGAGTCCCACGGTAAGATACGGAACAAAGAAAAAAATTCCGTTTCGTTGGCGCAAATAAGCCGACGGCACAGGACATTTGAGTATTAATTTCCCGGCCTTGGACAAGCCCATGCCGCAAGATTAATTAACGCAAAATAATCCGCAAATTTTTAGAGAGTTAAAGTTGCACCCGGCACATCCTGCGCGGCGAGCCGGAGTTGAACGTGGGTGGCGCTGATCTGGTGCAGGCGTTCGCTCATGACGTAGCGCGCGAGTTCCGGGCGATTGCATTCGCTGCTGAGATGCGCGAGGTAAAGATGTTTCAGTTCCGCGGACATGATTTGCGCGGCGGCCTCGGCAGCGGCCTCGTTGGAAAGATGGCCGTGGCGTCCAAGAATGCGTTGCTTGAGACTCCACGGTCGGCGGACGCAATCCTGCAACATCTTCACGTCGTGATTGGATTCGAGCACGAGGACATTGGCCGGACGGATGCGTTCGAGCACCAGTTTCGTCATGTGGCCGAGGTCGGTGACAAAACCGACGTTGCCGGCGGCGGTGCGCAGCAAAAAACCGACGGGGTCCTGGGCGTCGTGCGGAATGGCGAAGGTGTCCACCAGCAGGTCGCCGATTTCAAAGCTCGCGCCAGTGTTGAAGAGGTTGCAGTTAAATTTGGTCTGCAACTGAAATTCAAATGCCTCTTTCGTGGCACGGTTGCAATAAATCGGGATGTTCAGTTTGGCGGCGATTCCGATCAATCCCTGGACGTGGTCGGAATGTTCGTGCGTGACCAGGATGGCGGTGAGATTTTCCGGCACCCGACTGATGGTGGCAAGGCGCTGGCGGATTTGGCGCGGGCTGAACCCGGCATCCACAAGCACGCGGGCTTCATCGGTTTCGAGGTAGGCACAATTGCCGCCGGAACCGCTGCCGAGAATGGTAAATTTGACGGCCACGACAAGACGTTAATGACGGGCAGGGGGGCGGGCAAATTTTTTCGGAGAAGACCAAAGGTGCACCAGCTGGGACAAATTTGACTTTTCTGGTGAATCGGACCTAAATTGCACTGAATCTGTGTTTGCTTCTCTTAATCTCTGGAACGCCATGTGCTTTATGAATGAAAAGATGCGCATCAAGTCCGTCCTTTTCAACAAGTTGTGCTTTTCATTGAAACCCCGGTTTTCATTGATGGTTGTTGCCATTGGGCTTGCCGTTTTTTTCAGTATTACAAATCCGGGTATGGCGGCTGGCCTGCAAGTCCTTCGTGGTCACATACCGGAAGCCGTGTCACACTTGCAGCCGACTGGCCGCTTTCCGGGCACGAATCATTTGAACCTGGCCATCGGGATGCCGTTGCGGAACGAGGCGGCGCTGGACGATTTGCTCCAGCAAATCTACGACCCGGCCAGCCCCCATTTCCGCCAATATCTGACGCCGCAACAATTCGCGGAAATGTTTGGCCCGACGGAACAGGATTATCAGACGCTCATCGCTTTTGCAGGGAAGAATGGCTTGACGGTGAGGGGCACGCATCCGAATCGCACGCTGTTGGATGTGAGCGGATCGGTGGCAGACATCGAACGGATTTTTCACGTGACAATGCGTGTCTATCAGCACCCGAAAGAAGCCCGCACGTTTTATGCGCCGGATACCGAACCTTCCATTGATGTGGCCATTCCAATTCTGCATATCAGCGGTTTGGATAACTTTATCCGACCGCGTCCCATGAGTCTTCACGCGATTCCATTGGATCACCTGACAAGGACAGCCTCGGCTTCCGGTTCGGGGCCGTCCGGTCTTTACATGGGAAATGATTTCCGGGCCGCCTATGCTCCGGGTGTTTCACTCAACGGCTCGGGGCAAGTGGTCGGGTTGCTGGAGTTGGACGGTTATTATACAAGCGACATCACCAATTATGAGCATCAGGCCGGGCTGACGAATGTGCCATTGCAGAATGTGTTGATTGACTCCTTTAGCGGGAACCCCGGCGCCAACAACGACGAAGTCGCCCTGGATATCGAGTTGGCGGTTGCCATGGCCCCGGCATTGTCAAAAGTCATTGTTTATGAAGGTCCCAATCCCGGCATTCCCGCTGATATTTTGGCGCGCATGGCTTCGGACAATTTGGCCAAACAAATCAGCTCCTCGTGGCTGATTGGCGATGACCCGAACGCGGACGTGCAATACAAAAATTTTGCCACGCAGGGGCAGTCTTTTTTTCAGGCTTCCGGCGATGACGGCGCGTATTATTCGGGAATTGCCCAATGGGCGGATGACACGAACATCACGCTCGTCGGTGGAACCACTTTGTCCACGAGCGGGCCCGGCGGCTCATGGTTGTCGGAAACCGTTTGGAATTGGTACAGCACCGGGCAAGGCACGGCTGGCGGCGGCGGGGGCATCAATTTCAACAACATCCTCATTCCAAGCTGGCAACAGGGCATCAACATGACGACCAACAAAGGCTCCGCGACGCTGCGGAACGTTCCCGATGTGGCCCTGACCGCGGATAACATCTATGTGATACACGACAACGGCCAATCAGGAGAAGATTATGGTGGCACCAGTTGCGCCGCGCCGCTCTGGGCGGGCTTTACCGCGCTGATCAATCAGCAGGCCGTTGCCGCCGGCAAACCGACTGTCGGCTTCATCAATCCCGCCGTCTATGCCATTGGCAAAAGCGCCAATTTCACCGCCGATTTCCACGATATCACCACCGGTAATAACACAAACACCACCGTCGGCAACGAATACTTTGCCGTTCCCGGCTACGACCTTTGCACCGGCTGGGGTACTCCGAACGGAATGAATTTAATCACTGCGCTCGCCACGCCCGAAGCGCTGGGAATTTTGCCGGGAACAGGTTTTACGTCCAGCGGGCCGGTTGGCGGCCCGTTCAACGTGACCAGCCAGAATTTTTCCCTCACCAATTCCGGCGGAACGTTATTCAATTGGTCGCTCGTTGGCATTCCTGCCTGGCTGAATGCTTCCCGGACCGGTGGCACACTGACGCCCAACGGCGCAACCAACGTGACAGTAAGCCTGAATTCCGCGGCCAGCAATCTGTTGGCCGGGGTTTACACCACCAATTTGGTTTTCACGAACCTGACCAGCGGCATCGGACAGCCACGACAATTCACGTTGCAAGTCGGGCAGCCACTGCTTCAGAATGGCGGCTTTGAGACCGGTGATTTTACCGGTTGGGCTTTGGTGGGAGACTCTTCGGGGACTTTTGTTGACGACAGTTCCCAAACCGGGATTCCGCCCCACTCGGGATCATATTTTGCGGCGTTGGGCCAGCAAGGCTCGCTCGGCTACCTTTCCCAGACGTTGTCAACTTTTGCCGGCCAGCCCTATTTTCTTTCCCTCTGGCTGTATAGTCCCTATTTGGGAAGCCATAATAAAAACACACCCAACGCTTTCCTGGTACAGTGGAATGGAGCCACCATTTATAATGCAACCAACATGCCGGCATTCTCTGCTTGGACCAACCTGCAATTTGTTGTCACCGCAACCGGAACCAGCACCCTGCTGCAGTTCGGGTTTCAAGACGACCCATCATGGCTCGGCCTTGACGACATTAATGTGATTCCCATCCCGACGCCGTTAATCCAGGCTTTGACGAAAACTAACAACTCGGTGAAATTCAGTTGGAACACACTGACCAGCTTGGTCTATCAGGTGCAATACAAGACCAATTTGCTTCAAACCAACTGGATTACCTTCTATACCAATACCGCAACCGGCACCACGCTATCCCTGACCAATTCCGTTGGGTCGGATCCGCGCCGGTTTTATCGCCTCCTGGTGTTGCCATAAAACTTTGCCACCCTTGCCTGTCAGGGTGGATGCAGTAGCATGAACGCGTGACCGATTTGCCCCAGCGCGTCGAACAAAACATCCAAAACCGCCGGCTGCTCAAACCCGGACAGGCGGTTCTGGTTGCCGTCTCCGGTGGACTGGATTCGATGGCGCTGCTTCATTCGCTCCATGAACTTTCATCACGCCACCGGTGGAAACTGACGGTCGCGCGTTTCAATCACCGGTTGCGCGGACGGAGCTGGCGCTGGCTGAACCCGGCATCCATGAACACGCGAGTCTCACCGGTTTTGATGCAGGCGCAATTGTCGCCGGAGCCACTGCCGAGGAGGGCAAGTTCGACAGCCACAGACGGACGTCAGTGTCATCAGAGGAGGCGGGCAATTTTTTCGACGAGGTAAATTTGACTTTGGCATTATCTGAGCATAAAGTACACTGAACATTGGTATCGGTTTCACTTAAATGTGGAACGAGGTTTGCTTTTAATTGTTTGTGCGAGTCAAAACAAAGACTGCGTCCGGCGGATTCTAGCCGTTACGGATGGTTTCCTTATTCAAAACTGCGCTTTATGTTGAAATTTCGGTCGTTATTGGGTTTGAGGAGCGTTGGCATGGCGCTGTTTTTCAGCGCAATTTATCCGGGCATTGCGGCGGAAAGACAGGTTTTGCACGGTCACGTGCCGTCGGCGGTGGCGCGGTTCAATTTGCAGCCAACGGGTCAACTGCCACCGACAAAAAGTCTGCAACTGGCCATCGGCCTGCCGCTGCGGAATCAAGCAGCGCTGACCGGTTTGATCCAACAACTCTACGACCCGGCCAGTCCTGATTATCATCAGTATCTCACGCCGGAACAGTTCACGGAACAATTCGGCCCGACGGAACAGGATTACGAGGAGGTAAAATATTTTGCGCGTGCGAACGGCCTGACTGTCAGCGGCACATACGACAACCGGCTTCTGCTTGACGTGACCGGATCGGCGGCGGCGGTTGAAAAGGCGTTTCACATCACGCTGCGGACATACCGGCATCCGACCGAGGCGCGCGATTTTTTTGCACCGGACACCGAGCCAACGGTGGACGCGGCATTGCCGGTGGTTGATATTCAAGGCTTGAGTGACTTTTCCAAACCGCACCCCAAGCTGCATAAAATAAACGCGGTAAATGCCACTCCCCAAAGCGGCTCGGCTCCGGACGGTTCCGGCGCCTATTTCGGCAACGATTTTCGCAACGCTTATGCGCCCAACGTGACATTGACCGGTGCGGGCCAGATGGTCGGCTTGCTGGAATTTGATGGTTTTTATTCCAACGACATTGCGGCTTACGCGGCGGCGGCGGGCGGCGGACGGACGAACATTGTCATACAAACTGTTTTGACAAACGGGGTCAGCGGGACACCTGGCTACAGCGGCATTTCCGGTGCGAACGTCGAAGTGTCCTTGGATATTGAAATGGCGATAGCCATCGCTCCGGGGCTGGCAAAAGTGGTGGTGTTTGAAGGTAACCAACCAAACTCCGTTTTGAACTCCATGCTTACATTCAGCAACACGGTGAAAAACTTGAGCAGCTCTTGGGGCTGGAGCGGCGGGCCAAGCACAACGACGGACAACATCTTCAAAAGCATGCAGGTGGTGGGGCAGTCGTTTTTCAACGCTTCCGGTGACAGCGACGCTTTTACGGCTGGCGCAAGTTCTGTCAACGGCGTTGACAACACCTCGTTGTATAATGCGCCCTCCAGCAGCCCTTACATCACGCAGGTGGGCGGAACGACTTTGACGACCGGCACTGGCAGTTCCTATTCGTCGGAAACGGTCTGGAACTGGGGCTATGATTCCAATGCCGGCGGGTATGTCGGCAGCAGCGGGGGCATCAGTTCTTATTACTCCCTTCCTAGCTGGCAGACGAATGTCAGCAACCTGGCCGGGCGCGGAGGTTCGACCAGTAATCGAAACATTCCCGACGTCGCGCTGACGGCGGACAATGTTTATGTGGCTTATGGCAACGGTTCAAGCGAGGAAGTGGGCGGGACGAGTTGCGCCGCGCCGTTGTGGGCGGGGTTCACCGCGCTGGTCAACCAACAGGCTGTTATCGCCGACCGGTCCCCCGTCGGGTTTGTCAACCCGGCCATCTACGCTATTGCTGCGGGGTCAAGCTATGCCGTGTGTTTCCACGATATCACGACCGGCGGTAACACGTGGTCGAACAGTCCGAATTTGTTTTATGCCACAAACGGTTACGACCTTTGCACCGGCCTTGGCACGCCCGCCGGACAAAATTTAATCAACGCGCTTGCCGGGCCGCCCGATACGCTGGTCATTACCCCTGCGTCCGGCTTTGCCGCCAGTGGCGCAGCCGGCGGTTCGTTCAACGTCACCGCCCAATTTTTTTTATTGACCAATTCAGGTGCGGCTTCATTGAACTGGACGCTCGCCAACACGTCGTTGTGGCTCAACGTCTCGCCAGGCAGCGGCACGCTTGCCTCCGGCGGCCAAACCACCGTGACGGCGAACCTGAATTCCGCGGCCTACAATCTGGCGGTGGGAACTTACTCCGCCAATGTCTGGTTCACCAATCGAACCACGGGCGTTGTGCAGCTTCGCCAGTTTACGTTGCAAGCCCTCCAGCCGCTGGCCGTCTCGCCGACCAACGGCTTTACTTCCAGCGGGCCGGTTGGCGGTTCATTTGGCGTGACCACACAAAACTTTTCGTTGACCAACCTGGGGGCAGCTTCACTGAAATGGAGTGTTAATAACACCGTATCCTGGCTCACAGCTTCGCCGAACAGCGGCGCGCTGGCGCCGGGCGGGCAAACCACATTAACGGTGAGCTTGAATTCCGCCGCCAACAGTCTGGCCTCTGGAACCTACAATGCGAACGTGGTGATCACCAACCAGAACGGCGGGGCTGTCGCCCTGCCGTTCATTTTGCTGGTTGGACAACCGCTGGTTCAGAACAGCGGGTTTGAGGCCGGCACTTTTACCAATTGGACTCAATCCGGCAACACCACTTACACCTCCGTTACCAGCAATTCGGGATTCGTGCATTCGGGCACATACGGCGCGGCACTGGGGCCTTCCCCTTCGCTGGGTTATCTTTCCCAAACCCTGCCGACTTTTGCCGGACAGAACTATTTGCTCTCCTTGTGGCTGGACAATCCCACCAACTCGTATGGAGCAACCCCCAATCAATTTCTCGTGCAATGGAATGGAACGGCCATCTTCAACCAGACCAACATGCCATTTGCCACTTGGACGAATTTGCAATTCATTGTCACAGCCACCGGTTCCAGCACGGTTCTCCAATTTGGCTTTGAAAACACCCCATACTATCTCGGCCTTGATGACATCAGCGTAACGCCGATTCCCGTGCCGGCGTTCCGGACAGCAACCAAAACTTCCAGCACTTTCAATCTTACTTGGGGGACAGTGACGGGCTTGGTTTATCAGGTGCAATACAAGACCAATTTGCTTCAGACCAACTGGATTAATCTTGGCAAACCACTCATTGCCACCAATGGCAATTTGACGGTGTCCGACACCAATGCCATCGGTTCCTCGCCGCAGCGGTTTTATCGCCTCATGGTCTCACCCTGAAGTTCCGCCGCTCTTGCTCCGCTCCGCCAATGCGGTAGCATCAAGGCGTGACCGATTTGCTTCAGCGCGTCGAGAACAACATCCAGGACCGCCGGCTGCTCAAACGCGGGCAGGCGATTTTGGTGGCCGTCTCCGGCGGATTGGATTCGATGGCGCTGCTTCATTCGCTCCATGTACTTTCATCACGCCACCGGTGGAAACTGACGGTGGCGCATTTTAATCACCAGCTCCGGGGACGCAGCAGCAACGCCGACGAAGAACTGGTCCGTCAAACCGCCGCCGCAATGAGGCTGCCCTTTGCCGCCGGACGGGCAAACGTGAAGGAATTTGCGAAAAAAACAAAATTGTCCGTCGAAATGGCCGCGCGAAAATTGCGGCATGATTTTTTTGCACGCGTGGCGAAAGAACGCAAAATCCCCGTCGTTGCACTGGCGCATCATGCCGACGACCAGGTGGAACTTTTCTTCCTGCGCGTCCTGCGCGGCGCGGGCGGCGAAGGTCTGGCCGGAATGAAATGGCGGTCACCGTCGCCGGTGGATTCAAAAATCATGCTCGTTCGTCCGTTGCTCGCCGCGACCAAAGCCGAACTGCGAGGGTTCGCGCGCGAAAGCAAAATCCGTTTTCGCGACGATGCCACCAACACGTCACTCGACCTGCCACGCAATCGCGTTCGCAACGAACTGCTGCCGCTGCTGCAACGTCGCTACCAGCCCGCCCTGGCGAAAACGGTTTTGCGGCTCATGGAAATCGTCGGCGCGGAATCGGATTTGGCCGGTGAAGCCGCGCGGCAATGGCTGGAGATTGGTGGTAGGGGCCGACGTGAGGAGGCTCAAATCAAAAGCGGAAAATTAGAGACTCCTCACGTCGTCTCCTACAGTTTTGCCAGCCTGCCGGTCGCAGTTCAACGTCGCGTTCTGCAATTGCAATTGGCCGAGCTTGGCGTATCGGTGGATTTTGATCTGGTGGAACAGCTTCGCAAGTCGGCCAATCGTTTTGTCAGTGTCAATTCCACGTTGTCCGTGTTGCGCGATGCCGCGGGCGGGGTGAAATTACGAACCCGGCCGCCAGCGGAATTCAACGCCAGCAAACTGGCGGTGGATTTGGCGGACAGGGCAGGGGAAGCGACCTTTGACGGCGTCCGCGTGCGCTGGTGGTTTGACGCGGTAAAAAAATTCCAGCGACCCGCCGCCCGGCCGGCTTGTGAATCTTTCGATGCGGACAAGGTCGGTGGCAAAATCACGTTGCGTCATTGGCGTCCGGGCGACCGGTTTCAACCGATTGGCCTGAAGTCATCGGTGAAACTTCAGGATTTGTTCACGAACCGGAAAATTCCGCGCGCCCGGCGGCGGGAGTTGATGGTGGCGGCGGCGGAGAATGACGAAATTTTTTGGGTTGAAGGTCTGCGGATTTCAGAGAATTTCAAGCTAACTCCGCAGACAAAGCGCCGGTTGGTCTGGCGCTGGCGGCATTTGGCCGGCGTTTGAAAACGGCTTGAAAGCTTTGACAACAACCTCAGTCGCACAACAATAATCAGAAATCTATGGCGCTATACAAAGGTCGTTTGTTTCGTCCGGTGCTTTGGTTGGCGCTGCTGATCATCGCCATGTTTTCCTCAGGTTGCCGAACGACAACCGAGACTTTACTATTCACCACCTCCGGCCCGGGTTGGCACGCGCAGGAAGGGCAGGCCCTCTGGCGGCCGGGCCGCGGGTTGCCGGAGTTGGGCGGAGACTTGGTGATGGTCAGCCACGAGGACGGACGGTGCGCCATCGAGTTTGCGAAAACGCCGCTGTCGCTGGTTTCGGCCCAAACGACCCGCACCAATTGGCTGATCCAATTCCCGGCGGGCCGAATGGGCTTCACCGGGCGCCGGCAACCGCCGGCCCGCTTTGCCTGGCTTTATCTGCATGCGGCCCTTTCCGGGGAACCGCTCCCTCCGCCGTTGCGTTTTGAGCGCAAACCGGATGGCGGCTGGCGGCTGGAAAACACCCGCACGGGAGAAACCCTGGAAGGCTTCCTCGCGCCGTGAGTCTGTTCCTGAAACGCTGGTGGTGGGCCTTGCTCACGGTGGCGGTCGGCCTCGGACTGTGCCGGCTCCGGTTTGATGTGGACATCCTCAATCTGCTGCCGCCGGACGAACCGACGGTCCAGGGACTGAAACTTTACCAGCAGCATTTCGCCAACGCGCGGGAACTGGTCATCACCCTCCGCGCCCCGGACGCCGAACGGGCCGAGCGGCTGGCGGATGCGCTGGCGGCCCGCCTGCGGCAGCAGACGAACCTGGTCGCCACGGTGTCATGGCAGCCGCCGTGGATGGAAAATCCGGGTCAGATGGCCGAACTGCTCGGCTGCCTGTGGCTCAATCAACCGCCGGAATCCTTCGCTGCCCTCACCAACCGGCTGGCACCCGACCAACTGAAGTCCGTGCTGACCCAAACCAAGGAAATACTCGCGACTTCCATGTCGCCAATGGACATCGCCCGGCGCGCCTTTGACCCGTTCGATTTGTTAAACCTGCCGACGCTCATCAACTTCAGCGGCTTTTCCATGGAACAGGGACAGCAAATGTTTGCCTCTTCGGAGGGGAACTTCCGCCTGGTGTTCGTGCAATCCGGCGTGGACCTGTCCGGCTATCGCGCGTGCGAGAGCTGGTTGAAATCCATCCGGGCGGTGGTGACCAGCCTGCGGGCAGAGCAACCAAAGGCGGACTGGGACGGCGTCGTGGTCCATTACACCGGCCGTCCGGTTTTTGTGACGGAAATCGCCGGAAGCATGCAGCACGACATGAGCGGCTCGGTGGCCGGGACGACCGTCATCATCGCCCTGCTGTTCTGGCTGACGCACCGGCGCTGGCTGCCGATGTTCTGGCTGCTGACCTTGCTGGGGTTGATTCTGGGCGCGACGCTGGCGTTGGGCGGGCTGGTGCTGGGGGCCATCAGCGTGGTGAGCATGGGATTTGCCGCCGTGCTGCTCGGCTTGGCGGTGGATTATGCCGTGGTGCATTACCAGGAGGCGCTGGCGCACCCGCAATTGTCGGTGCCGGAAATTCGCCGGGCCATTGCGCCAAGCATTCTCTGGGCGGCCATCACCACGATGAGCGCGTTCCTGGTTTTGAATTTGGGCGGTTTGCCCGGCCTGGGACAACTGGGCACGCTCGTGGCCATCGGGGTCGGCCTGGCGGCGCTGGTCATGGTGATGATTTATCTGCCGCCGTTGTTTCCGAACCGCCGGAAGCCGCCTCCGGCCCAAACGCCACCCCGCTGGTGGAGTTATTTTGTCCCGCCGCAGGAACCGCCGGCGGCCGGGATTGCGCCGGCAAAACAATCCTGCCGCACTGCCTTGGTGTTGACCGGCCTGGTTTTGTTCGCAACGGGCGCGGTGCTGTGCTTTCACCGGCCCGGGCTGGACCGAAGCGGTAACGCCCTGCGCCCGCAGCGCGGCGAGGCGGAGACGGCGCTCGACGAAATCAAGTCTGCGATGGGACTGCCGCCGGACCCGCTCTGGCTGATCATCTCCGGCCGGGATGAGCCGGAAGTCTATCGGCGGCTTTGCCTTGCCGAAGGGGTGCTCAACGACGCGGTTTCCAATCACGTCATCGGCCGGTATCTGCTGCCGACCGCGCTGTGGCCGCGGGCCGAGTTACAGGCGGCGAACCGGGCGACGGCGGCCATTCTGGGAAAACAAGGCCCGGTGCTGCGGGAGGCGGCGCTGCGCGAAGGTTTCAACACCAACGCCCTGGTTCTGACCGAGGAACTGGTGCGGACCTGGGCGCGCGCCGGCGCCAGCGCCGGCGTGGTCTGGCCAACCAACCAGGTGAGCCAGTGGCTGTTGAAACGGTTCGTGGCGCGCACGCCCGACGAATGGCTGGTGATGGGCTTAATTTATCCGGCGACCAACCGGGTTGAGGCCGCTTCCCTGGCCGGCTTGTCCGCCCGGCTGGCCGAAAACCGGGCGTTGCTTTCCGGTTGGGAACTGCTCGGGAGCACGACACTCAAGCGGGTGCAGGCAAGAATGTGGCAGGTGGTGACGCCCATGGTTGTCCTCGTGCTGGCTTCGCTCTGGTTCGCCTTCCGCCGGCCAACCGAGATCCTGCTGGGCGCGGCGGTGTTGGTACTGAGCGGACTGTGCCTGCTGGCGACGATGGCGGTTGCGGGCTGGTCCTGGAACCTGATGAATCTCATGGCCCTGCCCCTGATGCTGGGTGCGGGGGTGGACTACACCATTTTCATCCAACTGGCCTTGCGCCGGCACGGTGGTGACCTCGGCCTGGTCCGGCGCTCCGTCGGACGCGCGTTGATGTTGTGCGGTGGCACCGCCATGGCCGGGTTCGGCTCGCTGGGATGGTCCAGCAATCCCGGCATGGCCAGCCTGGGCAGGGTGTGCGCCGTCGGCATCGGCGCCAACATGATCATTTCCGTGTTTCTGCTCCCCGCCTGGTGGACGTGGTTGAATCAGAAGGCAGAAAGAAATCCGAAATCCGAATGCCGAAATCCGAAAGAAGCCCGAACTCCGAATTCCGAGAACGGCGACAGGCCATCACGCGCAGCGTCAGGCCCTGCCCTCAACCCTCAACCACCCGTCCTCCATAGCCCCGGCGACGGAGGATCAACTCTCAACTCCTCATCTTTCTATCGCGCCAGCCTGTGGCGTTTCGGCCTGGCCGTCGTGCGGATCCTGCCACCGGGATTGGTGAAGGGCTTTTCCATAATCGTGGCCGAGTTTTATTTTCTTTTCCGCCGCCAGCGCCGCGAGGTGGTGGTGCAAAATTTTCTGCCCGCCTTTGCCGGCGACCGGGCCGCCGCCGAAAAGGCCGCCCACCGGCTCCATCGGAAATTCGCCCTGAAACTGGTGGACCTGTGGCGCGTCGAGGGCGGTGTGCCGGTGCAAAACTGGCTGACCAACCCAGGCGAGCTGGAAATCATCCGGACCGCCCAGCAACGCGGCTGCGGCATCCTTTTCATCACGCTCCACCTTGGCAATTGGGAGCATGGCGGCCTGTTGCTGAGCCAGCTCGGCATCCCGCTGACGATCCTCACCCAGGCCGAACCCGACGATGGCCTCACCGACCTTCGCATCGCGCTGCGGAGGCGTTGCGGGGTCGAGACCCTGATTATCGGCCAGGACAGTTTCGCCTTTGTGGAGGTCATCAAACGGCTTCAAGAGGGCGCGGCGTTGGCCATATCGCTCGACCGGCCGCCGGCCAAGGGCGGTGTTCCGGTGGAATTGTTCGGCCGGCCGTTCGAAGCGCCGCTGGCGGCGGCGGAACTGGCCCGGGTGTCGGGCTGCGCGTTGATCGGGGTGACGATTGTCCGCCGGCGCGCCGGTTACGCCGTGAAGGTGCTCCCGGAATTTGCCTATGACCGCAAGGCGTTGGGCAATCGCGAGGCCCGCCGGGAATTGACCCGGCAAATCCTGCGTGCATTCGAGCCGCAAATTCGACAGGATATAGACCAATGGTATCAATTCGTTCCCATCTGGCCAAAGGACGCGTAGCGGCGTCTCGGCAGAACGCCGCATTCTTTGCTCGGAAACAGGAAGTTGGCGGCGCTCTGCCGAGACGCCGCTACGGAGTTTTGAAAATGCCTCCTAATCTTAATCTTTTCCCGCCGTCTGAGATTAAGAGCAAGATTAAAATTATAATTATGATTCGAGTGAAGTCGCTCGTCCAAGCACTCCGTTTTCTTAATCTTAATCCTAATCCTAATCTTAATCTCAGATTGCCGGGAAGGAATAAGATTAAGAGTAAGAGCAAGATTATGATTAAGAGGAAGATTACGAATCTCGTCGGTTGCAGCATCGCTGCGTTGTGCGTGGCGGCGATGGTTGCCCGCGCCGACGAGCGTGACGTCCAGTTCGACCGCTGGTTGGCCGCTCAGACCAACCTGCAGAGCTGGTCCGCCGACTTTACCCAGACCCGCTCGCTCAAGGTGCTGTCCCAGCCGCTGGTGGCCAACGGCAAGGTTTGGGTGACAGCGCCGGGCCTGTTCCGCTGTGAACTGGGCCAGCCGGCGCAAACCATCGTGCTGCGCCAGCCCAACCAACTGCTCATCATCTATCCGCGGCTCAAGCGGGCGGAGAAATACTCTTTCAGCGGCGTGCCGCCCGGTCCATTGAAGGACGCGCTGGCCCTGATGGATGCCAGCCTCCCCCGGGATCGGGCAACCATGGAAGAACGCTTTCGCCTGCTCTCGGCGACGGAAACGAACTCGATTCTGCAAATGACG
>Ga0116127_1001223_pt1 | contig 16629 bp, 20 predicted proteins | sample June2015DPH_16_1_FD_89731 | JGI IMG/M metagenome (GOLD analysis project Ga0116127, IMG submission 89731) | Peatland microbial communities from SPRUCE experiment site at the Marcell Experimental Forest, Minnesota, USA - June2015DPH_16_100 | ecosystem: Environmental > Terrestrial > Soil > Wetlands... | reverse complement strand
GCAAGTCATCCGCCGTGTGGCAAAGAAGCTGCAACCAAAGTACGGAAAGCTTGGCACTACCGGGGTTATTCGTGCATCAATTCGCATTGCTGAAGGACAAGCCGAAGCGAAGATGGGGCACCGGACTACGGAGGAAGTATGAGAGAGAAACCGATTTTATGACCCCGAAGCTACCTTTGCTTGCCCCTACGGTCAGCCAGGAGAAGGAAAACAACATTCGCACGGATGCGCTGGTCGAAGCAGCCAGGTCGTACAACGCGGAGCAGTGGGGAGGATGTCAAGCCCTCGCCCTCGCAACCAACTCATTGACCACGCTCTGCGGAAGTCTCGCCTTGTTCTCCAGATAATGCGCGGCACGAAGCTCCTTGAACATCGTCACCAAACGATCAGGAATAGCCTCATTTGCCGCCGCAACCGTCAAGGGTCCGATTACCCCATCCACGCGCACCGTGCCTGTTTCTGAGTAACCTAGGGCCACGATTGCCCGTTGCAGCAGCAGCGTCGCCTCTTCATCTCCAAGATTCACAATCGAGTCGAAGTACCGCTTGCCGATCTCCACATCGTTCAGTTGCGCGATGATTGGCTTCCACATCTTGCAGAGATAGAAGTTCTCGACAGCGGGGCCGCGTTGCGCTTGTGGGATAGCTGCGATGGAAGCGTATTCCGCTGGCCAGTAGTGGCTATTGATACCGCTGATTGCGCTACCGCCAGGATCAGGCACGGCTTCGTACTTCCGTTCGCGGTCCTCGAAGCCCATCGTCCAGTTGTAGCAGGTCTGAAAGTCAGTCGCCATTGCTCAGTTCCTCCCGAAAAATCGGGGAGACCGAAGCCTCCCCAGTCTACCCTCGTTGCGCCTCCCCAGAGCGCAACCTCGTTACAGCGTCGTGCTGGCCACGGCAACCGAAGCCGCGCCTGCCGCCGCTGAGTTGATCTCTGCGTAGGCCGCTTCCACGTCCGCCACGAATGGCTTCCAAGCGGCTGAGAATGCCTCGATAGCCTGAACGGTGGCCACGTCTTCCTGCCAGTTCAACCCCTTCGCAGCAATTGCCTGTACGCCGTCAACAAACGCTGTCTGGCCAGTCGATTCGATCAGCACCAGGTCAGCGTGAATCTTCGGGTATGCGGCCTTGCCAACCTTGAGGACGGCAAGAAGACGCTCCGGGAATTCGACGATCTCGACGGTATCATGCACAATCGCGTGTTCGACGATGTGCGCTGCATGGCCTAAGTGCTCAAAGGCCGATAGGACTGGGTTGCTGCTGTACTGCGGGTTCTGCTCGCTCATGGTGTCCTTTCGTGTGCATTGCGCGGCGTTACTCTACGATCTCCGTGTTAAAAGTCCGAAGCGAGCTTCTCGGTCGCAGCAGCTTCGGCCTCAATCGCCACAAGCAGGGCTTCGCCAGCCGCGATACCTGCCTCAATGTCCTTCGATGCAATGGCGGCCTTGACAGCCCCAATAGCGGTCATCAGGTTCTTGCCAGCGGTGCCCCAAGCGGTCAAATCTTCGGTAAGGTTTGCGATGTTCACGATGTTTCTCCTTTGCGCTCTGCGCGGTTGATGGTGCGTGATGGTTTGCGCCTGGTGTGGTCTACGTTCCCCACATGACAGACTTCAGTGCCAACGCGACGAAAACGAATAGCTCAAGCATTGCGTTCCTCCCCGCCGTGGTTGCCGACTGCCAGCCACGGCGGCTCGCTGGCTCGGTGTCAGAAATGGTGATTTTTCGTGCATACGATCCATTGCTGGACTCAATTGGCATCACCTGCCTTTCAGTGCGGACACTTGCGACTTGAGTTCGGCGTTCTCCGCTTGCAAAACATGATATGCTTTGCGAAGCTCATCTAGCTCGGCGTATGCGTTACTCAGTGCATTGTTGCTCACTCGCCCACCTCGTCACAGAATTCCTGCATCGTCAACCCGCCAGTAAAATCTGGCACGATTCCAGCCATTTCTACAATGGTTGGTAGCTCATGGTTCACCTTCTCGCCCTGCTCCAAGTGACGGTACAGCGTATTCCTGCTGATCCCTAGCCACTTCGCTGCCAGCTTCTTGTTGCCACGCGCTTTAATCACTGCACCCTCGACCGCCGAGCGTATCGTCTGCGCCAGCGTCGGGATTGGTGTATCGCCCATGAACAAAATGTACCAGCATTGAGCACGGCTGTCAAGTTAATTCTGCATGAACACAGCAACGCCCCGACCGGAGCCGAGGCGTTTAGGAGGCTGTACGCGATGCACAGATTTCATCATATCACTTCGCTGGGTCTTTTGCCAAGCATCCGCCCACCGCCGCCGCCAGTGCGCCAACCAGCGTGATCCAGTCGGTCGTGCCGATGTGTCCAAGCTGTACGCCGTGCGAGGTCAGCACGTTCGCCACCAGCACAATGCCCACCAGCAGCCCGCCGATGGTCGTCTTCGGGTCAGTCTAGATCGTCTTCATCATCCCTTGCTTGGGCTGGTCAATGCCGTGCTTGGCTTGCACCTCGGCAAGCGTGTCGTTACTGGTCACGCAAGGCGTAGGCGGCGGGTTTCTTGGCGGCAAGGTGCGGACACCGTTGGTGTTTCCGTCCTCAATCGGCTCAGTTGCTTGGTACATAATCGACTCCTGCGGTGATATTTTCGTGCATCACTCTTGCATTGTAAAGCTCAACCGTACTCAAGCGGAAGGGCAATGCAAGCTCGCCCGTCCTGATTTGATGGTTCGCTTGCAGGGCCGCGATCAGCAGACCAATAGCCGTCAGAATGATTCCAATGATCCAGCGGAACTTGCTTTCCAGCTTCCGGCGCTCGTCTGCGCGGCCTCTCGCCTCGGAGATGTAGTCGGTCAAGCACAGCCTGATGTCGCCGATCATCTCTGTGATACTCGGTCTGTTGCCGTCGCCGTAAAGTGTTGCGCTCATGTCTGCCACCGTGTTCTCCAATCTCTCCAGCCTAGAGGAGATGTTCACCAACTGCTGCTCTTCCGGGGTCATAGCCCACCTCGTTTTGGAATCTACAACCCCGCCTTCCCGATTACTGGAGCCTTGGCGGTACTGCCTACTTCACCATTTCGACTTCCGTTGAAAGCGTGTACGTCGCCCCGGACGTGATCGGGTTGGGACTGGGTACAACAAATACATCATACGCATTGGTTGCGTTGCTGGTTGGTGCCGTCAAAATCACCGCCGTTTGGCAAATGTTCGACGCCAGATTATTGCTGCCAGTCGTAATCACATTGCTTTCGTTGGTCGGGTAGATGTACAGTGTCGCCGACGTTGCCGAGCCTGTTGTCCCGGTGCATATCGTCGATGTGATGCGATAGAGCGAGCCTGAGAAGTAGTTGCTGCTGCTGTTGACAGGTAGTGTGATTCCCCCAGAATTGTACGTTCCTGTGGTGAACGTGAACGTAGGCAGGTAGGTGGACGACAGCGGACATCCGTAGTAGTCATAGCCAGCCGCGCATCCCCTGGTATTGGGGGCTGCCGTTATCTGGGATAGGCTGTTCGTAGCAAGTGATGGAGCACTCTTTGGGAGCGCGTTTGAGGCCGCCGACACGGGTGTAGCCGTTACCGCATAGCCGTTACTCTCGGATTCTGTGCCAGTCGTTGTTACTGCCGGAATGAGGGCCTCAAATTGAGTGGTTGAAAGCCCGTCACCAACTACTAGGCCAGTTTTTCCAACCAGTTGAGTTCCGATGGTGATCAGTTCTCCTGCTCCTGTAGAGTATCCAGACCCTGTAACGATAGCCTCAAATTGTGTAGTAGTCAAACCAGATGATAATAATGTGACAACTTGCCCGTTTAGACTTGAATTTCCGCCAGTAAATCCAGTTAACGTGACCAGTGCCCCTGATGTTAATGCTGGACTTTGTGTCGTAGTCGTAAATGTCAGTGTGCCGCTAGACCCTGTAAATCCGCTGATTGCGAGAGTTTGCCCCAGAGGTCCGATGAACTCAATGCTCGATCCTGATGTAAACGAGTTCGCAGCCGTCACCGTGGCCAAGTCACACGGTGCTGGAATTGGCGAGCACGAGCCGCTGTAAGTCGCAATCGTCAGCGACGTTATGTTGCCGCTGGCTGTTGGAATGCCAGAATTGTACTCCCACGCATTAGAAGCAGGGCTATACCAAACGTAGTTGAAATTCCCTGTAGATGGGTTAAAGAACATCATCTTGCCTATGTTCCACCCATCCGGCGTCTGGGTACCGTACTGCGCCGTGAAGCCCAAGTTTGCATTCCCCAGGTAAATGTCTGGCGTTCCATACTGACCATTGTTGTTGCTCCACGCAATATTGGTGCTGGTGTTTTTGTTGATCGCAGTGGTCCCGTCGCTGAAGTACATCGCCTTGGCATAGGGGTTGAAATCGAATCGTGGCGTTGAGTCGGTCGTAATCTGTGCCAAGAAGTCATTCGACGTGAACATCCAACTAAACGCACTCGAATACTGATCGTTTAGTTGCACCTGCCCAGTTTTCAGCGTAAGGATGGGCTGGCCGTCACCAGTGCTGTTCGACAAAACCTCGCCAAGTTCTGCGCCATTCTTGAGGCATCCGTTGTTCGAGCAAATCTGCCAGTTGTAGCTGAAAGGGCCTGTTGCCACCTGCAACTGCTCCAATTCAAATCCCTGATTGAAAACGACGCGGAATGTCGGCTGGATTCGCTGCCCCGCGCCTGATGGAACGTAATAATCAACAAGGCAAGCACGTCCGCCATAGTCAGATTCCCACCGCAGATAATCGAATATTACATTCGCGCCAACCACTCGAACTTTGCAGTATAGCTCTTGCTGCCCCCCTTCCACATCCAGGCCGACTACGCGGTTCGCATTGAGCGGGTAAGATACGCCACTTGGATAAATTTCAGCGTCAAACGCAATTGTGCCAGCCATAGGCCAATAAAGCGGCGTGGTTGTATAAATGGCTCCCAAGTCTGTCGAATTCAAATTGGAGTATGCAGGCGCAGTCAACGTCACGGTACCGCTCGCTGTAGCATTCGCTGGCAAGCACGGCGTTCCGGTGCAGATGTCGAATTGAAACTGAGATTCGACAAGCAGGACGTGTGCGCCGGAGGGGATTCCAGTGCCGGTGATTGTAGACTCAAGTCCTGTTACCGTAGGTCCGCTGATCCCGGCATTGATGTTGCCTGAGCCAGTATAAGGTGTGCCAGTCAGCGTGACGGATGTACTCCCGCTGGTCAGCGTGCATGGGTAATCCGCTTGGTATGTGCCGCCGCTATTCTTCCAAGTCAGGTTGTGGAAGCTCTGATTCTCGAAGTAGCAACTATACGAGCCACTCACTGTGCTTGCAGTCTGCAACATGACGCCATTGGTGCTGATCGGCTCTATAACATTGCCAATCGGAATGACGTAGCCGCCGCCGCCGATAGTCGTGCCGTTCACCAGTGATGTGATGCTGCCTACGCTGAAGCTGCTCGCCCCGGCAAACGTGATGGTTGGCGATCCGGCTGTTAGGCTGCCCACCGCCGAAGCGATAATGATGCTTGTCAGCCCTGCATAAAACGTGAAATTCACATTCGAGGCCGTGCCCTGTGCGTTGACGCTCATCGTGGCTGTACAGCCGCTAGTGCAGGAACCGCTGTTGGCTGTGATCGTCGTATAGGTACTGGAAGTGCCAAGCACATACGGCGGGATATTAGGCACAATGTAAATCGTGTTCGGCGTCTCGCCTACCAAGATGGTTTTTGCTTGCGAGTTCCCTGTAAACCCAGTGTCGTAGACCCCAGTGATCTCATTCGATCCGCTGGTGATGGTGCCAGGAAAATCATAGCTCAGAGTAACAGACGGCGACGTGCTGCAAGACTTCCCCTCATAATTCAGGCCGCCGTTGCAGTAGTCTGAAACGTAGGCAAAGTCCGGGATGGTAATCATCGGCGGAGCAACATTGCCACACAGCAGCAGCGGCTTGGCGGCCATTACAGCGGGGGTGATTGTAGCGGGAAAGCCGCCTGATCCATCACCGTTCGCCGCCACGTTCGTCACCACGTTTGGCAGCGGCAAGCTGGTATTCCCAAGCCATGTCTTGTTATTGATGAGCGTTCCATAAAACGCTTTTCGGGGAAGCGCAGACGTAAATGGCGGGGCTGCTCCATTGCTGGAATCTGCAATAAAGTCACCGCCGTAGGTCGTTATGCTGTTGACGTAGCTGTACTGGTCAAGAGGGATTTCCTGCACTCCGATCTGATCGTTTTCCATACGGCCCAGATAGACTGTGATGTCACTGGTGCCAGTACCATAAGCGTCTTCTATACAAACTGCACGCTGGAATCCGTCAACCTCGTCTGCCCAGAAATAGGAATCCTGCACGCTCACGATCTCGCCGCCGCAGTGTGTCGTATCCGCCCAGCCAGGGCCAGCCTTTTGCCTGTAGACGGAAGGCAGCCAATCATGGAGGTTGCGGCTCGGCTCGCAACCTCCATCCCCCGCTGCAAGGCAGGTAGCGGGATTCCACTGCGGCCCTTGGCCCAGCTTGTTACCGTCCTGATAGAGCGCGTAGTCAGCGGTTATCGGAATCGGCACCAGCCGAGTTCCCGGCATATAGACGCCGCCCTGTGCCCACACTGCCGTGCTCGAAAGAGCGCAACTCACCCCGGCGGGAGCCGTTAGATATGCCTGTCCACCCCATCCAGTAGAGAGTATGTTGGCTGATTCTTCATTGATTGCTTGCACCGCAGCGTAGGCAGCATTGAATGCGGCGAGATCGTCTGTTGAGCCGTCGCATTTTGCGCCGTAGCTGATAACATTGATAAAATTGACAAGCGAATAATTAACGGAAACATTCATTCCAGGATATATCGTCACTGGCGTGGTGTAGATGTTCGGATAAACCCCTCCGCTCAAAACCGCATAATACCCCTGATTCACAGCAGCATAAGCAAGCCACTGTCCAGTCGATGACGCAGTGAATGGATTTGATAGAGGAGTGTTGATCGCATCGGCGTAGATCGTCGCCCGTACAGTAGTTCCCGTCAAATACACTGTCACAGTGCAGGACGGAACAACCCCGTTCAAGTAGTTGCTGGAGGACAGTCCAGAAGTGACCGCATTTTTCGCGCCCTGCTCACAAAAACCACCGATAGGGGCAGTTTGGCAGATGAGCGGCAGTGGAAGCAATACGATGAGAAAGGCAATCAATCTCTTCATGCCGTAAGTTTACAATCACCATGAAATATATCTTCCATTTTTGGGGTTTTGTGCTAGTATAGTTGATGAGATGAGCAAAAAACCGATCCTTTTCGTATCCGACTCCATATCCGCAAGTTCCGGGCTTGCCCGTATAACCCGCGATCTGGCCGTTCTCGTTCACCAGAACCTCGGCGACCGTTTCCGCGTGGCTACCGTCGGTTATGGCGGAGCTGGAAGCATCAAATTTCCTTTTCCACAGTATCATTTGCACACAATCGACAATTGGATAACTCCAGAGCTTCCCGCCATTGCTGATGACTTCGCTCAGGGGGATGAGCCGATCATCTGTTTTGTTTGGGATGCTTCCCGCCTCTACTGGTTGGGAACGCCGGAGAAGTGCCACGATTCTCGGCTGCGGTATTGGGTAGAGAACGCTCCGAAAAAGCTATGGATCTACGGCGCAATCGACGCGGAAGGGCCAAACGGCAAAATATCTCACAGTATCGCTCAGACGTACAAGGGGTTTGATCGAGTTCTTGACTACACCGAATGGTCCACTCGCATCACCGGAAACGCGGAGCACCTTCCTCACGGAATCGACACCAGCGTATTCTACCCACGAGACCGGAGAGCAGCCAGATCGTCCTTCGTCCAGCACGGCTTTCACGGTCTGAAGCAGGATTCGCTCTTGGTTGGGATTGTGGCGACGAATCAGGCGCGGAAGAACTGGCAACTGGGCATGGAGGCTTGCCGTATCCTGCTGGACCGTGGTCACGATGTGCGCGTGTGGGCGCATACGGACGTTATGACGCGCTATTGGGACTTGGACGAACTCGTTACCGACTACGGGCTGGCTGGCCGCGTGGCTGCCACGGTGAACCGCTTCACTGATGACGAACTTGCGGAATTGTACTCGGCTTGCGATGTGACGCTCGGAGTAGGACCAGAGGGCATGGGGTATCCAATTATGGAGTCTCTCGCTTGCGGGGTGCCGTGCGTCACCGGGAACTATGCGGCGCAGTCGGAGTACGTTCCTAAGAAGTATCTCGCTGATCCGATTGCCTTTTACTACGAGGGCGCATTCTGCTCCAAGCGTCCTGTTTTCAACGCATCAGAGTGGGCGGACAAGGTGGAGTCTGCCGCGCTGGAATCGTCTCAGGTGGCGCGGGAAAGCATCCTGCCAGAATCGCTGGACTGGAATAACCTCTGGCCCCGGTGGTCAGAGTGGTTTATGGAGGTGTGAGCGGTGAAGATCAGCATTGACCTTGACTGCACACTCTAGCACCACCAGAACTTTTTCCGCGCCCTGATCCCGGCCATGCAAGCGGCGGGGCACCAAGTCGGAATTCTGACCAGCCACAAGATCATCCACCGTCCGGCTGACTTGGCGCTGCTCAGGGAACGCGGTTTCCCAGAGCCGAACTTCTACTTAGGCCGCGCTTTAGACAGCAAGGGCGAAGACTACGCCATTCTCAAGGCAAGAGCGATCCGCGAGAACGGTGTTGATATGCACTTTGACGATGGACTGGCCGAGCAGATTCGCACCGAACTGGGCGAAGATGCTTACCGGGTTATCGCCATGACACCGAGAGGGAGAGAGGATGAGCATTATGACTGAGAAGAAGATTGTGGTGCCGGAAGTGGATAATAGGTTTGACGCCTTTTTAGAGAGTTGTATTGCGACTGCCCCAGAGGGAGCTGACCACATTGACCTGTATTGCAACGGAGTTCTAGTGGAAAGCCTAAAGCTTGCAGCCTACAAGCGCGGGAGGGATGGAAAATGATTACCATTTCTGATATAGGGACGGACGATGGAACATACCAAGAGCATCGGAAACTGGTGAGGATGTTTGGACCTGTTCACATACGCTACCAACGGGTCTCAGGAAAGCCGGAAGAGTGGGCGTACTTTGGCAATGATGGACGGCAGTTGACGGAATTTGACTGTATTCATCCTTGCCTGACGGGTCAGTTGATATTGCCGGACGTATTGGCGGAAATGGAGGGGAAATGAACACTTCTCTTGAGCATCTTGTCAACCCGTCAACCGATCCAGATGAGCTTGATTGCGCTCTTGGCAGGGATTTTCACGTTTACTTGCGCGTCCAGAACCGTCCCGACCTACTGTTGAACGCGATCAATTCGGTTCCTGAATTCCACCGACACATGACAGTGATGGACAACTCGCCGGACCAAGTGACCGACCGCCTTCCGCCGGGAATTGACGTGTTTCGCCCTCCTGTTCCTCTAACCTTCACTCAATCGCACAACTGGTTTTTTCAGGATGCGCGGAATCGTGACTGCAATTTCATGGTTTGGATGCACTCGGATGCCTCTTCCGTCAACAACGGCCATCTTCGCCTTGTTGATTTTGTTCGCAAGCATTGCGTCGGTAAGCGCAAATGGGGGCTGGCATGGACATTCTACGACTCCCTCGCCGCTGTTAACCTCGAAATGATCGACGACGTGGGCGGGTACGACACTGTATTTCCCAAGTATCTCTGTGACAACGATCACACTTACCGTATGCGGGTGCGGGGGTGGGAAACCATCGACACCGGGATTCACACGGAGCACATCGGTTCATCCACAATCAAGAGCGACGCTAGGTTGCGGTTCACGAACGATATTGTTCACCAAATCGACTCTCACTATTACCGCGCCAAGTGGGGAGGCGACCCTGACAAGGAACAGTTCCAGGTTCCGTTCAACCGCCCGGACGTGTTCGGGGATTCCCTCAAACCTGTAGGAGTATGGTAAAATGAGGATTGATGTGTTAAATTCTAGGCATGGCGACTAAAAAGCAGCGCAAACAAGCAAACTTGGAATTTTCGAGGCCGGAAGACTCTCGTCTGTATGATCTATTGCAGCGTTTGGCGCATGAAAGACGCTACCCTCTCGCTACGTTTATCATTCTAGGACTTCATGACGCTTTCGGCCATCTCCTCACCGAACCCGAAACCGCTCCTCCAGCGATTCCATATCCGCCCCCTCCGCCGACCAGCAGAACGGTTGCAGGGGGCATGGACCGCGAAGATCATCACACGCCGAGCGCCGCATCGGAGATTCCGCCGATGCCTCCGCCATTCGTGGAACCAATTGCACCAAGTCCCGCTCCGCAGATACCACCCTTGCGTCAGATGAGCGCCACGGAACTCGCCGCGATGTCAGGGCTTCCTCCAGAACTCCATCCGACTCCATTGCTGTAAGCCATTGCTCCGCCGTGGTTTGCGTCTGTTCACGCCAAACGTCTTGCCATCCCTTCGTGAACCCGGACTTGTCTCCATTCCTCCGGGCAAAGCGAAGGGATTTCTGTACAGGGTGGGTCAGTCCTTTGGTCCAGTGGGAATGCCTACGTCCGCCGCGTGACTGGCCGATAACGACCGCCGTCAGCATGATTTCCTGCTTCAGCACCGCCAGTTCCCCAACCACTCCCCACCGATGCGCTACCGAGCGGATAATGTCGTCGTCCTGATGTGGGATGAGGATGATCTTATGCAGCGCAGAACTCTTGTCACGGAACAAGCCAGACTGCCATGTGTGCCCGTTGAATGACACGTCGCCGACACGCTCCAGCGGCCCCAGAACGCGCCGCAGATGCACAGACAGCACCTCGGCCAGCAAGCCAACGTGACGAACGCCAGAGAGTCCGCTGAGTCCCTTGGCTTCAAGGTCTACACGCGCCGCCATCTCTCGCACTGCCTGTTTTGCGCCCTCACCTGGCAATACGTCCACCAAGCCAGCCTCCACCCCGGCGTACAGCATTGCCGTAGACGATGCGAAGGTTGGCTCATAACCGTGGAGCAGCGCGTACTTGCGTTCGCAAGCATCAAAGTCATCGAGAGCAGAGGCGGACAGGATCACTGCTGAGGTTTCTCCGGGTACAGGTCGCGGAGCTTTTTCTGTTGAGACGCAACTGGGATAGCGTATGCGGCAGACCATGCAGGATTGACATCAACGCCCTTCTTCTGGGCTTCCTGAACCACTTTCTTGATTCCGTCCGTGATTCGGATTCGGTCGGCATAGGGTAGCTTCTGAAGTGTCTCCAGTTCGCCGGTGGGAGGCCGCGTAAGCCACTCGCGAACCAATGGACTCTCTACCAACTTTGCGATGGCAGTAGGCCCCAGCGTAGCTCCGATGGTTCCACCAATACCGGCACCCAGTCCACGGTCCATCAAAGCGCCGATGACGGCACCCACGCCGCCCGACATGAGACGCGCCACCTGGTATCGTCCCATCCCCTCCTCGCCCTTTACCCACTTGTCAAGGAGTTTTTCACGCAATGCGCGAATGTTCACCTCCGGCACTTCTACGGTCTTGGTCTTGGGAGGTTCTGCCGTGACACCTTCGGGATATTCAGGGATCTTCGCGGTGGGACGGGAACTCTCACTGGAAAGCGCGCTCAACCGCTCACGAGCAGAACGGAGTCCCTTCACCAGTTCGGGGATAGTGTGATTGAAGGAGCCCAGAAGATTCAACTGTTTGGCTTCATCTTCCGTCCGTGCCCATTCCGGGGAAGCGCGTTCCATCGTTTTCGTAGCCGCATCGGAGGGATTGTACTCCTTGCCAAATGCCTGCTTCATTCTGCGCCAGTAATCGCTGGCGTCTTTACGTTCCGCGCCCACGCCGTTATCGTCAGCAATACGCTGCATCTCGTTCCCGAATGACTCATGAAGCGTGTCATAGGCAGCGTAAACGTCACCGGGAAGCGTCCCCTTGCTCAGTTCCCGGTTGAGTTCGGAGTAGTAGCCCTGCAAGTCCTCATAGTTGAACGTGTCACCCTTCTGGATTCTGGTCTGAATGTCGTCGAGAATGCGAGGGTTAGCCTCAGAGCCTCGTATCTGAGACCCCTTGATCTTGCTTGCGGCATCTTCCAGTCCAGCAACCACGTTTCCAGAGTCCGCTTTAACGTGGTTGAGCTTTTCGTTGACCGCGCTGAATTTTTTGTTCCCCTCTTCCAGAGCCTCCTCGCGGGCAGTTTCAATCTCCGCCCTCAAGTCCTTAGACTGACGCGCAATGTATTCCTCAAGGCCTGCACAAGCATCAGGAATCGCCCGCGCCGCCGCGTTGGCCTGTTCTGCTTCAGTCTTCGCAACCAGATGCTCCATGTGCGCCCGTAGGTTCTTCTTCTCTGCCAACTGCACATCAGACTCATGCTTCTTTAATGCTGCACGGTTGGCTTCCTCAGTTGCCTTTGCTTCCTTTCCTGCCTTCCGTGCCGAGGTGGCTACGTCTTCTTTGACCGCTCGCTCTCCGAGTCCAGTCAGTTTCTGCGCTACCGAATGCACTCCCTTACGCATGGTTCCTGCAAGGTTCTTCGCGCCTTTTGCCGCTGCACCGCCAACTTCACCAGTTGCCCACATCCCCGCTCCCTGCCCGACAAGATGAGCGGTCGCCTTCACAGGGTCTTCCTGAAACTCCTTAACCGCTTGCTCAACCTGAGGCCGAAGAAATGCCCCCACAAAACCAAAGGGGTTTCTTGGTGCCTCTTCAATTGAACTTGCGACGCTTGACGCAAAACCCTTCGCGGTGTCAACCGGGTGCGACACAATCGGGATGACGTTCTCCGCCACTCCACGAGCAAAAGTGTCGGCAAGGTTCCTCGGCTTGCTCTGCCACTCTTCCCGGCGCGGGTCGGGGGTGACGAGCAAATCCATCCTGCGCTGGGCAGCGTTGCGCGGGTCGTCGGGTAGCGGCTCCCCTGTAGGTGTGCGGTTGCTTGGGTCATTCGGGCCCGCGTATTGTTTGGGGGCAGATTCTGGGGGAAACTGCTTCTGCAATACCGACTCAATCTGCTGATCCGACATGGAATCAGGGAACTCGCCGATATTGCCGTCTGGAAGTTGAACGCGCTTGGGCATTACTCCAACCTCCCGCTCGCCGGGTTGTACTTGAGCACTTTCGGCTGTGCTCCCGCAGCGGGCTGGTTTCCACTTCCATACGCAGCCGCCTGAGCATCACGCGCCGCTTTCAGGTTCTCATGTGCTCCATCAATCAACTGACGCATAACATCAGGAGGTAACGCTCCAGTAGTAGGGCTGTTTGCCCACTCTTGAATGGTATTTCCCCATCCAGTGTGATTTTTGATGTAGTCAAGCGCCTGAGTGGTAAATCGGCCAGCGGAAGCGCGTTCCAATGCCACCGCGAGACGCCTCTGGTTAATTGCGTCATTCGGCTTGGCTGCCACTTGGTCTGCGATAGACGATAGCTTTGTTGCCTCCACCACGTCCGCATCTGCCTTGTTTTGCGGTGCCGTTGCGTTCTTCTTGTGGGCCAGACCAGTGAATCCGGCAACTACCGGAGCACCTTTCGGCTGCACGGGACGAGCACCAGTCGAAGGCTTTGGTCCCGCTGAGGGAGGTTTTTGTTCGGAGGTCTGCTCTTCGCCTTGCTGCGGTTCCACGTCGATCACCGCGCCTTCTGGAGTCGTGACGGAGGTGAGCGATACCATGTGCATTTGCCCATCGTCTCCCGGCTGCGGAGTCTGACGAGTTGTCACCTTTGCAGCGTCTTCCGGTCCAAGATCGCGCAGAATCGCCCCGCTCATCGGGTCCACCAGCACCGCATGGCCCTTTACCTTCTTGAAGATAGGCTTTGGCTTGGCTACTGGCCACCACGCTCCATTGAACTCCACAAAGGACTGCCCAGCGTTGCGCGAAGCCTCTGGAATGGGATTCCCAGCCGGGTCCGTCGCATCTGAGGGAAGCTGGCTGCCGGGTAACGGAGGAGACTTGGATTTCGATCCTTTGAACTTCCCGCGCTCCTCTATCTCCTTCATCATGTCAGCAAACTTGCTCTTCTCTGCGTCTTGCTTCCGGTTTTGCAGTGCAGTATCCTGAGCCGAAAAAATGTCGCCCAAGTTGGCCGGAGTGTTCGGCTGGTACGTCGTCCCCTTGCCGCCGTGAACGATGCGATGAAGCCGTTGCATCAGGTTGGGAGCTTGAGTCGGATGCGCGTAGAGCTTGCTCAGTTCGTCAATAAGCTGGTTGTTCTGCTCCGGCGTGAGTCCGCCTTGCTTTAGCCGCTGCTCGATCAGATTGGCCTTGGCTTCGATCCCGGCATTGTCCAAAGCCATGCGCTGCTCACGGCGCTCGCGGTCAAGCTCCGGCGCTTCCCCAGACACGACTTCCGCAGTGCGTTTCGCAATGGGCTTGAGCACCGTACCAGTTACCTTCGCCCCCTTGCCCAACGCATTGCCTACGCCCTCAAGAATGTCCACCAAAGCCATAGTCGTTCTCCTTTAAGCAGAACTTGCGTCAAGTGCATATAGCGCCACAACGCAAGCCGCGCTCCCGTCAATGTACCACTGCGACAAGTCCAACTCGCCCTCAGTCGCCACGCCGTAAGCAGGGAGGCTGGTCACTGTTCCCGACTGGATAATCATGGCCGTCACGTTTGCATCCTCGCCTGCCACGTTGCCGTAGTTGACATAAACCTCTCCCGAAGGAGATGAGTCTACGCTGATGCCCAACTGTCGAGCTTGAAACGAGTAGGTCTTCGTTGCCAGACTGAGATTCTTGAGCACGTTAATGGGAGTTCCCGGCGTGACCGTGATGACTCCAAGCGGGGTTACTCCGCCGATTGCCCTTTGAAACGGTTGCGACATACTTCCTCCTTAGTCCTCTGCTGACTGCGCATTACCGGCTCCGGGGGTACCGCCAACGTCGCCCTTCTCCGGATTCATCGTTGCGATTTCCGCCGCTGCTTTTGCGATTTCGTTCCAATCGCTGATGGTAGATGCCCTACGAGCGGTCTTCATCGTTGCCACGTCATTGATGTTGTTCGTGGCCATGCCAAGATCAGACGCTCCAAGTCCTCCCGCCTGACCCGCCGCGCCCTGCTGCAATCCGCCTTCCAGATTGATGATATTTGCCCGTTCGCCCGTCTGGGCAGCGTTCGACTGCGCCGCTGTACCGCCTGACCGGGGGGCAAACTCCGCAAGAGTCTTCTGCTGCTGTCCGGCTTGCTGCTGCCCCGCGCTGATTTCCGGTGCAAGCGTCTGCGCCATCTTCGTCGGATCGCCGCTCAGAAGGCCGAGATCGTAATTCAGGGCCGCAGTGGTGCCCGTCTCGCCGATGCCAGTTTCGTATCCGCCAAGCGCACTCAGTTGATTCTCCTGAGTCTGCGCCGGATCGCCTTCTGCCAGATCAATCAAGCTCCCGATAAATCCGCTCATCGCCTTCTCCTAATTCGCTTGCACCTGAGCCGTCAAAAGCCCATTAACAAAAGTCATGCTGCCCTGCGAACCAAGGGCCGTCAGTGCTGCTGTTGTTATGGTAGCCGATATTCCTGCTGTTGCGTTAGCGGTAAATGCCCCAGTTGAAGAATTGTATCCCGTCAGATACCCCCCCGCAGTAGCCGGGGTGTTTTGTGGAACCACCTGAAGCACCGTTGTACCTACATAGGCAGACCATGCGCGGTTGGCAAAGAATACTTGGCACCCCTGACCGCTCCCAAGAGCAAGCGTTGACCCGCCGCTGTTGATGGATGAACTGTCGCTTGTGGTCAACGTAATCGCGCCAGTCCCTATGTTTAGAATTGATGTCTGAAAGTTCGTCTTCACTGCCGAGTTCAGGGACACAGAGATAGCAGATGAGGTATCGAACAGTACAATTCCTTGATAATCAGTATCTTGCAGCGTGTACGATGTGCCAGTTCCTTGCAAGTTGATACCAGACGTGTAAGCATTCTGCGCGTAGCTTGAGTTCGTGTTTCCAGCAGACCCAGAGTTGGGCGATACCGTCCCGATAGGAGATACACCCGCCCTCGAATTGTTTGTGATTAGACTCATTTTTTCTGCTCCGCCTCCAATGCCGCGATGCGCGTATTTAAGGCGCTTATAGCCTCAAAGTGGTTTTGCAGCTTGTTAAAAATCAACTGGTGCATCTGGTCAACGTGCCGTGTCAGATCATCTCCAGTCTTTCCTTCGGCCTTTGGAGGCGTGAATTGAATGTTCTGTGCGCTCATCGAACCCCTCCTGCTTGTTGAATGTGCCCGAACGGGTGAAACTTCTCGTATTCCCTACTGCGCTCCCATGTGCCGATCCATCCTACAAGATCAAAAAGATACCATTCTGCGCTCGACGTGACCTGCCAAGCGCACGTCTTCCATTTTAGCGGAGGAACCTTGAGCGCGATCTTTGCAGGGACAAACAACGACCCAGCCGCCGGGAATGTCACTGACACATCACCCTGGTCTGTGTTCAGCGTCACGGTAACGGGTTGACTTGATGCGTATTGGAGGTCAACCAGGTAGCAATGGCCCCAGTCGCTCAGGCCGCATGATGTGGCTTCCGTCACCCGCGTTTGAATTGCCAGGGGCAGACCAAAGAAATCAGGCTGCCAGAGGTCTAGCTCTGTTGGGTTGTTTGTCGGCCACGAGAACGTCGCTTCAATGTCGATCAGGTCTTGCGGCTGGTTGCCTCCCCAGTCCAGAACATAGGGAGACAGGACGCCATTTGCCGCCAGAGATGCTGGAGAGTACCCCGTAAGCGCAGTCTGGTACTGGTTGG
>Ga0116127_1001221_pt1 | contig 16648 bp, 7 predicted proteins | sample June2015DPH_16_1_FD_89731 | JGI IMG/M metagenome (GOLD analysis project Ga0116127, IMG submission 89731) | Peatland microbial communities from SPRUCE experiment site at the Marcell Experimental Forest, Minnesota, USA - June2015DPH_16_100 | ecosystem: Environmental > Terrestrial > Soil > Wetlands... | reverse complement strand
GAATATCTTGGCTTCGGCTGCCTGGCCGCATCGGACTGCACGGTGCACTTGTTCGCGGATGAGACGAATCATGCGGTTCATTATCCGCTCCTTCAACACGTGTTGCTCTCCACGCGCAAGAGCCTGGCTTGGAATCCGGACTATTGGTTCACGCAGCCGGGAGATCATCACTACCGCATGGCGCTCTTTCCGCACGCCGGGGGGTGGCGATCGAGCTACCGTGAGGGTTTTGCCTTCAACTATCCCCTGGCCGCTTTCGTGGCCGACGAAGAGGTCGAGCCTGCTGTACAACCTCTGCCCAGGTCGGCTCAATTTGTTAAGATTGAACCACCCAACCTTGTCCTGACCGCGTTGAAAGTGTGCGAAGATGACGACTCGCTGGTCTTGCGCTTTTACGAAGCGGAGGGCTTCCAATCTCAAGCCCGAATTCGCTTTGCGCGAAGCGTCCGCCAGGCCTGGAGAACGAATTTAATCGAAGAAGATTCCCAACCCTTGCCGGTGTCATCGGACGGGGCTTTGGATTTCCCGGTGAAACCTTGGGAGATCGTTACCCTTAAAGTGGCCGCGTAGGGGTTTGGAGTTGATGCCACCGCCTGTCATTCTGAGCGAAGCGAAGAATCCCCGCATTTGAAAGCTCAAGCAGTGCGGAAAAATGCCGGGATGCTTCGCTGCGCTCAGCATGACAGACCCGAAAGTAGTATGAGAAGGTGATTATGAATTGCCACAGGATTCTTCTGTCTCTGATTTGCGGGTTGACCTTGATGTCCGCGACCCTAAGTCTGGCGAGCGAGCGCTATGACGTCCTCATTGAACGAGGGGCAGAAGCCAAGATGCGGGATGGCACGGTGCTCCGCGCGGACATTTACCGGCCCAAGGCCGACGGGAAGTTTCCGGTTCTGCTCCAGCGGACGCCTTACGACAAGCGTGCCGGCGTGGATTTTGGCCTTCGCGCTGCCTCGCAAGGATACGTCGTGATTATTCAGGACGTGCGTGGTCGTTACACTTCTGAAGGCGAATGGTCGCCCTTCAGGCATGAGTCACAGGATGGCTACGATACCGTCGAATGGGCAGCCTCACTTCCTAACTCGGACGGCAAGGTGGGGATGTTCGGCGGATCATACGTCGGGGCCACGCAGATGCTTGCCGCGATCACGACCCCACCCCATCTTGCGGGGATCCATCCTTTTGTAACCGCCTCCAACTATCACGACGGTTGGACCTACCAGGGTGGCGCCTTCGAGCAATGGTTTAACGATTCATGGACCTCGATCCTGGCGCTGGACACTCTCAACCGCCGCGCGCAGGCGCGTGCAAATGTCCTGCACCGCGTCTTGAAGCTGCCACTCCTCTCTTACCCCTTATTTGACGCTGACGTGGACGGCGACTCCACAGAAGCTCCCCAGGGACTGGCTCCTTATTTCGTCGATTGGCTGGCGCACCCAAGCTTCGACGACTATTGGAAGCAAGTATCCATCGAAGACCATTTCTCGCAGATCACGGTTCCCAGTTTCCACGTCGGCGCCTGGTACGACATCTTTCTGGGCGGATCGCTCAGGAATTACCTCGGAATCAAGGCGCGCGGTGGCAGCGAGGAGGCGCGCCGGGGTCAGCGCCTGATGGTTATTACCGGCGGGCACGCGGGGGCGGGCCCTCGGATCGGCGAGGTTGATTTCGGCCGCGACTCTGTGGTCAACGACGACGATCTGGTGCTGCGCTGGTATGACTACCTGCTGAAGGGTGTGAAGAATGGCCTGGAGAGCGAAAAGCCTGTGAAACTCTTCGTTTTGGGTAAAAACGTTTGGCGGGAGGAAGACGATTGGCCGCTCGCGCGCGCCAGGATCACGCGCTTTTATCTTCATTCTCAGGGCAAGGCGAACTCGCTTTCTGGCGATGGTACGCTGAGCACCTCGGAGCCTTCAAGCGAGCACGCCGATCAGTACGTCTACGACCCTGCTGACCCTGCACCGACGCGCGGTGGCCCGCTGTGCTGTAACCCCGAGCACCTGGCTGCAGGAGCGGTTGACCAACGTCCTGTCGAGGCCCGAAGTGACGTACTGGTTTATTCCATGCCGCCGTTCAAAGAGGACTTCGAGGTCACCGGCCCCGTCAGCGTTGAACTTTACGCCAGCTCATCCGCGGTGGATACGGACTTCACCGCGAAGTTGGTGGACGTTTGGCCGAATGGCTTTGCGCAGAATCTCACGGAGGGAATCTTGCGGGCCTGTTACCGCAATTCCCCTGAAAGAGTTGAGTTCATGAATCCGGGTGAGACCTACAAACTCTCTATCGATCTGTGGGCCACGTCGAACGTTTTCCTGAAGGGGCACAGGCTGCGCTTGGAAATCTCCAGCAGCAATTTTCCGCGCTTTGACCGCAATCTGAATACCGGCGAAGACGCGGGCCGTGGGACTCGCTGGGTGAAGGCGACCAATACGATTGTCCACGACAGAGAGCATCCCTCGGCGGTCGTCCTTCCCGTGGTGCCGTAACAGGATGGTGAGAAAGCGCTATGTCCTGTCGTCATTCTGAGCCTCATCTTGACTACAATTCAAACGGTCGCCCATAATTCCCCTTACCGGAAAAGGAGTGGGACCATGGCAACTGCTGGCGACTCGCAGAAGGTAGTGGTCGTTACGGGGGATGTGACGTTGGATTGGAACCTGGCGCGCAGCCGGGGACCGGAGGCGCAAGGCCCTGCCTGGGAGCCGGAGGTTTGTTCGCGGCTCACGTGGCAGCGCGGTGGGGCTGCCTTGCTGGCCGATCTGATCGAAGGGGTGGCGGCGCAGATCCACGATCGCGCCGCCTATGAGATCCGCCAGCCCGATACGCCGCGCCGCACCGGGACCGCCGTTCATGCTCCCATCGGGCCCGAAGACCCGCGGTTCCACCACTCCTATGCCTCGTGGCTGGCCTGTGCGTACGCCACCGCCAAAGGCTTCGAGAAGGAGAAGCCGGCGTGGCGGGTGGCGGAGTTCCAAGGCTTGAACCGCTGCTCGACTTCCGGCGCCTCGGACGACTGGGCGCGGGTGGTGAATGACAGCCCCGCTGCCAGCTTGGTGGTGCTCGATGATGCCGACTTGGGGTTCCGCTCCAAGCGCCAGCTTTGGCCCGCCAGTCTGACCGCACCCGGGAGCCGTCCCTGGGTGCTGGTAAAGGTGAGCCGTCCAGTGGCACAAGGAGAGCTCTGGGACCACCTCTCGGCGCACCACGCCGATAGACTCATCGCCCTCATGACGGTGAATGATCTGCGCCTCACGGAAGTGCAGATCAGCCGCGAGCTTTCCTGGGAGCGCACGGCCCAGGATCTTGCCTGGGAGGTCATCTACAATCGCCATCTCAGCGGCCTGGCGCGCTGCGCTCATGTGGTGATTTCGTTCAATGCGGCCGGTGCATTCCTGTATTCGCGAGACGGCGAGCGTGATAGCCCGTGCCGGCTGCTCTTCGATCCCGAAGTGGTGGAGGGCATGTGGGAGCAGGGCTACCCGGGGCGGATGGTAGGCTATACCTCCTGCCTGACGGCTGGTATCGCGAAGCAACTGATGCTCGCGCCCGAGAAGCCTGATATCCGCCAGGGGATCCGCACCGGACTTTCGGCCCTCCGTTGCCTGCATCGTGAGGGCTACGGCCAGCGCGGCGCCTCGGCAGCGGAGGTCAACCTCGAGTTCCCGCTCCGCACGGTCGTTGACGCGCTGGCGTCTGATGATACGCCGTACCAGGAAACGGCCGTGCCGATGCGCACGGGGTCCACGTATTGGACCATCCTCGGAGACCGTCATCAGAGCAATCTCGAAGAGGTGGCGCGCGAGGTGGTGCTGAAAGGGCCGGAGCGGGTACTCAAAGGAGTGCCGCTGGGACGATTCGGAGCCCTGCTGACGGTAGATCGCCAGGAGATTGAGAGCTTGCGCAGCATCCGCTCCTTGGTCAGCGAGTACGTGGCTCAACCACATCCCAAGCGCCCCCTGTCGATCGCCGTGTTTGGTCCTCCCGGAGCGGGGAAATCGTTCGGGATCACCCAGCTTGCGCTGGCGCTCCGGCCGGGCGAGATCGAGCCCAAGGAATTCAACCTGTCCCAGCTCGGGTCCACCGACGAGCTGCTGTCGGCTTTGCACCAGGTCCGCGACATCGGGCTGGGCGGAAAGATCCCCCTGGTTTTCTGGGACGAGTTCGACAGCGATCACCAAGGCCCTTATGGCTGGTTGCGTTACTTTCTCGCCCCAATGCAGGACGGCAAGTTCCAGCAGGGGCACGTCGCGCATCCCATCGGCAAGGCGATCTTCGTATTCGCGGGCGGAACGAGTGAGACGCTCGACAACTTCGGCAAGAACCTGAGCGAGGAACAGGCACGCGCGGCCAAGGTTCCGGACTTCGTCAGCCGCCTCAAGGGCTACATCAATGTACTCGGCCCCAACCCTAGGGCGGGTGGAGACGATCCGTATTACGTGTTGCGGCGGGCCATCCTCCTGCGCTCGATGCTTTCGCGGGAGGCCAATCACGTCCTGCGCAAGGGCGTGGTGCAGATCGATTCCGGCGTGCTGCGGGCCATGCTGTTGACCAGGGTCTACAGGCATGGAGCGCGGTCGATGGAGTCCGTCATCGCCATGAGCCAGCTTGCGGGCAAAACCCGATTCGAGCGTTCCAGCCTGCCGACCGAGGCGCAATTGGATTTGCACGTGGACGGCCAGGATTTCCTGGCTCGAGTCCAGCAGCTCGAACTGGACGGCGAAATCCTGGAGCGCATGGCGCGGGCCGCGCACGCGGTCTATTGCGCGGAGCAGACGAAGCTCGGCTGGAAGTACGGGCCTCGCTGGAACGAAGCCACCAAGGAGAACAGCTCCTTGGTGGACTACGATCTGCTCCCGGAGGATGAGAAGGATCAGAACCGCAGCCAGGTGCGCGACATCCCCGGCAAGTTGGCTTACGCCGGATGCTACATGGTTCCCGCCCGCAGTGGCGAGCCGCCGTTCGTCTTCCCGGACGACGTGCTCGAGGAGCTGGCTTCGATGGAGCACACGCGCTGGATGCGGCAGAAGGTCCGGGATGGGTGTCGCTACAGTCCCGAGACCGACAAAGCGCGCAAGCTGCACAAGTGCCTGCTGCCTTGGCGCCGGGAGGACTTGACGCCATACGCGGGCTTTGCCGAGCAACTCGGCGACGGGGAGCTTCCCGAAGAAGAGAAAGAGAAAGACCGCACGGCGGTCCGCAAGATTGCCACGATCCTGGCCCAGGCCGGCTACACAATCGTGGAGGCGCGCAGCAAGGGCGAGCGGGCCAAGGCCCGCGTGGAGAAGTAAGCATGCCGCGGATCGGCCACATTCCCTCGCCGTCACGGACCTACCCTCTCTTCAGGTGAGGAAAAAAGCACCCGCGGTAGGGTGCGCCGACCAGTTCGAGCGAGTTTAAACTAGCGCTCGCCTCACTTTTTCCAATATCGGCTCGATCTGCTTGGCCAGTCCCGTCAGGCCATGGCGTGTCGCGATTCGGTAGGCCTCTTCCGCAAGGGGAAGAGCCTCGCTTGGGCGACGCCGACTGAATGCTATGAGATGCGCCTGGTTGGCGAGTGAGAATGCCAGTCCTTCGACGTTGCCCAGCTCGCGGCAGATGCGCTCCTGCTCCCGGTACAGCGCCATCGCCCCGTCTAAATCTCCTCGGGCCTGGAGGATCGCCGCCTGGTTGCCGAGGGAGCTTGAGAGCCCCTCCTTGTTCCCCAGCTCGCGGCAGAGGCGCTCCTGCTCCTTGTGCAGCCCCATCGCCCCGTCCCAATCTCCTCGGTCACCGAGGATCACCGCTTGGTTGTTGAGGGTTCGCCAGAGCCCGTCCTTGTTCCCCAGCTCGCGGCAGATGCGCTCCTGCTCTTTATATAGCGCCATCGCTCCGTCCAAATCCCCTCGGTCCTGGAGGATCAGCGCCTGGTTGCCGAGCGATGCTGAGAGCCCGTCCTTGTTCCCCAGCTCGCGGCAGATGCACTCCTGCTGCTTGAGCAGCGCCATCGCTCCGTCCAAATCTCCTCTGTCCTTGAGGATCAGCGCCTGGTTGCCGAGCGATGCTGAGAGCCCGTCCTTGTTCCCCAGCTCGCGGCAGATGCACTCCTGCTGCTTGAGCAGCGCCATCGCCCCGTCCCAATCTCCTCTGTCCTTGAGGATCAGCGCCTGGTTGCCGAGGGAGATCGACAGGCTGCCCTTGTTCCCCAGCTCGCGGCAGATGCGCTCCTCCTGCTTGTGCAGCGCCATCGCCCCGTCCCAATCTCCTCTGTCCTTGAGGATCAGCGCCTGGTTGCCGAGGGAGATCGACAGGCTGCCCTTGTTCCCCAGCTCGCGGCAGATGCGCTCCTTCTCCTTGTGCAGCCCCATCGCCCCGTCCCAATCCCCTCGGTCCTGGAGGATCACCGCCTGGTTGCCGAGGGAGATCGACAGGCCGCCCTTGTTCCCCAGCTCGCGGCAGATGCGCTCCTCCTGCTTGTGCAGCGCCATCGCCCCGTCCAAATCCCCTCGGGCCTTGAGGATCAGCGCCTGGTTGGCGAGGCAGGCTCCCAGGTTCGCCTTATCACCCGCCGCACGAAAGTGCTCTACCAGCCACGAGCGGAGCGAAAGCGCCTCCTCGGGATGACCGGTGTCGTCCAGAAGAATGGCGAGCCGCCAGATGGCCTGAGACGTCTCCGATTGCGGCGCATTGAAGACGGGCCGATAGGCCTCCACCATCCGGAGCGATGAATGCTCCTCGATCAGCGCCCAGTTGGCTTTCACCTCGAACTGGTTTGCACCCCAGGTCGTATGGAAGAATGTGAGGTCGGCGAGCAAATCGTACAATCGTTGCCACGCCTCGGCCTCGGCCAGTTGCCACGGCAGTTCATCGACCTTGCGAGGGCTCAACTCCATACCATGGAAATAATCAGCCAGGCGCAGATGCGCGTGGCGGCAATCCTCCTCCGTGGGAAGATAGAGCTTGCGGACCGCCTGACGGAAATAGTCGTGGAAAAAGCCGATCAGACCCGAGCGGCTGACCAGCGACATCTCGGCGGCCAGGTAGAGCGGCGACCAGTAGATGCGCGGGAGAGGATCGCCACTCGATCCCAGCAGCGCCAGAATCTCAGCCTCAGTCAATCCCCGTCGCGCCGCCCAAAGGAGCGACATGGCGTTGCGGACGAGGCCGCGATGGTCAACATCCTCGAAGTCCTTCTCATAGCGTTTGAGGATCTTCTCGTAGAGCTGGTCGACCGTCCCGGCCTCCAAGTAGCCGTCGATGCACTTACCGAGACTCTCGTGATCGCCCCATAAGCGCAGTTCCTCGAGCAGCGCGCGCAGGTAAAGCGGGTTGGCCGCCTGTGGGGCGGCGGCAATGCGCTCGACCCGCGGACCGCTGAGTTCCTTCCGGTATTGCTTCAGATACTCAACGATCAACTTCTGCCGCTCGTCCTTGTCGAGCGGCTGCACCGCCATGGTCAGCCAGCCGCGCCGCTTGAGATCGTCGAGCGGACGCCCCGGCAGCGTCGACAGGATGAGCCGGATGTTGGAGGGGATCTCCGGTGGAAGCCAGACCAGGTCCGGCGCCTGATCGCGGTCCTCAAGCTGATTGAGCCCATCCAGCACCAGGATGACGCGTCCGCGCGCGGCCGCCATGGAGAGCGCATTGGCAAACCGCTCGCGCAACGCATCCGGCTGGTCCGGAATCTCAATGCGCAGATCAAGCTTGCGGTTGAACTCCCCCAGGATGCGCCGCAGCATCGCCATCCAGTCGGCGCTCGCAGGGGTCGCGCCGATGAAGTGCTGGATAACGAGCTCGCCCCTATGGGTAGCCCGATAGCCCCGCGCCCAGTTGGCCAGAAGCGCCGTTTTCCCCGACCCCGACTCGCCCAGGACGACCAGCGGCGGCCCATCGCCGGCGGCGTGCGCATCCAGTCGATCGGTGTACTCCCGACGGCCGATGTAGACGCCCACTTTCTCTCCGGGCCGGACTTCCACCACACAGCGGCTGCTCGCGAATATCTCGTGTTCGGCCGCCTCCCGATCCAGCGCATCCGGTTGTGTGCCTTCAGGAAACAGCCGGTCGATGGCGCCCGTCATATCCTTGAGCACCAGCTCTCCCAACGCTTTGGGGTCCGGGTAGTTCTCCTGGGTTGGGAATCGGCTTCTACGGATGCGATCTTTCAGCTCCACCAACTTCGCCCGCGCCGCCGGGTTCTCGGAGAAGTAGTCGCGAGGGTTGGCGTCCGGGGGCAGCCGTTTCAGATACTCGGGATCGCGGAAGTAGAAGAACGCGTGATCGGCCATGGCCGGGTTGTTGAGGACACCGTGGAGGATTTCAAGCTCGGTGACGGAATGGTTGAGATGTTCCTGAAGCCAGGGCTCTCGGTCGATGAGCTGCGGCGGAATCGCGTCCGGCACCCAGCCGTATCGTTCGCCCAGCAAACCGATGAAGTAGGGACGGCATCGGTGGATTTCATCGAGGCAGATGGGCAACACTTCACCGCGCTCGGATTGTTCTTCGGTGATTCCCCAACGCAGGTCCACCTCGCCCCATACGACGCCTCGCGACTCGCAGAGTTTTCTCAAGGCAGGAAACACGCGTTTAGCCAGTTGCTCGCGCTCATCGACCATGTCACGAAATGTGGAGGAGATAAAAACGCGGATGACACGCGCTACGGGTTCATCTGCTCTCGGCGTCAAGTCTGGCATCGGAAGGCCCTCCAAAAATCAACGAAATGATATATCGGTGTTTATCTTCAGTACCTCTGGGAGTGGCTGAGACCATCTGACAAGCTCCGGTTTTTACAGGCTGTGGAAAAACCCTTCAAGACTGTCATTCTGAGGAGCCGCAGGCGACGAAGAATCTCGCGTTGCCATGAAAATGTTCAGAGCGAGATCCTTCGCTGCGCTCAGGATGACAGCGCCTACGGGTTTTTCCACAGCCGGTTTTGAGCCCCGGATTCACGGGTTGCTCGATTGGTTCTCCGGCTGAGATTGTACTGCAATCGTTCGCAAAGCGTCTGCTGTTCTTGTCCCTGCCGTCGTTGCAGGATTGCTTACATTATCAACTTGGTGCAAGCCGCATGAAACTGTTAGACTCGTCCTGCACAGATCGAAGCTGTAAGAGACAAACAGGGTTAGCCCGGCGGCCCGAAAGACGACCTTGCCGCCGCCCGCGCGCTTATTGAACGATGCGGCTACTGGTGCCGCAGGGAGGAACTCGAAGACTCGGAGGAAGCCGCGAGGAACTGGCTCCCATGAGAAACGAACACATTCGATGCCCCAAGTGCTCGCAGCCGCTGACGCAAGTCGGCCAATTCCGGATCTGTCCGCAGCACGGTCAGGTCTCCATGGAGAAGCCATTCGTACCGATGCGCATCTTCCTCAGTTACGGCCACGACAGCAACGAGGAACTTGTGCGGCGCATTAAGGCTGACCTGGAGAAACGCCGACATGTCGTCTGGTTCGACAAGAGCCAGATCAAGTTCGGCGACGAGTGGCGGCGCTCCATCACCGACGGCATCGTGGACAGCCACCGGGTCTTGTCCTTCCTCTCGAAGCACTCCACCCGCGACCCCGGCGTCTGCCGCGATGAGATCGCTATCGCCATCGGTGTGAAGGGCGGCAACATCCAGACCATCCTCGTCGAGAGCGAGGAGGAGGTGCAGCCGCCAGTGAACATCGGTCACATCCAGTGGCTCGACATGCACGACTGGAAAGAGCGGCACACCGCGGGCGCAGCAGCGTGGGAGCAGTGGTATCAGCCCAAACTCGCCGAGATCGTCCGGGTGGTGGAAAGCGATGAGAGCCGCCGCTTTGCCGGTGAGATCGAAACGCTCAACGGCCATCTCAAACCCATCAAGTCCGATGCACGCATCTACCAGTTGCTGAAGAAAGGATTTTACGGACGCCAATGGCTGTTTGAGGCGGTAGAGAATTGGCGACAGGATTCCAAGCTTGATTCCCGGCTCTTCTGGATCATGGGCGCGCCCGGCGTGGGCAAGAGCGCCTTTGCCGCCCAACTGACCCACACGCGGGGCGACACGGTCATCGCCGCCCAGTTCTGCGAATGGGACAAGCCCGACCACCGTAACGCGCAGCGAGTTGTCCGCAGCCTCGCCTTCCAACTCGCCACGCGGCTCCCCGACTATCGCAAGCTCCTGCTGACCCAGCCGGAAATTGCCGAACTGGACCGGAAAGGGCCGGCGGAACTTTTCGACTACCTCCTCGCCAACCCGCTGCGCTCGGTCATCAACGGCGGCCGGGAACGGTATCTGATCGTGATTGATGCCCTAGATGAAGCAGGTGAGGCCGGGCGCAACCCGCTGGTGGAAATGCTTGCGCGGAATGCCCAGCGCCTGCCCGACTGGCTTGGCCTCATCGTCACCAGCCGGCCGGAGTTTGACGTCAAGACTCCGTTGCAGGCGTTGAATCCTTTCCCGCTCGACACCCAGTCCGAATCCAACCGCGACGACATCCGCGACTACCTGCGTCGTGAACTGGCGTCGCCTCTCCAGAACCGTCCGGAAGCCGACCGCCTCGTGGAGCAAATCCTGGCAAAGAGCGAAGGCGTGTTCCTCTACGTGGAGCGCTTCTGCGACGACGTGCAAAACGGGCACCTCCCGCTCGACCACCCGGAGCAATTTCCGCAAGGACTCGGGGGAATCTTCTGCCACTATTTCCAGCGGCAGTTCCCTGACCTGGAGAAGTTCCGCAAGGACGTGCGTCCCGCGTTACGCGCGATCCTCGCGGCCCGCGAACCACTGCCCGTGGAGATACTCCGACGCCTCTTTGACTGGCAGGACGAAGAACTTCGCGACTTCACACGTCCATTAGCATCGCTCTTCCCAGTCTCTACCGAAGCCGGCCACGAAGTCGTCAAGTCCTACCACAAATCCCTCGCCGAGTGGTTGACGGATAAAGCGAAAGCTGGGCCGTATTTTGTTAGCGTTTTGGAAGGGCACCGAATGTTGGGAGACTACTGCTTGAACGTGTACATGAAAACGCCGCGGGGTTTTTCGGGGTTTGTCAAACAGCACCTCCCCTACCACCTCGCTCAGGCAGAGGATGGTCCAACCCTTCTGTCGGTTCTTCTGGATTCGCGTCTAAACTACTTCCACGTCTGGGCAGAACAGAACACGGCCGTCGAGGGTTGCCTATGTCTGGAGTTCCTCATCAAGTGGGTACGAGATTCGCCATGCGAATCGCGATATGTGGCTCCGCTCGCGACGCAATTGGCCAGGTTGTACAACCGTCTCGGCCAAAACGATCAAGCTGATACTTGGTTACGGGTCGCGCTATCAGGAGAGCAATGTGGCAGTGACGCAACGCTCGTGCAGGCAGTCGCGTTGCACGAGCTGGGTTCACTGGCCTTGTCTCGGCACCAACTGTCTGACGCACACCGAGCCTACCGTCGAGCTTTGAAGATTGCACGTACTATTGCCCCGCCCTCAGCATCTGAGATTGCCGCAAATCTGATCGGTCTTGCCGTTGTCACCTACCTCAGACAACTGCGCACCAACCGGACGATCCGGCTCGCTTCACTCGCTCTACGGTTTGCAGAAGTTGCTCAGGATCCTCCTCACATAGCCGAGGCGTGCCGCATTCTAACCGATGCCTACAAAGATGACGCGCAGTACGAGAAGGCGGAAGTATTCCTAGAGCGAGGACTGGCAACAGCGCGCGAGGCCGGGCTCGCTCATGCCACGATGTCGTTGCTCACAGCTCGTGGCTGGATGACGTACCATCGGGCCGCGCTCGATGGGATTAGCCCGGATTTGGCTGAATTTGCGTTTAGGGATGCGCTTCGTCAAGCAGAGTTCTCGCAGGACTGGAGGTATATAGCCGATGCTTGGTCGGGTCTGGGCCAATGTGGTATCCTGACAAAACGGAAGGAACTAGTCGATGAGTGCATCAGACATCTTGCCAGGGACGCGACCGCTCCTCTTCCCCCGCATTTAGAAGCGCGACGCCTGCTCTTGGTGGCTTCATCTTTGCATCGAGCCGCTCGTTCTCGCGATGCCGCACTTGCTTACACTCGTGCCGCGAGCTTTAGTCGACTCAATTCACTCTGGTCGCGGGAGGTAGATGCCGTCATCGGACAAGGTGCAGTAGCTTTTCATGCCGGTGATCATCAAGAGGCCGAGCAGCATTGGCATCGGGCACAAGCCCTACTTGTCAGATGCCCGCGCCTCCGTCAACTCATCGCAGATCGTGTCATTCGAGCAATGAAAACAGATTCACAGATGTGCCCGCTCTGAATGACTTCTTCCTACCACAGACTATCGGCCTACCAGCGCCGAGGTGACGCGAGGTCATCGCTTCCACGGGTCGGGGGATGGAGAGCTCAGCATCGCCTGGTCACTGGAGCCTTCGGAATACGGCGCGGAACTTCGAACCTCCAAGTGGCTGGGCCCCAACTTATCGAAGAGCGGCGACTTGAATCTGTCAACACTCAAACTTGACAGCTCAGGGACAAGCGCCTTCGCTGGCGCTGGCGCCTGCGCCTTAAATTGCTCTACCAATGCATCGTCACTCAACTTCTCAAGCCTCCTCTTTCTCAAGAATCTTCCGAGGAATCCGTACCACTTCGCGTTCTCCGTGATCATAAGGTCGATGACCAAGGACCGATGGGAAATGACAAAGGACCGAATCGTATCGTTTGTCAGCATATCAAACCTCAAACTCGGGATATCTGATAGCATAGGGCAACATGATAATGCTCGCGCCCGAGGGTTGCGTCAAGCACTTTTCCACTCTGCTTGCCTCGGCCCCTTCCTGTGTCTTGCACTGAAGGCAGTTGCCCCGGTCACGCGCGCCACGCTTGGAGAAGGTCCGCCCAATCCACAACGAACTCGAGCGGCACGGGCACAATCCGTTGCTGCGCAGAATTTGGGCCGGCCTCGTGAGGGTCTGCCCCTGGTTGAAGAGGCGTATCGGATAGCCAGCGATCACGGCCTCACCTCGCTGGCTCAACAGATCAAGCCGTTTCTGGACTCCGTGCCCGCCAAAGCGGCAAGCGAGACCTGACTGTCGGGCTTGCCGACTCTGCCCCGCAGGTGGGATGTGCGACACAAAAGTGGGAGTCCTGCCGCTGTTGCATGACATATTTGTGAAAGCTTAGGGCGGCAGCAGCGGGGTGGTCCGGGGAGCCCGCCTAGCGGGCGACAGAACTTAGCCCAGGGCGCAAGCCCTGGGAACCCAAGCCCCAGCGCCGGTCAAGCCCCGGAAGGGGCGGCAGAACCAGGGAGAGTTCCCGCGTCGAAACCTTTTCTTTCGCCCCGCTGGGGCTCTCGCGAACAAGAGCGCTTTCTGGACCCAGGGCTGGCGCCCTGGGCTAAGTTCTTTCGGCCCTCCGGGCCTTTGCCCTTGCGTACCAGTACGTTCAGAAGCGTGCAACAAATCAAGAAGAATGCCCTGACCTCCACTTCTACGTCGCGCACCCCCGCAGGTGACACATGTTGCAGCGCGACGTTTGGAGCAGTACTCTCGACAGGATGCCTTTGATCTTAGTAATGGTCGGCCACCGGGAGAGATAAGACTCAAATGCACGGATTACCACAAACTGCTCAGCGACTCGGACAGACAATTCCTGCCCGCATCATGATCGGGGTCACTGGCCATCGCAGGCTGCAAGACGAGCCGACGCTGGCGAAGCAGGTACGTGTGACCTTGGAGAGAGTCAGGCAGTTGCTCCCCCCTCTTTCCAGCACTCCTGTGATGTTCAGCGTTCTCTCCCCCCTGGCCGAAGGAGCCGATCGGCTGGTAGTGCATGAGGTGCTCAACTTCCCCGCCTCGCGACTGGACGTAGTGCTTCCCTTGGAGAAGGGCGACTACGTGCAGGACTTCGAGACCCCTGACTCCAAAACCGAGTTCGCAGAGCTTCTCTCTCGGGCGCGACGCGTCAAGCAACTGCCGCCCGCGCCCAGCCGCAATGAAGCTTACACTCAGGCAGGCCGATATGTGGTAGATCATTGCGACGTCCTCATTGCGCTGTGGGACGGTAAGCCTGCCGCGGGGCAGGGAGGCACAGCCGAGATCGTCCAATACGCCCGTGAAACCCGATGCCCGCTGTTCTGGATTCACACTGCTAACGCTGCCGAAATTGCCGAGGAATTGGGAAGAGGCCTGGAGCTTCGTCCGTATCGCTACCTCGATGAATACAATTCTGAGTCAGTTGACCCCGGCGAAGTGGAGCGGCGCGCCCAAGATCAATATCAGGCTCTACTCCGGCAAGCTGAGAACCAAGAGCTGGAAAACCTGAGAGCCGTATGCGAACCGTTGTTGCCGCATTATGTCCGGGCGGACATCTTGGCTCTTCGCTATCAGCACCTGTATATGAAGGCCGGAAGTCTCATTTACGTGCTGGCCGCCGCAGCCGTTGCGGTTGCAGCGGTGCAGGCTCTCTTCTGGCCGGAGCAGCCCAGTATTGTCTTGATAGAAGTTGTGCTCATGGCCGCAGTGCTGGGCATTTTGTGGCTCGGCAGGCGGCAGAGATGGCATGCCAAGTGGATCGACTATCGCTTCCTGGCGGAACGGTTCCGTTCCGCACTGTTCCTGGCGCTGGCCGGGTTAGAGGCCTTGCCCTTGCGACCGCCGCGACATCTCAGCCTGGCGTACTCCGCCAAGGACTGGATGGTGGCGGCCTTCTCTTCCGTCTCGGACCAGATCCCGCGACTCGATCACTCGCTTGCGCCGTTTGAGTCGCTGAGGCGATTCGTGCTACAAGCCTGGATCGAAGATCAACTCCTCTACCACGAGGGGACCATGAAGCGCCATGGAGGACGGCACCGGCGTCTGGTTTACGCGGGCAACCTTCTATTTGCAGTAACGTTCGTCGCCGCTCTGCTGCATTGCACGCCTTTCGGCTCTCACCGTTTCCATAATGTGCTTGCATTAGTGGCGATCGTTTCCCCGGCTGCCGGCGGAGCGCTCGGGGCGCTGCGGACCCACCGCGAATATCTCCGGAATGCCAGGCGCTCCGCCGAGATGGCGCGCCATTTAGAAGAGCTGAAAGCGAGAATGATGGCGGCGGACAGCCCTGAACGCTTCCTACCTTTGGTGCGTGAAGCGGAAGAGATAATGCTGCACGAAAATGAGGACTGGCGCGTGGTGGTCCGCTTTCACGAATTGGAGCCGGCGGCGTGAGAAGCGCGGACCATCGTCGAGCTCACATTCCCCCACTGCGATCCTCGCTGGCCGGGGGGAGTTAGAGCATATGGTCTTTCGCCAAAACCATATCAGGACAACACGACGATGCGGCGACCTGTAGGGGCGCTCGCCGTGGGGGCCCGCCGGCACGACTGACCCAATCTCCGGCAAAGGGTATTGGCGTCATTTGCGAGACCTAGTCATTCCCGTCCCGCCATGGCGGAAGGAACCTACTCCGCAAGCCTTTGGAAACGTGCTGTCGTCGGACTGGATTCCTCCCGCAGAGCGGGACGGGAATGACCGGCGGCTCGAGTGGATCCCCATTCCAAATGACACCAGCACCCGGCAAAGCTTCAGCTTGACTACAATTCAAACGGTCGTCCATAATTCAATTTCTCTCCATCCAGGTCTTTTTTCTCTTCAGGGAGGCTTTTTTCATGCCGGATGTTTATCGAAATTACATAGCAGGTCAGTGGGCTGAGTGCAAGACGAAGAAGACATTCCCCAACCTCAATCCTGCCAATACAAATGAGACTGTCGGCCTGTTTCAAGCTTCGGGCCCGGACGACATTCAAGAAGCGTGTGAGGCCGCAGCGAAAGCGCAACCGGCTTGGGCGGCGCTTCCCGCTCCTTTACGGGGTGAATTCCTTTACAAGGCAGCCGAAATCATGGAAAGCCGTCTCCAGAAACTATCCGAGGAGATGACGCGGGAGGAAGGCAAGACGCTGCCCGAAGCCAAGGGAGAAGTGAAACGGGCCATCAACATCCTGCGCTACTTCGGGGGCGAGGGGCCGCGCCAGTTCTGCTACCAGATTCCCTCCGAGCGCGAGAACGTTTTCTGTTACACCTTGCGCAAGCCGCTGGGAGTCGTGGCCCTCATTACTCCCTGGAATTTCCCCAGCGCCATTCCGGCTTGGAAAATGGCGCCCGCGCTGGTGGCGGGAAACACCGTGGTCATCAAGCCTGCTTCACTCGCGCCGCTGAGCGCCTATCGGATCGTTGAAGCGCTTCACGAAGCGGGCATTCCGGCCGGCATTCTCAATTATGTGACGGGAAGCGGCGGCTTGGCCGGCAACGCGCTGGTCGAACACCCCGCCATCCGCGCCGTCTCCTTTACGGGTTCTTGCGAGGTGGGCAACGCGCTCTATGAGAAGGCGACGAAACGAAGGCTTCGCCTTCAACTCGAAATGGGCGGCAAGAACCCCACGATTGTACTCAAGGACGCGGACCTCGATTACGCCGCCGCCGTGCTGGTGAACGGTGCGTTCTTTTCCACCGGCCAGAAATGCACCGCTTGTAGCCGAGCCATCATTGAGAAATCCATTTACCAGCCTTTGGTCGAGAAGCTTACCGCCAAGACCAAGAAGTTGAAGGTTGGAAACGGCCTCGAGCCCGGCATCGAAATCGGACCTGCTGTAGATGCGAACCAGCTCGAGACGGACTTGAAATACATCGAAATCGCCAAGCAAGAAGGGGCACAGTTGCTCTGCGGAGGGAATCGCCTTACGGGTGGAGTTTACGATTTGGGCTATTTTGTG
>Ga0116127_1001220_pt1 | contig 16651 bp, 21 predicted proteins | sample June2015DPH_16_1_FD_89731 | JGI IMG/M metagenome (GOLD analysis project Ga0116127, IMG submission 89731) | Peatland microbial communities from SPRUCE experiment site at the Marcell Experimental Forest, Minnesota, USA - June2015DPH_16_100 | ecosystem: Environmental > Terrestrial > Soil > Wetlands... | reverse complement strand
CAAAGGAAAATGTACAGATGGAAAGAAACATTTGTATATATATGATGAGGCATTTAGTAAGACTGTTGCCGATCTAGTATTGGAACACAATAAGTTATGCGAAAATAATGCTGCTAAAGAGAAGGAGGTATCGGAAACACTCCAGAAAATTGAGGATCTTAAAAATGAAATAAAGAATTTGAGTGACAAGAGAGATAATGATATTAAAGAGATTGGTGATATAAATATGGCTATTGACGGTGTGATCGAAACATTCGAAAAAGAAACTGGGGCTCGCAATGTGAAAATGTGGTCCTAGCTTCTTACGATAAACAGAATAAAACTGAACGTTTAGAAAACGTATAGTAATGTCTGTAAGCGTCTTTGCGTATCGCAGCTTCTCTGCATGCGAAAACTATATATATTTTAGTAGCATTATAGTATTGTAGAAAGTACAATTTGCGGTATCTGTCGTATGATAGGAGATGATAGCAATTAGACAAGCTTACAGAATAAATAATTTTGAACAAAAAGCGTGATAAAGAACGGAGATGAGAATAGGTAGTACTAATATAATATGTGACAAATTGGATGGAAGAACAAAAGTGGTAATATGGAATTGGTACAGTCTAAAGATGTATATGATGCTGATAAGAGGAACAGTAAAAAACGTTTCTTGACAACAGATGCGATATGTGTTCGATGCGGAACGATAATCAATTCTTGCTATGAAGACGATTGTTTCATATGTGATGACTCAACTGAAACGTGCGATCATAGCGAGTTCATAACTGGGCACCAAAGCGTAGACCTGAGGATATTATTGAATTTTCGCATAGAAGATTTGAAAGCTTTAGCAGAACTACATGGCTGCTCAGAAGGGAGCGGTAGAGCTAAGGCTGTAGCCGGTCTGATGAAGAAATTACATGTCAATCTTGACAAAAGAATAAATGATATTTTAATAAGAAAAATTATTCTGAGAAATAGGAAAAAATTCTGGTTCTGGAAGGATCTCGATGATGCAGTTGTCAAGGCTAAGAAACCGAAAGGTATACAACTTGTCGATCCAAAAGATTGCACAGAAGTAAAGGAGGTCAGAATTAAGAACAAGAAAGGTGATAATGTCAAGATTACTGTGATGCCAATGGGAAATTATAATAAGGGAGACATTAAAAACGATAAGAAGTAGATGTATACAAATACAAACAGAGATTTGAGATAGTGACAAAAGAAAGACATGTAGCGCGATATCTTTTGTCTTTATCTATCTTTGACATCGAATAATTATTTATGTGTATGCCAGTCCAAATGTGAACAGAAGATAGTCTTTTTCATTTTCCGTAAAGCTACTATCTATCACTTTTTTTATTGTATCAATAACAGTCGGAATATTGCCTTTTCTTATTTCTTCCATTGTCTCGCTAGTCATATTGTATATTATTGATTCAGCTTTTTCTTGACTAATTTTCAATGCTTCCGTTATAATTCTGATAAATCCTGCTTTTTCTTTGTCGTTCATTCTGGAAAATACTGGAGAAGAAGAATGTCCGATTATATGTATCGCAAAGTGTCTTTCTTTTCCCTTAAGATTAAGAGGTATTTCTTTGACGACGTCAACAATAACCCCTTGATAGTCTTTCAACATTTGCATTACGTATCTTACTATATATACATATCTATCTCTCGAAATACCCAACGCTTTTGATATATCTTCGTATGTTGCTGTTGGGTCTGTGTTTGTCGGTTCTGTTTTCATTAGTTGTATTCTCCGTTTATTGTGCTGAGTCTTTTTTCGACTACTTCAAGTTAATTATCTCTCTGTGAAACAAAGGTTTTATCCACTTATGAGGAATATTGCGTAGGAGACTTACGTCTTTAATCTCAGTATTTGCCTTTTCATAGTGTTCGTCCTTTATGTTATCTCTAGTTGTCCAGCACTCTACATTATGAGGTTCTGCATCACTACCCATGCAAACTGTGCCAGATACCTTATTCTTTTTTTTGAGGACTAATACACCTAACAAGTCTCCATGAGATGGGCTTGTAGTTGATACGCCATTTTCTTTATATAGTTTGACAGTTATGTCTCTAAGAAGGTTTTCTGGAACATTTCCTTGTTCTGGAATTTTATCCTTGATGAAATTTCTCACGTCTTCTACAGATGCGTGCGTATGAAAATCTCCCTGAATTTTAAAAGGACATTGAGACTTAATATCTTCGAAATTTATATGGTATTTACTACCGTTAGTTGCTAAAGATGGAGATAAATTTCCGTTGTTATCTTTACATATAAGGAACCCGTGTTCGTCTCCGTCTGATACGGTTTTACTGATTTCTTGTATAAATCTGCTTCTTAGTTCTGATGTCATTTTGTCTTTAATCATATTAAAAATTCTTCCTCCTATTTGTTGTTGCTGTTATTCATCCAGACGTATCACTTCTTTGTCGAATAGAGGTTTTATCCACATTTTTGGATATTCTCCTATATCTTCGGTCTTGGTATCGTCAATCTTGGCATAACCACAAGTAATAAAATTTGCTGCATTCTTTTTTGGTGTCCAACATTCTATCTTATCTTTCTCCATATCGGTAGCTGTACACACTGTCCCTTCTGTTTTTCTTATACACTTTTGCAATAACGATGTCAGCACGTCTCTATGAGAAGGTATTTGCAGACTGATATTTTCTCTTTTTGACAGTTCTTTACTCATGGAAATGAGTTCTTTTATATCAGTTTGTGAAAATTTTATGCCATATGTTTTCTCAAGTGTTGTTATGTGCGGATGAGCATGAAAAAATCCTTTAATCTTTCCAGGACAGTCTCCAATTTTAGGATCTACTATGATGCTACATAAACTTCCTTCGCATTTTCTATCAGACGCATGTAATTTATCGTCTTTGTCTTCGCATATGAAAAAACCATGTTCTTTTCCAGAATTTCTAGTCTTTTCTATTGTTTCTAAAAAGGACCTTTTTAGTTCTGGGGTTATTTTATCTTTTATCAGATTTACTCCTCCTTGTATAAAATTCATTTCTCATAATGTTTTCTATTTTGTTAGTTAAGTGACTGTTATTTATGTCCATATCAAGTAATTTATCGATTAGTCTTGTTTCTTAGGACATATTCAGTACGGCAAACTTTGCCTATATACTCATTGGTAAAATCGATAGTGCCTATATCGCCCGTTTCTTTTATACCACAAATGTCACTATTTTCGGTAGTAAATGTCCAAGTTCCGTCTGGATGGATCAATAGTTCTATTGGAAAGCCACCTTCTTTTTTAATTATCTCATTTGCTACGATTTGGGCCTGTTTGAATGTTAATGCTTTCTTGATTTCTGATATTTCTGCCACCATTTATTCCTCCTTTATTTATTCTCTCTCTGCCTTACTGACCCCATTCAAAAATTGAATTTTGGCTATCTCAATTGCTGTGACAATATAGATTGGCTGAACCTCAAGTGCTTCGAAAAAATCTTCCAGCGCAGACACAAGCCTTACGACTTCATCGCTCATAATACTTCGTGACTGTCTTATGTCCATATCGAATATGTTCCAACTAATAATTTGGCTTTTGTATATTTCAAATGCTGCTATCGCTACGAAAGGATTTGGATTAATTTTTTTCAGAAATTCTGATAGATCTATTAGCGTTTCTCCAGTAGTTTTTTGAAAAGGACTTATTTCATTCATGTTATCATTTCTCCTATTTTAATTTTATATATTTGCCTACGCTGAACATTGATCAATTGGTTTGTCAGGATCAGGTTCTCCAACGGGCTCAAGATATTTTCTTAAACCTTCTGATAGTACATCTTCAGCTTTTGGTCTTCTCATTCTGAGTAGTATATAACCTTGGCCAGTAGCAGGATTAATGTCTTTGATCTTTGTAGTTGATACGAACACTCCCTCAGTAAACAGTGCAAATTTTAGTCCCCAACCAATTGCAGTTTCTCCAAGTTTTTCAAAATATGGCCCTAGTTCTTTTGCTATATCGACAGCTTTTACGAGTATCTCTCCATTAGGATTTTTATCAATGTTATCAAGCAAATACGGCACAACATCTGGATGTTCTTTTAAAGCATCTAAGTATGTACCATATTTTTGGTGTTTAGTCTGTCCACAACCTGATCCTGGTCTAAGTACCGTTACGTCTTGTATAGGTATGTCAGCGTGTTCTTTGGTTATACGATCTATATCTGGAAGTTCTATTTCTTTTTCTTTATACTCTTTTTTTGTTGTTGTATCTGTTTTACCACTTCCAAGTTTCTTATAGTCATTTTTATGAACAAATACATTAACATCCCAATGTCCTCCCCATATTCCGTCATATGTAACTATCCACATCCTTGTTCCTTCAGGAACGTCGATTATTCTCTCAACAGGCTGAATGTCGGTGGACGTCATCGTGTCATAACTGTATCCAGGACCTTGTGTTATCTCTCCATTTTTGTCGACAAAATAAGATGTTCTATATGCATAATCTCCTAATCCGCTTGGATTAAACGTTGTTGGAGATTCAATTATCTTTATTTTCTCAACGAATTTTCTTGGTTTTTGTCCTCCAGCAAGTTCAAGTATTTCTTTGTATTCCGGCAATAATATTTTTACTTCTTGTAAGTTCATATTCAACACATCTCATTTGTCTTTTTGTATAAACCGTCCAGTATGGTTAAAGTCACTCTATCCATAAATTATTTTCTCTTTATTTTGTTCTTGTATGTATTTGTGTACTCGTTATATGTCTGACGAGTATTGTATGTCACATCACTTCTCTTTTACTATGTTTATTGGACATTTTGAATAACTATATTTAATCCGAAAATTTCCAAGATATTTTATTGGAATATAAAAATCATGAACTCTTCTTCCACATTTTGATATTGCAGATTTGATGAGTGCTGCTTCGGCGTCGTCGCTTATTTTATCTATTTCACATAGAGCGCCCGTTCTCAAAAATCTATGTGGTTCAATAATGTTACCAAAAAGAGAATATAACTTTTCTGTGCTGTTCTTCTTCCTCTTTGCTCAATCGTTCTCCATTTTGTTCATCTGCCATAGCTTTTTCTCCTTATTGTATCTATTTCGTTCCTATTATTATATCTTGTTACATATCTGTTGTATATCTGATGAGTAGCCTTTCAGAGTTTTTACAGATTGCGCTTATGTACTGTTAGACGCAATATGAGGATTATCTTCACATATCTCTGAGTATATATTTATTTAAGTTGTCAAATTTCTTTCGTTAAATTTATTTTCTATTTCATTCTGGCAGCGTTCCTGCTTAGGCTTGAAGCTTCGTTTATATATTTAATGACATCATTTACTCTATTGAAAGAAGAACATGCGACGTTGACCTGTATAGTAGGAGTTGATTCTTTGTAAACATGTAGCCCAGTAATTTTACACTGTTCGTTAGAGACAAAACCGCCTACCTTTTTCATAGAGATAAGCTTTGTATCTGGATGACCTGTTAGTATAAAAGGCAACTTCATATCTGCTTCATATCCTCTTTCAGGCATGGATTTGGTATATGATACCTCAAGACTTCCACGAGTACCATACGTTTTTTCAGCATCAGTAAGTCCTTTTTTAGATAAGAACTCTTCAAGTTTCGGATCATGGAAGTCAATAGAACACGCAGCGATACTGTCATTTTCAAACATGTGCTTGTCGCTATATTGTAAGTTCTTATTAGCAACTTGTAACTCTGTAAGAAACTCATTACACATTTGCTCTGCTGTTAGCTTTCTCATAGACAGTGGTTTGCGCAACTCTGCCCATTTATCATTTATTTCCATATTCTACCTCATCTATCTTTGTTATATTATTTTCTGCTCATATTTATGAACGAGATGATGGCTTTTCAGTTTTTTTCGAAAGATGATCAAGACCTTTTAGTTTAAATGGCTCAAGTTGGGGAGTGAGCCCAAGATAGTAGTGAGACTCGATAAATTCTTTTATATCATTTCTTATTTATAGCTTTAACTATCATCTTTCTGATATGTTCATCTTTATCATTTTTGAGATTATTAATTGCAGTTTCAGTTAATTTATTTGGTGATTCTGTACATGTCTCTATAAGACTTGATTTAACATTGATATCAATATCCTTGGATAATTTGTTTACTATGTCCTTTATGCCACATATTTCTTGGTTTCGTGCAAGTCCGTCTCTGACAAATGAGCTTTTGTCTTCAAGAAGTGTGCCAAAATGTTTTTTGTCTTTTATTGTGGAAGCTAACTGAGTTCTAACATTTATACTAGTGTCATTTATCAGATTATTAGTTGCAATTTCTGTTAATTTGTCTCCACACGTACGAATAAGATTTAATTTAGTCTTGTCTTCGGTATCTTTAGACAGTTTGTTAACTATGTCTTCAAAATTACATATTGCACGGTTTTGAGACAGTTCGTGTGTAACATAACGATATTTATCATTTAAAAGTATATCTAAATACTTTTTGTCTTTTATTCTCGAAGCTAATATTCTTCTAACTTCTGCACTTTTATCATTTACCAAATTATTGAGCGCAGTTTCTGATAATTTATCTCCTTTTTCACTGTTAGATTCTGTACACGAAAATATAAGATTTATTTTAGTTTTGTCGTCAGTATCTTGAGATAATCTGTTAGCTATATCTTGAAAATTACATACTTCATCGTTGCGTGCAAGTCCGCGTCTGACGGCTGGTGTATCACTGGAAAGTTTGTCAAAATATTTTTTGTCTGTGTTATTTATTCTGTATGCTAATTCTTCTCTGACCTTTCTACTCTTATCATTTATCAGGTTGTTTATTGCCGTTTCGGTTAATTTGTTTTCTTTTTCACCATTAGATTTGACACATGAAAGTACAAGATTTACTCTAGTATTATTATCAATATCTTTAGATAATTTGTTAACTACGTCATCAATATCACATATGACATGGTTTTCTGCAAGAGATCTTCTAACTTTTCTATTTGTGGTATGTTCAGATAATGCCAATGCTAGATTACGTGAAACGTTTGGTAATGATGCATATTGGATAAGTATTCTGTTCGAATCAGCGGATTTGCCTGAGTGATACGTTATTTCGCCTCTTCCTCCTAAATAGTCTGAGTATCCTTCGTATCGATATGGTGTCGTGCAAGAGTCGTAAGAACCATATCCCTTACTTTTTATTATACGTCTTAGCAAGTCGTATATTTCCATCGAATATGATTTTCTTGGATACATGATTGGTTCTATACCAATATCAGCTTTCTTTTTAGGTGTATCACACCATCTTAACATGAATCTACCATCTGCTTCTTTATTGTCGTCAATATAAACATATGCAATCGCATTATTGTTCTCAATATCTGAAAATATGCCTTGGCAAAATTCGCCACCGACAGTCTCACACGATTCCCAATGTTGGTGTGTACTTTTCTTGACTATGTCTAGTGGATCTGTAGTTATCTTTATGGTTACTTTTGATTTTTTTATTGTAGGATATTGTGTTATGAGTTTTTGAATATCTGTTGGTGCGTCTTTAAGTAATTTTGATACTTGGTAACCTGTAGATTTATCTGATGCGACTGTATCTAAAGTATACACCTTTGAGTTATCTTCTGGTTTGAAAACATATACATGACCAGTTTTTCCAAAAAGATAGTCTGATATCTTGTTATGTATATACTCATTTTTTTCTGATGCTGATTTTGTAGTATCTATGTCGAATTTATATTCGCCTGTTACTTTTAAAAATGGATTATCTTTACGTAGATTAGCTTTTTGTTTTTCTAAGGACTTGGATAGGTTGTCTAATAGACCAAATTGTTTAAGTTCAGGAACTTCTTTTGAAATACTTTCTGCTTTGCTTCTTGTATCATTTGTACTAATTGTCATATTAGTTTACCTTTAGTTACTGTTATACAGCTTTAACCATTCTTATATTTGTTTAATTTGTATCTAGTAATCATTTGTACGTGTGATCATTTATCATCATTAACAACGTTTCGATATCATCTGAAATCGTATATTTGCCACTAGGTCCTCTAGCTCTTGTTTCAATTTCTTAACGTAATTTCTGTAAATCTTCAAGGCTTTGTCCTTCTTCCTCTTTGATCAGTTGTTCTCTATTTTGTTCATCTGTCATAGTGACTTCTCCTTATTGTATTTATTTCATTCATATTATATCTTGTTATGTATCTGTTGTATATCTGATGAGTAGTCGTATAGAGTTGTTACAGATTGCGTGACGGCTGTTGCCGTTTGCACTTAAGTGCTGTTAGACGCAATCTGGGGATTTTCTTATCTTTATTTAATTTCCGAATCAGTAGTTCTCCGCTGAATCTTTAGAAAAAATAAAAATTTTTTAATCTTATGTTTGTACCATTGTCAAACGCCGTGTATAGGCGATATTATACACAGTCTCAGTTTAGTAAGGCTATTTTCACATTGTTCTAATCTTGTTTGTTTTTTATTAATGAATTTACCTTTGTTCCTACTGAAGATAGTAACCTTGTAATATTCTCAATATTGTCTTCACATTCTGGTTTGACTACTCTACTTTCATGTGCGTCATCTTCCCAACCAGTTTCTATGATCTTTATGTTACTTGGGTAACCAATTCTATGAAGACCTCTCTGCCCATACAACGATCCGCCTTTTGTAGACGTTAATTCTCCGTCTTCCCATACTTGTTGCACCATAGTACTTTTTGCTATTATGTCTTTCCCCTCAGGAGATTCTGTAGGAACTGTGCAATTTTCGATAATATCTTTTATTTTATCTGCAATATCAGATTTACACCATGAAACTTTCAGATCTTTTGTATTTTCTATTCTTTCGTTATGTATACCTTTATTGTCGAGCATCTTTTTAAGTTCCAACAAGCCATTTTCTGACCAATGACTCATTATCGCTATTGCTTCTTTGCATCCCGTATCTTTTATTTGATTTGTCATATATTTATTTTCTCCATTTATTTTTGATGTATTTATTCTATTTTGTGACCTTTACTATTCCTCTTATACTAAATGTATGATTTCCTGGAGTTATATTACATATTTTGTTTGGTGTAACCTTTCCAGTATCTACATTGTCGATAAATATCTTTGCTCCTCTTGGGTTACTATCAAAAGCCTGACATGAAGACTTTGGAGATGGAGGAATTATAAAAGTTCCATCTAATCTAAATGGATGATCTCCTAATGGTAGATAACATATAGATTTTGGAGTCTTAAATATCATGTCTGTATTGCCAATGTATATTTCTGCCTTTGTTGGAGAACTAGCAAATGGTTGACATCCTATAGATAGCTTTATAAGCTCTTTATATATGACAGTTATCTGGTCAGGTTCTACATTGAAAATGTCAGCCTCGTCTTTGTACTTAGATAGCATTAACTTATAATTATGATTACCAGGAGATAAATCAGGTATTAACATTGGTGTACCTTTGCCTGTGTCTATATTGTCTACAAAGATTTTTGCTCCATTAGGAATTGACGATATATATAGATATCCTGTGACAGGTACTAATGGAGCTAATATAACCTCTATAATTGTTATTTTTCCAGGTAATATGTCAAATGATTCTGTAGCATCATTATATCCTGTCAGAGATAATTTGTATGTATGATGCCCTATAAGTAAATCATATATTTCTGTAGGTGTAGTGTTTCCTATTTGTTCTACGTCGTCTATAAAGATCTTTGCTCCAATAGGATTTGATGATATATATAGATATCCTTTCAATTCTAATGGAACTAATTCAGTTTCAACAATGGCTATCTTTCCAGCTGTTATGTCAAACGTTCCTGCAACATCGTTATATCCTGATAATGTCAATTTGTACGTATGAGTTCCTATAGATAGATCTTGTATTGTTGATGGAGTGGTTAGTCCTGAGTCTACATCGTCTATAAAGATTTTTGCTCCAATAGGAGTTGATGATATATATAGATATCCTACTGTTATAGGCAGAGGAGTCATTGTCAAAGATAAGTTAGTAGTTTGACCAGATATTATATTAAATACTCCTATCAATTCGTAATATCCAGCAAGAGTTAATTTGTACGTATGATATCCTTGAGATACACCTTCTATGATAGTTGAAGTAATCTTTCCTTGATCAACATTGTCTATAAATATCTCTGCTCCAGGAGGAGTTGATAATATATTAAGAGATCCAGGACCAGGAGGTGTCTGAATTAATTTGTCAATCACAGATGTCGTCTGTCCAGCAATTATAGTATATGCGCCTGTCTTATCTTCATATCCAGATAGTGTCAATTTATATGTATGACCGCCAGGAGTTAAATTAGGTATTATATATGGAGTTGTTACTCCTTGGTCTATACCGTCTATAAATATTTCTGCCTCGATTGGAGTTGATGAAATATATAGAGAACCTATAGTTGGAGGTAGATGAGTCAATGATACAGACAGTGTAGTTACTTGGCTTGGTATTATATTAAACACTCCTGCCAAATTATAATATTCTGGTAGAAGTAACCTATATGTGTGGTTTCCTGCAGATATATTATCTATTGATGAAGGAGTTATTTTATTTATGTTTTGATCATCTATATATATTTCTGCGCCAGGAGGTGTCGATGATATGTTTAGAGATCCTGTGCCAAGCGGTAATGACGTAAGTATAGCTTGTATGTTAGTAATCTGTCCAGTACTTATGACAAATATATCTGTTTTGTCTTCGTAACCAGGTAAGGTAAGTTTATATGTATGAGTTCCGATAAGTAAACCTTGCATTATTGTTGGAGTGGACAACCCTGTTTGTTCTACATCGTCTATAAAGATCTTTGCTCCGATAGGACTTGATGATATATATAGATATCCTTTCAATTCTAATGGGATTAATTCAATTTCAACAATGGCTATCTTTCCAGCTGTTATGTCAAACGTTCCTGTAACATCGTTATATTCTGATAATGTCAATTTGTACGTATGAGTCCCTATAGATATATCTTGTATTGTTGATGGAGTGGTTAGTCCTGAGTCTACATCGTCTATAAAGATCTTTGCTCCAATAGGAGCTGATGATATATATAGATATCCTTTTGTTGGTAATAGTGGAATCAGTGGAATCTCTAGATTTTCTGTTGATCCTGCTGTTACATAGAATGACTGTGGTACTGTAATATGTTGAGCGAGGACCAGTTTGCATGAATGTAATCCTGGACTTAGATCCAATATCGTGTTGGGAGTGTTTAAGCCTGTATCTATGTCATCTATAATGATTCTGGCTCCAGAAGGAATTGATGTTATATATACACTTCCTGTTGTAGGTTCAATATTTATAGTTCCAGAAGAACCGCTTTGCCCAGGAACTGATCCAGAACCTCCATTAGGACTATTTGCAACTATGTAAGAGCCGCTACTATCTAATGTTCTTTTATAAAAGATTTTAATTCTTCCGCCTCCTCCTGCACCTCCTCCATATCCATTCTGTCCACCACTACTACCAGAACCTCCGTTTGATATTATAGTACCTTTGATTGAAACAAATGTACCATTGATCAATATACCTCCTCCAGACCCGCCACCACAACCAAATGACCAATTTGGTGTTGTTGTCCCACTTCCCCCGTTTGCGCTTATTGTCCCATTTATTGCTATAGAGTTTGCGTTTAATTTAATAGATCCTCCTCCGTTTCCTCCATTTCCTGTTGACATACCGGCATAAAGTCCACAACCACCGCCAGATCCACGATCTATATTTATATCTGACGAATCTCCATATATTTGTCCACCAGGATTGATACCTCCTCCCCATCCTGTTGATCCACCTGTTCCTCCATATCCGGCTCCTGAGCCTCCATTCGAATTCATTACTTGACCAGCCCCAGGGCCTTGACCATTTCCAGAAGCGTCATTTCCTCCTCTGTAACCTTTGCCATCTGCTATTATGGACGATGTTGTGTCGATAATAATACTAGACGCATTAATTCCAATAGTTCCATCTCCATTGTTGTCGTCGACTTCTAGTATTCCTCCGTTCTTGATCTCTACAGTGTCGTAGTTCTTTATGCCATATAGTAATATTCTTTGTCCGTCTATAATAAGATTTGTCATTTATGTTCACCTTGTATATATTGTCATTTTCATATCTTTTATCTATTTCAAAATTCTTTAGAATATCTGCACGCAATTTCTGATTTTTTAATTTTTCATTGTCTAATATTTTAATGTATATTTCAAAGGGCGACTCTTCTCTTCAGGTCTTCTACAATCTACCGTTACTTTTGGAGATCTTGCATATACCTCAAAAATGTCATAATCCTTTCCTTTCTGTATGCTTGCAACTATGTATTTGTTATCTTCAAATTTTTCAACTATATCTTCTGCATCTTTTCTTTCTATATCTTTATCAATACTTAGATATACTAGTGTAGTTGTCTCCTCATTAGAATCTATTTGACATTTTGTCTTTTCTGTCATATTGTTAATCCTCTCTTAATTTTATCTTATCTCTTTATCATCTTTGTTGGTTGTTTTGCCTTTTCACATCTATCAAGAGAATTGTTCATTCCATCATAAATGGGGATAAAATAATTGTCTATATCGATTTCAAAATAATTTAATCCTTCTTCTGGCTTTTCCCTATGTCCAAAAGAATCCATATGTCCTCGGAATATTTGCACATGTTTTAATGGTTCAGAAACATCTATATTGCACGATTTTCCCATTGATATAATAGAACTTTCTAAATTACCTAATTCTTGTTCTAATTCAGAAGATATACCTTTGTTATATGTAACTCCAATAGTTTTAAAATATTGTTCTCTTGATCTGAGGACAGCTTTGCCACATATGCATTCGCTTGTTTGGTGTCTTGAATCTGTTTGCTTATACATAACAACACATCTTAATTTTCTGATTTATTTTTCTCTAAATTCTTTGTAGTCATATTACAATATATAAGTCAAGTATATATTTTGGATTATTGATAAATCTTCTGATAAGTCTTGTATGAAATTGGGAAAGATTGCGCATAAGGGCTATTAGACGCAATCTGAGGTTTTTCTTATGATAGCTATTTGTTATTTACTTAATTTCCGATCAAGTAATTAGTGATCGGTTGACAACACTTTTCTGTTTTCTGTAATTGAGAGATGGCCGACAAAATTATCTTTTAATCTTACAAGTCTTTCTCTTCATTTTGCGCGTTGCTTAAAGGTGCTAGAGTCGTCGTATTTTATGGCATCAGGTAATAGGTAGTACGCGCTACTGACCTCACATTCTTTAGTAGCTTCAGTTCTTTCTTTTACTATTTTTATGTTGTTTCTTACATTATCGTATACCATTAATATTTCTTGGTCAGTATCTTTAGCCTCTAATATTTTTATTCTTTCGTCTGTTCTTTTAATTAATTCATCAAGAGATTTAATTATATAGCTCTTTTCAAATGGATAAATGCATTTGCATTTGCCTATTATCTCTTTTGGCATAATTCGTTTCCTCCTTTATTTATCTTTAATGTTAGTAATGAGCTCATTCATTCTATCTATAAGCAGTCTCATTACATTTTCAATATTATCTTTTGTAAATTTATATGGTTCCATATATTTATTTCTCCTTTATTTATTATTAATATTTAAAAAATCTCTAATTTTGAGTTGTTGAAACATAGTAAAAAGGTATCTCAGTAAGGTTAAGTCTACTGAAAGCAACTATTCGGTGACGCCCTTCGAGAATAAAATTATCTCTTTTGTCGACAAATATAGCGTATATCGGATCGTCCTTCAACATGATGGCAGTTAATATATGTTCTATTCTGTATAGGTCTTCTGGAAATTCATTCAGAGTACTTTCCATTTCATCAATTTTGTTTTTAAACTTGTTAATATTCTCCATTTTGAACTCAAGGTGTACTGTAGAGTCTCTAAACCATTCACAAACGTTGTTAATATCATCTTTTGCGTAGTGTGGATATTCCATCTGTTCTATGTTAGGACATTTCATGATTTCTTTCCTTGTTTCTTTACATCACCAATGATTTTATACTGTTTACAAATATTCCTTTTTATCTCTGCCTATTGGTCTTGAACTGTTTGCTGCTCCTTCACACGAACAATTGTCTTCGAATTGTTTAGTCAGTTTGTTCAATTCTTCTAGAGATTTATTTGCAAAGAATTCGTCTAGCTGTCTTGAGTTGGCATATCTTTCTATATCTAGGGCCGTCTCTACAGATAAAGATGGGACTTGAGGATGACAATTTTCTACAGACCCCTTTAACAGATCCAACTTATCTAATACAATAACCGCCTCTCTTGCTGGCATGTTGATCTCCTATATTGTTATTTTGTCTTATTCTTGACCATATTTCTTGAATATACTTAGTAGATTTTCTTTTTCTACACCAAGATGTATTTGAAATGTTCTTAGTCGACTTATAGTACAGTTTTTTGCTCCTAGTATTAGGCCTGTAATTTCATCTTTATTTTGTGGAACAGATGTATCTTCAAGTTTACCTATCGCTAAATCTATTAAGGCTGTACATTTAGCAACTTCTTCTATTAGTTTTCTTTCTTTATTTTGTGTCATATATTTGTTTTCTCCATATTGCGACTATATACCTATATATCTTATTTTCTATGTTAAAGTGAAGACAAACGCAATGCCAATTTGACGATCTTCCAATTTAGTCATATGTCAATAAGTTCATTTGATCAATATCTTTTTGGTTTTCAATAGCCTCTTTAAAAACTCTGAGGATTAGTAATTTATGATCTCTGTTCATACAATTACAATCTCATAATGAATTCTGATTTGTCATATGTTTATTTCCTCCTTTATTTTTAATAATACTCTACTGTATATCCCTTTTCTTTGGCCTTTTGTGCATGATAAGCACATACTTGATGGGGTTCTGTAACCATTTTTAGTCCAGAATAAATATTACCAATAGGTAAGTATGCCGTAGCGACGGCTTCCTTGCCACAAAGACACTTTGTACAATTACATCCTTTTACCATATTATTTTCCCCTTTTATTTATCGATATCATTGTGCTCAGTTTTAGTGTATTCTAAGTTCTGGTAGAAATTCTTCTCCTAAATCTCTTGTATATTCTGTTTCTAACTGTTGCAGCGTTTCGTATGATACCTTCTGTTTCCATAATCTCTCGACTGTTGACAAATGTCTTAATATGTCTATTGCTTCTTCTTCAAACTCTGCATCAAGTGCTATGACAGATTCAACATAATTTAAAAAACCATATAAACCGGCTTCATATACTTTTCCTATTACAGAATCAATATGAACCGCTCTTAAAGCTCCAAATGCGTACATAGCATCTTGTTCGTTGTTTGTCCTTATTCTTAAAAATTTTAGTTTACTTAATTTTAATTCTGGCATGTTTATTTACTCCTTTGTTTATTCTTGATATATAATTTTCTTATGTTTATCCAAATGGACCTCGCTTTTCCAAATCTCGTAATTTGGACGTTTTAAGACACTAACATTTCTCATCGAATATACGTGTTTGTTCTTTAATCTTTTTCATTCTTTCATCATATTCTTCTTCAATAATTTCTCTACTAACAGCTTTAGCTGTCATGTCTTCCATTTCATCAATAGTTCTATCGGTAAATTGTTTACGTAATTTGTTGGTCCTTTCACGACTTTCTTCCTCTGTTATCATATATTTATTTTCTCCATTTATTTGTTTATATTTGTTGAAAACCGTGTATAAGTGTTGTTAGACGCGATCTGAGGATTTTCTTATCGAAAAATATATCTAGTAATAAAAGTCTTCAATCTCTTTATTTGGATATTTTTCAAATATATATGTCAGAAAAGAATTCATGTCTGTTATATATCTAATACCAGGTTTATCTTTGTTTATGACGTCTATAATGAAGTTATCTTTATTCTGTGTCAATTCATTTATTTTAATATTTTCTATTCCAAACTCTTTGCTCATTGCTTCGTATATGATAAATTTGTCATCTGTTGGGAGAGCTATTAGATACCGCGTTAAAGAATCTGTTATATCTTCTCCAACGATAAGACTTTTATATAGAAATCTGTCTAGTTTTGGATTATATTTCTTTGCACACTCATATACTCTTGTAAAATCCTCGTTTCTTATATCGCTCAAGTATTGATTTAGTTTATCTAGTGCTTGTAGACAATATTCTGTGTTCTCTATATGGGGATCAAGAAGATTGTCTATAAGCGTTCCATTGTTATGTTGTAGTGACCAACATGTGTCTACAAATGCCGTTTTAGAAATTAGATCTCTATTTAACATGACCTTTGCCATTGAAATCCACGATTGAACTTTAACATCTGAAAAATGCGGTTCGAAATCATATGGAAAATCTTTTTTGAACACATTGATCGCAAGGTTAAATAGAACGCGTGGCTTTGTGATATATCCACAATATTTTTCTGCGAAGTAAAGAGAACTAATGTAATCTGTTGAACATATTCCTAAATCGCTTTCTCCCAATGTACCTAAAAATACTATTTCTATGAGTGAATATATTATTTTTTTATCCATTCTCATATAATCAGACATAGCAGATACAAATTTATCATAGTCTTTTTTGAATGTTATTTCTATTTGATGTTTGTTGAATCCAACATTTATAAAGTTGAATAAGCACAAATTTCTTTCTCTTTCAAGTTTACCATAAGAGTTATCATAATCATAATAAACTTTTTCCAATT
>Ga0116127_1001215_pt1 | contig 16707 bp, 15 predicted proteins | sample June2015DPH_16_1_FD_89731 | JGI IMG/M metagenome (GOLD analysis project Ga0116127, IMG submission 89731) | Peatland microbial communities from SPRUCE experiment site at the Marcell Experimental Forest, Minnesota, USA - June2015DPH_16_100 | ecosystem: Environmental > Terrestrial > Soil > Wetlands... | reverse complement strand
GCGGGCGGTCATCCTCGTGAGCACGGACCGCGGTTTGTGCGGCGCGCTCAACAGCAATTTGTTCCGCGAAGCGGTGAAATTCGACCGGGACACGACCCTTTACGTCACGGCGGGACGCAAGGCGTCACAGTTCATCGCGCGCACGAAGCGGCCGCTGGCGGCGGAGTTCACTTACAAGGACACGCCGCAGTTCGGCGAGGCGCGGGCGATTTCCCGGTTCGCGCAGGACTTGTTTATCAAGCGCGAAGTGGACGCGGTGGACGTTTTGTACACCAACTACATTTCGATATTGGTCCAGCGGCCGGAAATCGTCCCGTTTTTGCCGGTGGGAAAAATCCAGACGGTCACCGCCGGCATTCACGGCCACACGGAAGCGGAGGAATTGCCGGCGGGCGGCGCCGTTCCGTATTTATTTGAGCCGGATGAGGAGACGGTGCTGGGCGAATTGCTGCCGCACAGTTTGAATTTCAAGATTTACCAGATTTTGCTGGAAGCCAAAGCCAGCGAGCACAGCGCGCGCATGGTGGCGATGAAGAACGCCACCGACAACGCGCAACAGCTTATCAAGGACCTGACGCTGCAATACAACAAGCTGCGCCAGTCGAACATCACGAAGGAATTGTTGGAAATCGCCACCGCGCAAATGGCGGTGGGCTAATCAATCAATCGCATGAACAAAGGCAAAATCGTTCAAGTCATCGGACCGGTCGTGGACGTGGAATTTCCCGGCCAGCCGCCTGCCATTTACAACGCGCTGGCCGTGGAATTCGACGTGCCCGGCCAGGGCCGCGCGAAACAGATACTCGAAATCGAACAGCACCTTGGCGACAACTGGGTGCGCTGCGTTTGCATGGGCTCCACCGAAGGCATGAAACGTGGTTACGAAGTCACGGACACCGGTCAACCGATTTCCATGCCGGTCGGCGACGTCGTGCTGGGCCGCGTGCTCAACGTCGTCGGCGAGCCGGTGGACGAGCGCGGGCCGGTCAACGCCGACAAGTTTTACCCGATCCACCGCCCCGCGCCGGCGCTGGCGGACCAGTCCACTTCGCCCCAGGTGCTGATGACCGGCATCAAGGTCATTGACCTCATCTGCCCGTTTTTGAAGGGCGGCAAGGTCGGCGCCTTCGGCGGCGCGGGCGTAGGCAAAACCGTCATCATCATGGAACTGATCAACAACATCGCCAAACTGCACGGCGGTGTGTCCGTGTTCGCGGGCGTGGGCGAACGTTCGCGTGAAGGCAACGACCTTTACACCGAAATGTCCGAAGCCGGTGTCATCAACCAAAAAGACCTCGGCAAATCCAAAATCGCGCTGGTCTACGGCCAGATGAACGAGCCGCCCGGCGCGCGTTTGCGCGTTGGGTTGTCGGGCCTGGCCATCACGGAATATTTCCGCGACGAAAAAAACCAGGATGTGCTGCTGTTCATTGACAACATCTTCCGTTTCTCGCAGGCCGGTTCGGAAGTGTCCGCGCTTCTGGGTCGCACGCCCAGCGCCGTCGGTTATCAGCCGACGCTCGCCGCTGAAATGGGCGATTTGCAGGAACGCATCACCTCGACGAAGAAAGGTTCCATCACTTCGTTCCAGGCCGTGTACGTGCCGGCTGACGACTTGACGGATCCGGCGCCCGCCACGACGTTCGCGCACCTCGACGCGACAATTGTATTGGAGCGTGCGATTGCCGAACTCGGCATTTATCCCGCCGTGGATCCGCTGGCCTCGACGAGCCGCGCGCTCGCGCCGGAAATTGTGGGGCAGGAACACTACGAGGTCGCCCGCGGCGTGCAAAAAGTTTTGCAGCGTTACAAGGATTTGCAGGACATCATCGCGATCCTCGGCATGGATGAGCTTTCACCCGAAGACAAGCTCACGGTTTACCGCGCCCGCAAAATCCAGCGCTTTCTCAGCCAGCCATTCTCGGTGGCGGAAGTGTTCACCGGCCGTGCCGGCCGGCAGGTGCCGGTGGCCGAGACCGTGCGCGGATTCAAGGAAATCCTGGATGGCAAACACGACGACGTGCCGGAGCAAAACTTTTACATGAAGGGCGCCATCGAAGAAATTAATGACAAGGCGTGATTCGCGATCCAACGATTTAACGATTTAAGGCGCTGAAAATGGCCAATACGCTCAAACTGGAAATTGTCACGCCGGAGGCAAAAATTTACTCCGACGACGTGGACATGGTCACGCTGACCGGCGTCGAAGGCGAGATGGGCATCATGCCGCAGCACGTGCCGTTGATGACGCAACTGTGCGCGGGTGAAATCGTCGCGCGCAAGGGTGCGGACACGATCTTCCTCGCCGTCGGCGACGGCTTCGTGCAGGTTACCGGCGACCACGTGGCCGTTCTCACCGACATGGCAATTCGCGCCGAAAACATTGACGAAGCCAGGGCCGAGGAAGCCCGCCAGCGTGCCGAAGCGCGCCTGGCCGAAAAAATCACCGACGAAGAAGCCGCGCGCGTTCAAGCCGCGCTGGTCAACGCCACCACCCAGCTCAGGATCAAACGCCAGCGGCGGAAGTAAACTCCAGCTCTGTCAGGAGCGGAATCTTTGTCGTTTTGGTAAAATTTTCCTCCAGCCCCAGCGGGCGGCATCCATATGTCGCTTCTGACGGAGCTTTTACTTTTTTGGTAGGGACGCCGCGCTGCGGCGTCCGGTCGGCGCAGCGCGCCGACCCTGCCTTCAGCTTTCCACCACGCTGATTTCCACCGGCTCGACGCTGACGCCCAGTTTCTCCAGCCACGCGATGGCGGCTTTCACGTCTTCGCGCTTGCCGTCCAATTCCAGACACACGATGCCGATTTCATCGGTCACGCTGGCTTGCCGGATGTTGGTGACCACCTTGAATTTCTGGCCGAGTTTCCAGATAAGCGGTTCCTTGATGAGCTTGGGCGGGAACATCAGCCACAAACGCCTTTGGGTGGGCGAACTCGGCTGGGTCAGTGCGGTTTTTTTGAATGCTTTGGCCATATTGAACAACTTTCTTTTCCAGCGTAGCGCAGGCGTCTCGCCTGCACTTTTGTTTCTCCCGCCTGGCTGATGCTCGACGGGCGGCCAGGCGGGACGCCTGCGCTACTTTAACCGCCGGCAATCGCCGGGATGATGCTGATTTCATCACCGTCTTTCAACGGTGTTTCCCGGTTTTTCAGGAAGCGGATGTCTTCCTCGTTCACATAAACGTTCACGAAACGGCGCACCTCGCCTTTTTCATCCACGAGCCGTTCCTGGATGCCGGGGTAGCGCATCTGCAATTCGACAATCGCCTCGCCGATGGTGGCGGCGTTGACTTCGACCAGCTCCTCGTTGTTGGTCAGCTTGCGGAGCGGCGTTGGGATTCGGACTTTTTTTGGCATGGTAAAAAATTGGGATATTGGAGTGCTGGAGTATTGGGTTAATGGAAACAAGCATTACTCCACAACTCCATTACTCCATCACTCCGACTTTTCTTCATACATTCACTTTTTCTTCATGCGCCAGCAGGGCTTCGAACTCGCGCAGGCTCGGTTTGATTTCGCGCGGTTTGCCGACTTGGCCGGCCACGGCGTCGAGCGTCTTCAAGCCGTTGCCGGTGACGCAGAGAACCGCGGAATCATTCCGCGGAATTTTGTCCGACGCAATGAGTTTCTGCGCTGCGCCTACCGTCACACCGCCCGCCGTTTCGGCAAAAATACCTTCCGTTTCTGCGAGCAACTTGATGGCGTTGCGGATTTCGTCGTCGGTCACGTCGTCCGCCGCCGCGCCGGTGTCCTTCATCACCTTGAGTGCGTAGAAACCATCGGCAGGCGTGCCGATGGCCAGCGACTTGGCAATCGTGTCCGGCTTGACCGGCCTGAAAAAATCCAGGCCCGCCTTTTGCGCGGTGGAAATCGGCGAACATCCGGTTGCCTGTGCGCCGTGAATGGCCGTCTCGCTTTCCGCCACGAGGCCGAGCTTCACCAGTTCCTGGTAGCCCTTTTGGATTTTTGTCAGCAACGAGCCGGACGCCATTGGTACGACGGTGTGCCGGGGCAGGCGCCAGCCGAGTTGTTCGGCGATTTCATACGCCATGCTCTTGGAGCCTTCGGCGTAATACGGCCTCATATTCACGTTCACGAACGCCCAGTTGAATTTGCCGGCAATCTCGGCGCAAAGGCGGTTCACCTCGTCGTAATGGCCTTTGATGCCGATGACGTGCGCGCCGTAAATGAGCGAGTTGACGATTTTGCCCTGTTCCAAATCCGACGGGATGAAAACGTAGGATTTCAAGCCGGCGGACGCGGCGTTGGCGGCGACGGAATTGGCGAGATTACCGGTCGAGGCACAGGCGACGGTGTCGAAACCCAGTTCCCGCGCCCGGCTCAACGCCACACTCACGACCCGGTCCTTGAATGACAGGGTGGGGTAGTTGACCGTGTCGTTCTTGATCCACAATTCGCGGATGCCGAGTTTTTTGGCCAGCCGATCGGCCTTCACGAGCGGCGTAAAGCCGACCTGCAAACCGACGGTAGGGTCGTTGGCCACGGGCAGCAGCTCGCGGTAACGCCACATCGTCTGGGGACGCGACTGGATGGCCGCCTTGGTCAGCGACTTTTTGATGCGGTCGTAATCATAAACCACTTCGAGCGGGCCGAAGTCGAACTCGCAGACGTGCGTCGCGGTGAGCGGATATTCCCGCCCGCACTCGCGGCACTTGAGCGCCTTCATGAAACCAGCGTGTTCTTTCATAAAATTTTTCAATCGTAGCGCAGGCGTCCTGCCTGCCCGAAAGTTTTCAATTTCGCCTTGCTTTCGCTCGGCGATGCAAGCGGGACGCCTGCGCTACTTTCAGGGCAAACAAAAAGCCCCGACTCATGGAGAGAAGGGGCTGACAAAGCTTGCGTGCTCTTCTCATTTTCCCCCGACACCCGCCGGGGCTGGATTTGGCACCTGGTCGTTGAACTTGCACTTCAACCGGTTGCCGTGGCGTCATCGGGCCAGTCCCTCAGCCACTCTACATGAGACCGTTTAATCAACGGATGTGGATAAAGTGATACAAATAGTGAGTATTGTCAAAACTTTTTTGCCCGGATTATTTCACCGAATGTGACCAGTTCCAGATAAAGTAGGAATAAACGATGGGCACAATGCTCATCACCACAATTGCCGGCAGCAGGACGCAAATGAAAAACAGCTTCACCGGCAGCAGCAACCCGAAAATAAAAATGCATGCGCCGCCGGCCATTATCAATCGGCCGCCCAAGCGATGGGTTTTGATCCAAACATCGCGCGACTCCAGAGTCCACCGCGTGCGGATACCATAGAACCAGTTTGGCCGGAGCTTGGTCATCAAGTTGCCGAAGACCATCAGCAACAAACCCAAGCCGGGAATCATAACTGTCGGCCCCTGAATTGCCGGATACAACGGGGTTGCCATTACGGCCAGCGCCACGAGCGAGCAAAAGAGCGTGGCGGCGAGGCGCATGGTTCCGAAGGTGCGCCGAAGGCTAGCCTGGGTTTCCTCATCATAGCGCGCAAACTTGGGATCAATGCGCGGCAAAATCAAAATCAGCCCGGCGGCCACCAGATTGATGCACGGCAACAGCAGTGTCGCCACCGGCTTGCTGTCGTAACCGTCCACTTGGCCGTTGATGCCCCAATGATTCGGCATCTGGTCGGGCAGTTTGTTCCAGAGCAGCGCCGCGACGCAAAATGGGGCGGCAAGGATTAGAATCTGCAGCCACTCTCTCCTGGGGATTTTCATGTCAGGTTCCTGATTTGTTTTTTTTGTTTTTCAATTCCAGCAGCCAGGCCAGACATTCATCCAGCACACTGGTGTTCAACGAATAGTTCACAAACTGTCCGTCTTTTTCCGCGAGAACCAAATCGGCCTGTTTCAGCAAATCCAGGTGATGTGAAATGCTCGGCTTGCTGATCTTAAACTGGTCGGCGATTTCGCCGGCGTTCATGTCTTTTTTTCGGAGCAGGACAAGAATTTCCCGGCGGGTCGGATCATTCAGCGCCTTGAACAGTTTATCCATAAAGTAATTAGATGATTATCTAAATATCTATTTGCGTCAAGCGAAAAAATGAATTTTTCCCAGTTGACGAAATCACCTTCCAGTCGTATAAGAGCACAGTAGTTTGATGGAAAATTTGAAGTGGCAGTTAGTGGCACAAAGCAAATCCTGGTTCCTCACCAATTAGTTGTGCCACAAGTAGAATTGTGTGCCTTATATTGTGGTTTTTACTTTACTTGAAACCGGCAGTTGTGATTGCCTGAATAAAAGTCATGTATCTCAAGAATTTAACGCTTTTGGGGTTTAAGTCCTTTTCGGACAAAACTTCGCTGAACTTTCAGCCCGGTGTGACTGCCATCGTCGGCCCGAACGGGTGCGGCAAATCCAATGTCTCCGACGCCATCCGTTGGGTGCTCGGCGAACAATCGGCCAAGGCTTTGCGCGGTGGCGAAATGGCCGATGTGATTTTCACCGGCACGGACGGACGCAAACCGATGGGCATGGCCGAGGTGTCGCTGACGCTGGGCGACATGGACGAGGACCACCTGCGCGCAGCGGGTGTCGAGGTGGCTTACAATGAGGTCACGATCACGCGCCGGATTTTCCGCGACGGCGGCAGCGAGTATTTCATCAATCGCACACCGTGCCGCCTCAAGGACATCCAGCAATTGTTCATGGGCACCGGCGTGGGCCGCACCAGTTACAGCATTCTGGCGCAGGGCCACATCACGCAGATTCTTTCGAGTAAACCCGAAGACCGCCGCCTTATTTTCGAGGAAGCCGCCGGCATCACGAAATACAAGAGCCAGAAAAAGGAATCGCTTCACAAACTGGAATACACCGACCAAAACCTTTTGCGCATCGCCGATCTCATCCGCGAAGTGAAGCGGTAAATCGGTTCGCTTCAGCGCCAGGCCGGCAAAGCGCGCCGCTACAAACAAATTTCCCAGGAACTCCAGCACCTCGACACGCAACTTGCGCGCCATCAATTCGACGTGCTGCAGGCTGAAATCGTTGAAAGACAAACCGCCGCCGAAAAACTGCGCGGTGAAATCGAAACCGGCTCAGCCGACGTTTTGCGTTGCGAAGACGAAATCAAGCAACTCCGCGAGCGGCTTTCGGGGCTCGAACACGAAGTGGCCGAAAAACAGCAGCGCGGTCTGGAATTAAAGGGTGAAGCGGACCGGCACGAAAGCCGGATTCAATTCAACGAGGAACGTTTGCGCGAGCTTGCCGCGCAAAACACCAGGGCTTTGACCGAAATCAACCAGGCCGAGGAGCGTTGCCACGCCGCGTCCAGTGAATTGAAGGCGGTGGTGGAGCGGTTGACCGCTTCGGAAAACGCGCTCCTGCAACATCGCCTGACGCTGGAGCAGAAACAGTGGGCGTTGAACACGGTTGAGGGAGACTTGCGCCAGCGGCAGGAAGCGTTGCGCAAGGCGCAGGCCGAGGCATTCGCCGCGGCGCAGGATTTGACGCGGATTCGCAACGAAATCACCGCGCTCGATCTGCAAAAGCAGGGCAACAGCATCCGGCTCGAAAAGCTTTCCGCCGAAAAAGTGCAACTCGAAGAGGAACGCGCCCGGCTCGAAGCGCGCCTGCAGGAATTCACCGCGAGCGTCGAGGTTGAGAAACTGAACGCGCAGACCAAGCGCGGCTCGGTCGAGCAGCGGCAAAACCGGTTGCGCGAACTCCAGGTGGAATTGCAGGCATCGTCCGCCGAGCAGGACCAGTTTTTACAGGCGCAGGCCGAGAAACGTTCGCGCCTGAACGTGCTCGAGCAGCTCGAAGGTTCGCACGAAGGCTTCAGCGTGGGCACCCAGGCTGCCTTGCGCCAGTCACGCAAGGTCATCGGCTCGCTCGCCGACCGCATTCGCGTTCCCGACCAGTACGTCGTCGCCGTCGAAAATGCGCTCGGACATCACTTGCAACTGGTCCTGACCGAGCAGCCGGAATCCGCGCAGCAGATTCTCGCCGACCTCAGCGCCAACAAGGTCGGTCGCGCCAGTGTCGCCGCGCTGTCCCTCGAATACACCAATGACAAGCAATTGTTTTTTGAGGGCGAAATGGCGCCGGGCAGCGGCCTCGACGTGATTCAAAACGGCCTGCAAAATGGCCAGGTCATTCATGCCCTGGCCGTGGTCCAGGGCGAGCCGTCGGTGGAAAAACTCCTGAAGGCATTGTTGGGCCGCACGTTCATCGCGTCCGACCTGGCCACGGCCACGGCCCAGATTCAAAACGGCCACGCCGGTTGCGATTTCGTCACGTTGACGGGCGATTTGCTCAGCCGGCACGGCGTTTACACGGGCGGTTACTTGAACGGCAACGGCAATCCCAAGGCTCCGGCCTCGATTCTCGGACGCAAAAACCAGATCTCCGAACTGCACGGGGAACTGACGGAAGTCCAGCTCCGTGTTGCCGACATGAGCCGCAAACGCGGCGCGCTCCTGGGCGAGCAGACGGAATTGCAGGCCAGCCTGCAACAGGCGCAGACGGAATTGCGCGAGCAGGAAGTCGCCATTGCCACGCGCGAAGGCGAGTTCAACGCATTGCAGAATTCCAACCAGTTGCTGCACCAGAAAATTGAGACGGTGGTTTTTGAAGTTCAAAGCCTCGCCGCGCAGGAGCTGGAAGGTTCGCAAAAACGCAGCGCGCTGACGGCCCGGTTGAACGAACTGGAAGCCCGCGAACGCACCGGACAGGAACAAGTCGCCGCGCTCGCGGCTGAACTGGAAAACCTGCGCCAGCAGCGCGATACCGCCCATGCCGCGCTCACGGAGAGCAAGGTGGCGCTCGCGGCGGAGGAACAGCTTTTGGCGTCGTTCCGCCAGCAACAGCAATCTTTGGAGCAACGCATTGGCGAGCTGACCCAGATGGTCGAGCAGCGTCGCAACGAAGTGTCATCCTTTATTGGCCGCAAAGAGCAGGCGGAGTCGGAAATTCAGGATTCACGGTCGCAAATCGGGCGGTTGCAGCATGAGCGCGAGCAGGTGAACACGCAAACCGCCGAATTGCTGGCGCGGAAACAATCGCAGGAAGGCGACGTTGTTGCGCGCGAAGAAAATTTGAGCGAGCGGCGGCGGCAGTTGACTCAATTGCAGGAACAGCGCGGCGCCCTGGATGTTGAACTGGCGCAGAAAAACATGTCCGTCCAAAACCTGCGCGAACGGCTCCAGCAGAAATATCACATCGCCCTCGACGACGTGCGCAGCGAGTGCATCACCATCACGTTCGCCGACGAAGGCGCGGCCAAGGTGCACGTGATGACGCCGGAAGAAATGGCCGCCGCGGGCGCGTCCACGGATTGGAACGCCGTCGCGCAGCAGATTGATGCGTTGCAGAAACGGCTTGACGAAATCGGCCCGGTGAATCTCGTGGCCATCGAGGAATACGAGGAAACCGAGCAGCGCTATCAATTTCTGACGAAGCAGAACGACGATTTGGTTCAGGCGCGGGTGCAACTGTTGGAAGTCATCAACCGCATCAACGTGCAGACGCGGCAGATGTTCACCGAAACGTTTGAAAAGATCCGCGAGAATTTCCGCACGATGTTCACCGAGGTCTTCGGCGGCGGCAAGGCGGACCTGATTTTGTCGGACCTGAACGACGTGCTGGAAAGCGGCATCGAAATCATGGCGCGACCGCCGGGTAAACAATTGCAAAGCATTTCGCTGCTGTCCGGCGGGGAGCAGACGATGACCGCCGTGGCGCTGTTATTCTCCATTTATCAGGTCAGGCCCAGTCCGTTTTGTGTGCTGGACGAACTGGACGCGCCGCTTGACGAGTCGAACATCAACCGCTTCGTCCGCATTCTGCAGCGGTTCCTGGTGCACTCACAGTTCGTCATCATCACTCACAACAAACGCACCATCGGCATGGCCGACGTGCTTTACGGCGTGACGATGGAGGAACGCGGCATCAGCAAGATTGTCAGCGTGAAATTTCACAAGACCGGCGGGACCGCGCCGTCGGCGGAAATCGACGAGCCGGTCGCCGAAGTGGCGCTGGCGAAGTAAGTTTTTAACGCAAAGTACGTGGAGTTTTAAACCACGGATCCGTCCTCTTCACCCTGCCCGGCGAGCAGGCGATGCTGGTGAGTTAGGCTTGGACATCACGGCGGTTCTGGAACCACGATTGTCTTTGTTCAGTAACGTCATAACGAGATGGAAATCAAAATTCAGACGAGTGAGGAACTTAGTTTGCTACTGGAGGGATTGAAGGATGAGATTATTAGCGCTAACAGCTATCACCGTCTTTTCCGAGGCTTGGTCAATTCCATGCCTGCACATGAACGCGAGTTTCAGCAATCATACGTTTTTTGGTATCTTACAATGGAAGCACTTCAAGATGCAGGCCGGGTAAACCTGTGTCGGATTTATGATCAAAACTCCACGAGTCTGAATTTGGTCAATTTGCTTCATACCATAAAGGCGAACCTCCACTTTTTTTCCGAGGTGCATTTTAGAAAGAGATTGGAAGGAAACGCTTTTGTTGACTCTTTGGCTCAAGTGAATCGAGTTCCTAAAATGGATGAGCTTGAACGAGACATTGAATCGGTGAGCTGTAAAAATCCTATTGTCGAGAAGCTCATGATTTGGCGTAACAACATCGTCGCGCACCGTGGAGCCAAAATATCTCTCGGGAAGAAAAAGATTCTGGAAAACAATCCACTTTCACAACGGGAAATCGAGCAATTGCTTGAACATAGTCTTGAGACTTTCAATAAGTACTCAAGCCTCTACCAAGCCTCCACGTTGTCCACACAGAATCTCATACTCGGCCATGATGACTACAAGGCCTTGTTGGGGTTCATCAGCTTGGGGCTGAAGAAGTGGGATGAAGACACATCCAAGCCATTCAACTTCGGTAGTTAGGTTGCCAGGTAAGGTTCAGATACTCGCGGCGCGGGATTTCGACTGCGCCCAGCGGTTTGGTGGCCGGTGTTTACCAGTCTGATTCCATCCGTAGAACCGCACTGGAGAAGTACTTTTACGGAAGGAACAAATCGGCGGACACACTGAAATGTTTTGCCAGCGTGCGGACGTGCGCCAGCGTCAACTGCCGTTCGCCGCGCAGAATCGCGGATCGTGGAGCGCCGGCTTCCAGCACGGCGCGATGGTGAACCAAACCTCAACGAACCGTGCCGGAGGCCGGCGCTCCGGGGGCAATGAAGCCGTCAGAAGGAACATTTCATTTTCACCGCGGCTGATAGGCGTTGCAGGTACTCGCGGCGCGGGATTTCGATGGCGCCCAGCGGTTTGGTGGCCGGCGTCACCATCTGGATGTCAAACAAGGCAAAGCCGCGCCGGCGCAAATGCCCGACCAGGTGATGGAGCGCAACTTTGGAAGCACCGCTGACGCGGTGGAACATGGATTCGCCCGCGAACAGGCCGCCGATGGACACGCCGTAAATCCCGCCCACCAGTTCGCCCTTGAGCCGGCACTCGACGCTGTGGGCGTGTCCCTGCCGGTGCAGCCGCGTGTACGCTTCGATGAATTCTTCCGTGATCCAGACTCCGCCCCGTCCCGGTGTGGGCGTTGCACAGCCTTCCATCACTGCGTGGAACGACTGGTCAATGGTAACCTCAAACCCGCCCTTGCGAATGACCCGGGCCAGGCTTTGGGAAACGTGAAATCCGTCCAATTCAAAAATCGCCCGCGGATCGGGCGACCACCAGGTGATGGGATCAACCGTCCACGGAAAAATCCCCGCCCGGTAGGCCGCCAGCAGCCGTTCAGTGCCGAAGTCGCCGCCAATGGCCACCAACCCCTCCGCGTCAGCCAGGCTCGGGTCGGGGAAGGCGATGTTTTTGTTCAGCAAGATCGGCATGGGTGAGAAACATACCAATTTCCGGTGATGCTCGGCACATTGGTAGGGCGCGTCACTCCGTGCGCGCCGCAACTGTTGTGTGGATGAGCGGCGGGCAGGGGACTGCCCGCCCTACCTGAGTTTGTTCCGGTTGTCATTGGGACATGGTATCAAAGGTCATTCCGCGGGCGTATGTCCGCTTAATGCACCGAGAAAAACCGTTTCAAAGGCGCCGGCGAGTTCCATCATACGAAAATGCGGCAGGATTTTTTCATTGAACACAGTCTTTTTGCCCTGCTCCGGGTCCGGCGAACCAAGGGCGATCCAGCTTCCGACGCGAACATCATTGAGCACTTGCAACAGCCATTCGATTTCCGGCCCGGAGAGCGTGAGCTGAAAGCCGGAAGCTGCCGCCTGAAAACGTCCGGGTTCGTTCAGCATGGCCCGGACGTTTTTCCGATTTTCCTGCCGTTGGGCGGCGAGTGACTCTTCCAACAGCCGCTGGTTTTCGTCGTGTTTGGCGGTCTTGGCGGTTTTGCTAAGGCGGTGATGCGTTGCGGAAATCAGGGGATAGAGCTTGAGGACTTCGAACAGCAGGCGTTTTTCCGGCAGGCTGATTTCAAAAACCAATTTTTCCCGCCTGGTCCGGATGAGTTTCACCTAATCACGCTCCATCGTTGCATGCAGGCTGTATTTTTGGAGTTGGTGGACATAAAACTCCGCCTTTTCCATGCTCTCGCGCGTCAGCACGCTTTTGCCCTGATTGTGGACCTGCAACATGTGAACCTCGGCTTTCTGCCGCTGCCAGCCGAAGACGACCTGAAACACGTGCGTCACGTAGTCCATCAGGTTGACCGGGTCGTTCCAGCAAATGACCCGGTAGCCCGGTTCGAGGTCCGTCCTCGAATCGGTTTCCTCGTCCCGATGGATGCCGGGCCGGATTTCAGGTGTTGCCGTGGTCGCCATAACCGGAAAATAAAACGTTCGAGTACAACTGTCGAGGGTGCCGGTGGGACCGTTTATGGCAGGGGTGCTCTAAAGTCCGACGCAAGTGGTTGAAAGAAAGGGATGAGAAAGACCGAAGCTGGATCATCCTCGTTGTCGTCCTCGTTCTCGTAATCGCTATTCTCCGGGTTTGTTTCGAGAATGAGGACGACGACGAGGACGAAATCAGTCGGAAAGTCCTCGTCCACACCAAGGACATTTTTCATCAGTCCAACCACTTATGCAAATGTATAGAGCAATGCTGCCGGGCCGAAGTCCGCAGTGTCTGGTTTGGTTTCTTGGAAGGTGCGGGGGAATTTACTTTTGTTTTTCGATTATCTTCTTCAGCTGGCTCGCGTAATGATTCAAGTTGTCAATCATGCCCTGCCATTTCTCCGCCTTGAATGCGGCCTGTCCCCAATCATTTACTGAAGCGAAAGAGATGCCGGTCCGGCTCTTAAACCAGGCGGACTCGGCTTTGCCCAGGTTTAAATCCAGGAAAAAATAGATTTCGTTTAACAGGTCAATTGACTCTATATCTTCTTCGTTTTTAAGACTTTTATTGTATTCAAATAAAGTCATCTTTTTTATCGCGAGGATGCGATCTTCCAGTTGAGCCAGATAAGCTACCAACGAAGCCTTGATTTTTTGTTTTTGGCTGACGGCTTCAGCCGGTTTGTCTTTGGGTTCAGAAGCCGTTTTTAAGAGCGCATCCGCTTGTTGAATCTGGGAGGTGAGATTTTGTCTTTCTGCCTTATGCGCTTTTTGTTGCGCTTCATGGCTGCGAAACGGAAGCCAAAGAAAGCACCATCCCGAAAAAACGACGATGGCAGCCATTTCGCAACCGTCAGCCAATTTGGAATTGGCAATAAAACCTTTGATTGGGCTTTCAAAATTTACCAGCTTGCACAGCACGCAACTGGCCGCAAGCAGAACCGTGACAATCAAGGCACTCATGTCAAATCCTCCCTTTGCGGTTTCGAAGTTTCCGCACCAGTAACGCCAGAATCGCTTGATTGCCGACATGAAGCTAGAGCATCCTCGAACTCATTGGATTCGTAAAGCACCTTATTACCTCTTTATTGCCTGACGCCACTGTTATAACCATTGACTTTTCCTGTCAAAAACCTTAATTCCATCCCTATGAGTACACTATTAAGCAGTCTATCGGTTCAACAATTACGCAAAGCAGCCACACTCAAAGAGAAAATCCAATCGCTGGAAAAAGCGCTTGGCCAGCTATTGGGTTCTTCAACCAAACCTGCCGCTCCTGCAGTTCCGAAGAAGAAGTTTAAGATGAGCAAGGCGGCCAGAGCCAGGATCAGTGCTGCGGCCAAAGCAAGATGGGCGAAACTGAAAGGGCCAAAGCCATCAGTGAAACCGGCCAGGAAAGGCAGAGGGAAGATGAGTGCAGCGGCCAAAGCCAAACTCTCAGCCAGAATGAAAATGATTTGGGCCAGGCGAAAGGCCAGGAAGTCCAAATAACCGGCGGTCTTGGTGGCGTGCGAGTTTCCACCAAAGGAAACTCAAATTAAATCAAACCGGGTTGGCCGGGTCGTTCCAGCCAATGATCCGATAACCCGGTTCGAGGGCCGTCCTCGAATCGGGTTCCCCGTCCCAATGGATGTCGGGACGGATTTCAGGAGTTGCCGTGGCGGCCACGATGGGAAGATAAAATGTCCGGGCGCAACTGTCGAGGGCGCTGGTGGGGGTGCCGCGCCCGTGGTGGAAGTCAGCATGCCGGCCGCCGAAATGGCGCTGGTGAAACAAGTCTTCGCCCGCCAAATTTTTTAGACAACCTCGCCCAGTGTTGGCCGGCCGGATTTTCAATCCTTGACAAGCCAAAGCGGTGTTATTGTCTTTACATAATCGGTTTGAATAAATAAAATTCCCGGGGACTCAGCGAAGGTTTAATCAACCCGAACCATGCGATGCCGATGGAATCATCCGGATCAGAATCGGACTGAAAAGACGCTCCGCCATTTTAGAAGCCCGCAGAAGGATTTTATTTTTCTTTTGGCACTCGCCGCGGGTCTGGTGTTGGCGCAGATGCCGGCGGGTTCGCTCCAGGCGGCTTCGGTGGGGGGCGGATGCGGTGGTGCTGGTAATTCCAGCATCCTCCAGGGCATAACCAACAATCTGGCGGCCTACAATCCCATCCATGTCACTTGGGACCACGCTTGCCAATACGTGCGTGCCACGCGGACCTCCCGCATCGTGGCCAGCGATTCTAAATCGCTTCGGGGCGGGTGACGGTTACACTGTCCGGGAGCGCAGATATGGATACGTTCATTTACGTTTTTGTTGGCGCCGATAATGCCATCACCAACAGCTTCGGCACCGTGCCGGCGTTTCCGTCGGGGCCCGTCACCAACACGGTCGGGATGCTGTTGCCACCGCTGTTGTCGGCATCACTGACTCCGGCCAACACCATCGGTATTTCCTGGCCCCAATCCCGCGCCGGGGTTTGTGTTGCAGGCCAATGCGAAACCGGGCGCCACCAACTGGAACGTGATGCCCAACCCGCCGGCGTTGGTGGGCGATCAAATGCAGGTGCTGGTACCGGCCACGAACAGCCGCCAGTTCTATCGGTTGACCCGGCCCCAGCCGCACGACGTTCCCGGCCGCCATCATGAACGATGCCACCAAAAGCGACGGGAGTTGGGAATGTCCCCGGGCAAGTGAACGCAGGCCAATGAAAACACCCGTTGCATCTTATCGGCCAGCATCGATTGGTCATCGGTGTTGTGTCGGCATCGCCCTCCTGGCCGTTTGGTTCGCGTTCAGTGTCCTGGCCGGGGCGGCAACCGTGACCATTAACGGCGCACAGACCTATCAAATCATTGACGGCTTTGGCGTCAACGCGAATCACCGGAGCTGGACCAATAACGAACTGCAGCCCGTGCTCGATGCGATGATTGACCAGGCGGGGATGACGCTGTTCCGGGTGCTCTATGACCGGACGGACTGGGAAGCCACCAACGACAACAGCGACCCCGACGTAATGAACTGGACTTACTACAACACGGTGTACAGCGCGCCGGACTTCGAGAAAATGTGGGGCATGATCGCCTATCTGAACCAGCGCGGCATCAGCAACGAGTTGGCGCTGAATTTTCAAGGCATCGGCCCGTCATGGATGGTCAACAGCAGCACCTACGTCCTCAAGCCCGGCTACGAAGATGAGTGGGCGGAGATGATTGCATCGTTGTTGGTTTATGGTCGGAACACGCTTCATCTCCAGTTCGGTTTGGTCGGGCCGGACAATGAACCGGACAACACGCCGGACCCCATCCAGGGCGTGCAGGTCGTGAACACCGCCCAGTACATCACCATGTTGCATCAACTGGCGTTGAAGCTCGATGCCAACGGCGTGGGCGACCTTCGTTTCGTGGCCCCCGATCTTGGCTACGGCGGCACGAACTGGCTGCCGCAAATCATGAATGACCCCGTAATCATGGCGAAGCTGGCGTATTTCAGCGAGCACAGCTATCTGGCCGGCGGGGGTAATTCAGCCGGTGTGTATGACTTCCTCCAGCAATCCGCCTATCCCGACCGCCGGTTCTGGATGACGGAGTTCAACGTCTGGTGCTCCAATTGTGAGAACTGCGTGGGCGGGGCGAATGGTTGGAGCTATTTTCGCGGCACGGCAGAATATCTGCTGGCGCATCTGGCCAATGGCGCATCGGCAGGACTGGTGTGGGAAGGCTACGACAGTTACTATATGATCCATAACTGCTGGAGCTACTGGGGTTTGTTCGCGGTGGATGATATCAACGCCGTTCCCAAGACCTATACGCCGCGGAAAAACTTTTACACCGTGGCGCAGATCTCCAAATTTGTCCGTCCGGGCGCGCGGCGGATTGCCGTGAACGGTTCGACCTCCTTGGTTCTGCTGGCGTTTTACCAGCCCGGTACCGGGCAGCTTACCCT
>Ga0116127_1001210_pt1 | contig 16737 bp, 21 predicted proteins | sample June2015DPH_16_1_FD_89731 | JGI IMG/M metagenome (GOLD analysis project Ga0116127, IMG submission 89731) | Peatland microbial communities from SPRUCE experiment site at the Marcell Experimental Forest, Minnesota, USA - June2015DPH_16_100 | ecosystem: Environmental > Terrestrial > Soil > Wetlands... | reverse complement strand
GTAGGAGATATCGAACACTCCACCCGGAGGGAACGGACCGGCTTTCAGCGGCGCGTACGAAAACGGCACCTGAATTTGCGTGCCGCCGGGGAAGGGCTTGGCCATCGAGCCGCCTTTCCAGACCTTGACGAAGGTGGGGCTGACACGAAAATAATTGTCGATGAAATCTTGGCTTATGTACTGAGTCGTTACGGCGGTAATGTCATTGATCGTTAAGGCCATGACTTATCTCTCCTGACGGTTCCAATCTCCTGAATTCAAGTTACGCATCTTACTACGCATCTCCTCCCGCATTTGAATATCAGCGGAAGTCAACTTACGTCCCTTTGAACCCATCTTGCGAATCTCTCGATAAGCGAGTCCGATCTCGGCCTGCTCCTTCTTCATAATGAAATAAGGCATACAGTGCTCAAGAATGACCGCTGCGCGTTCCTCGAACTGACGCCACGAATGACAAATCTTGTGACTGCGGAAACGGCTTTTGGCGGACTGGCTGAAGTAAACATTCCCGGTAAACGTGCGTGAAAGCCATTCCATCAAGCGCAAATCAGTATTGGCCACAATGACTGTCAAAACAAAACACGGATGCTTCAGGCCCGTCTTGACATCAGAGCGCTGAATCATAATGGTCCCCTCGCCATCAATGTAAGCGGCAAGACGAGCCCAGTTGACCTCGGACACCAATGCGATCTTAGCATCGAACTCAGCTCGGGTTGATTTCGCGATTGGCATGACCTTACTGAACTGTGGCTCCGTCCCGGCCCTGATCCCGCTTCGCCAATTCCGCAATCGCCCGCTCCAGACTCGATCCTTCCTGAGTCTTCTGCGCGGCCCGCTGCTTGGCCAGGACCTGCATGGCCGGCGATAACGCGACCGATGTCGTCTGACCGGGAACCGTGGCCGCAGACAACTTTTGCTTGACTTGCGTATCGACTTCGGTCTTGACACGATTCGCGATCCGCTTCTCGCTGACCATTGCGTTATAGGCATCGGTCAGGGTCGCGTACTTGTTGCGTTTCGTGGCCGGGTCCATGGCTTCGGTGACGAACTTCTCGAAGTCCGCGCGATTGAAGTCCTCATTGAACTCGCGGCGATGCGTGTCGCGGATCGTGTAAATTTCATCGGCCTGCTGGAGCGCGCGGGTCGATGCCTGATTGATCAGGTTCGTGCCCAGCTCGTTGACCTTGTCCATGGTCACGACGTTCTTGAGGCGGTCATCAACGGAGGTCTTGAGCGCATTCAGCGCATCAAGGATGGCTTTGTTGTCACCGGTAGCGGTCGAGGCAGCAACTGCCGGAACCGTGGTCGTGGCCGATGCCGATGCTGTCGTCGGAACCGTCGGGGTATGAGTAGCGGCTGCGGTAGTGCTTGCGGCTGTTTCCGGAGTCGTGGTCGTTGTGGCGCTCTCGCCTGTTTCAATTCCTTTATAGACACCGAACAGTTCGGTTGTGAACGCATCCTCGGCGATCAGTTTCGGATTTGCCGCCAGCTTGGCTTGTATCTTGGCCTTGGTATCTGGATCGTCGTCCAGCATTCCCAGCAATTGTTCTGTGATCGACTTTGCCATAAAGTTATCGTCTCCTCGTCACGCCAATTTTTACGCCATTGCTCCGGGTGCGCCAACACCCGCTCCTGCTCCACCAGCCATCGGTGGTTCGACGCTCATGCCACCCGATCCCGCCTCGCCCGTTGCCGGTGCCGCTGCCGGTCCAGGTTTCGTGCTCACTCCCTTGATCTTGTCCAGATACTTCTTGGCCTGATCGACCATGGACTGAATCATGGCCTTGCCGTCGGGATCGGTCTCCTGCTTGTCGAGCTTTGCGAAGACTTCGAGCAGGGTTTCGATCTGCTCGACTTTCTTGCCCTGCTGACCGGCAGGCGTAGACGAACCCGGTTCTGGTTTCTTCCCGTCCATGCCAGCCGCTGCCGAGTAGAAACTGGGCGCGGGAGGCGATCCGGATTTGGGCTTGTCTGCGGGCATGATCGGTGATCGTGATCGTAATCGTAATCGTGATCAATTACGGCTTGATCTTGCCTTTCTCGTTCTGGAATCCCTTCGGATACCCAGTCTTCGAATCGACACTGACCGGGGCCGGTGGCCATACCGAATCGTGAACCGTGTGACCGAACTTGTGATACTTGCCGCCAGCCACGGCTACGCTACCCGGCGCGCCCCCAAACGATTCTTCACGGCTCTTTTTCATGCCGCCAGTTGCGACCTCTTTGTTTTTCGCCACAGCGAACTCCTATTCAGGATCACTACCATCACTACCGCTTTACTGTTTTGGAATCGATGAACCGGGACTTGATGTGATCGCATCCCGGTCTGTGGAATTTCGTGCGGTGACTTGGAAAGCGTCTATTACCGCTTTCCCTTGCGTCCGCCGTGACGTTTCTTGCCGCGTCCACGCTTGCGTGCCATGAGCAGGTCTCCTTTCAGTCGAATGATGTTTGATCGCTACTTACTCGGTTAACCCCAGCGCGGCAAATTGTCTGTCGTGCTGATGTCTTCCTGACGACAGAGAAACACACATTCGACATTAGTTCAAACGAGTGGCCCCATAAGGTGCCTTAGGAGTAACTACTGGAGATTTTTAGGAATTGACTTTTAGACGAACGAGACCGATCACTTTTTGCTCTTAGCCGCGCCTTTGCCCTGTGCCGCAGCCGCAGCGGCAGCAACGATGATCTTGATCCGGGCTTCGGCGAGCAGCTCTTTCTGGTTCTCATCAAAATTGAAGTTGGGCTTCAATATGCGGAACAGATTCCGGTCGGACAGTTTTCCAAGTTTGCTGAGCGCTAGCGCGACCTGCTTCTCCTGCTCACGCTGCGATTCCAGTATCGTCCCGCGACTGCAAGTACCCGCGAATTTGCGCACGAACTGTTCCGGCGCGATCCCCGTGGGAATTCCGGAAGCGTAGATGGGAGTGAAATCCGAACTTGAGAATCCCGCAGTGCCGAGGATATTAACTCTATGCGCGACGGAATAAAACTGAAGCATGTTCGCGATCACCATCGACCCGCCTTCTTCGGCAAACGATGCCAGTGCGCGGCTCTTGACGCGGATCGGCAGCGAGCGGCTGTTGAGGATCGTATCGAGCGAATCCGATCCCGGCACCTGCTTTTTGCTCATCGCCTGCTGGATCGCGGACGAGCCGCTGTTCATGTCCAGTTCGCGGTCAACCCGATCCACGAACTGCTGGGCCGCGGCAATCGGAAACTCGGCCTTCTTCATGTACTCGGGAGGCTTGGGCGCGTTATTGTTGTACTTGATCTTTCCGCCCGCGGCCCCGGCGTCGAGCGCGTCCCAGTCCGCGGCGGGCATCGCGCCCTTCGGACCGACCAGTGTCGGTTCAATGACCGCATCAAGGTAGTCCTGCATTCCGCCCAGCACGCGGTTGATGATCATGTTCATCTGCATCCACGGGCGAACGCTGCTGTTTCCGGCCATTTTCCAGGGCACGCGCAACGGTCTGTATACAGGGAACGGTTTTTTCGCGTGCCAGTACGGATTCGGCTGGTCTTCGAGCACGCATCCGCCAGCGGTAACGATCAGGCGGCCGCGGGGATATAACGGTTCGCCGGGCTCAACGCGATACGCCCAATTGACGCGAGGCTGACCGCTCGGGTCTGCGGGGCCGACGGTCACTGTCCGGCTGGTGTCGTTCTTAGCCGCGTCGTTCAGCCAGAATTCGCGCTTGAGCGCCAATGGGTAGGGGTTGTCGTCCGCGGACGTGTTCCGCTTGATGCCGAGCGAGCGGCGTAACGTTTCAGGCAGGTTCGCCCACTGCGCCTGCCCGAACCCTGATGGGCGGTTGAATTGGCCCTGTAACGCTCCGCCGTTAAAGTCGGCATCGCACTCGACACGGTTCGCGGTCGGGCCAAAATCTCGAATAAGCGATGCTTTGGACACGACAGGGAAATAGATGATGCACTCGGCGTCCTGGGGATTGGTCCCGGCTCCAATCGTCGCCCACTGCCACGGCGCGATCGGCACCATGTCGCAGTCGCCCATGCCGCCATTCAGTTTCGAGTTCCACTGGATCTTGGCAGGCCCGGTCGTAAGGATACCGTACAGGATCACGTCGTACTGTTTGGTTTCGTAATCGTGTTTCTGGACCCAATGCGTGATCAGCGAGTTCAGCATTTTTTCGTAATCGCTGAATTCGTTCAGGTGGTCCCACATCTTGACTTGAAAATCAATCGCCAGATCGGTCAGGAGTCCGACGCCGTCCCAGAACAGGCGCTCGGATTTCGGCAGAATCGGACGGTTGCGGCCGCGGCGTGCGCCCGGTCCCCACATGCGCCCGTCGAGCGCGTCCAGTGCCCGGAATGTGGATTTAGTCTGGTCGGTGAAGGATTTGTCCTGGGTCGCGATGTCGAACAGCTTGTCGGTCCATTGGCAAATTTCGGATTCCAGCTGATGAGCTTTCTCTTCGGACAGGCCAGCGGGGGACGGAGGCAGTTCACCGACGGCAGAGGACTGGCTGTAGCCGGGAAGAGATAGGGACGAGGATGCCATTCGGAATCAGGATAGCATAGTAGGTCGCGGCGTCAACTAGCCATCCACAATCCAGCGTCTGCTCTCCTGAGCACGACGAGCGCGCATCCGCATTACGCGCTCAATCTCTGGAATCACTTCCTCCCGCATCGCACGTTCAAATTCGCGGACCGCTGCGAGTTGTTCTTCGGTCAACTTCGTTGTCATTCAGGCGCTTCCGTAAAGTCCACATAGAACGGCTTGCCTGCATGAAATGCGTCTACAAACGGACTGAACCCCGGCGGATTGGTGATCGACATCGTGATCTCGCCGGATGGTGTGGCTTCCCAGAATTGGCGATTCTCTTCGCAGGCGTTGCCACTAACACCCTGCTGATATTTGTATACCGGACGGAGAGTTACCGAACCCGATCCGGCAGGAGATTGGAACAGCGTTACGGCTGCGACGTAGAACTTTGCTCTTACCATACTCGTGTTGTCCTAAGCCGTACTGCTTTACCGGCTGAATTTTCTGCGGTGTAGCTTTCCGCAAGAACTTTATTGGATGCCATTCAGAATCAATGTATCACGGAATAGGCACAGGTCAACACGGGTCAATCTGATCTATTACGCTTCCGGTGCCTGCGCCGCCGCGATCAGGCCCATGAACTTCTGAATCGTTTTATTGGACTCGTCGAGTTCGCGCTCCGTCTGCTTCGCCATCTCGACCGTGGACAATATCTGCTGGCCGTTCGTGATCCCGAGCGCGCGCAACTTGCCCGCCTGTTCGCCGGTAATCATCACGATGGAGTCGTCGGCAATCGCGGCCAAGTAGGTTGCCAGGGTAATCATCAGGCGCCCACTGAATTTGCGCTCCAGCTTGGCCTTCACGTCAGGGTTTACAAATATCGGCCAGCGGATGTCGGTGATCGTCGGCTGCTCGATGAACAGTTCCGAGGATTTGACCATGTCCGAGGACTGCAACTGTTCGAGCGTGAACGGCCCGTGCTGGAACTGGCACCTGATCGAGCCGGTGCCATCGCGGGTCAGCGGGGACTGGCTGTTGCCCTGGCTGCGGCAGATTGGGCAGAATACATAGGCCAGCGAGGGGTCGAGCGGGGGCGTGAGCGTTGGCATATCCAGTCATCTCCTGTATACAATCTTAGGTTAGAAAATTTCTGCGGCTGTCCGGGTACTTCCTCTTTCCATAACGCTTCTCCCATGCCTGTCTGGTTTTGATATACGCTCTCCTCCATGCACGTACTCTGTATCCTACCAACCAGGAGTGAACTCGACGAACCAGAGGATAACGAAGCACGCGCATCTTATAGAACGCATTGAAATTGTCGGCAAAGACTCTGTGCCTGTATGGCAAAGTGTTCAGGTCCGATATCCAGTCCATACGGTTGCCGCAATCCTCATGGCGCAGCAAAATGCCGGAGAAGACTCTCCAATACAATTTCCAGACGGCCGAACGGGAAATTTCTCGGGGCAGAGGAATGCCATGCAGCTCCAGCTTTTTTTCAAGGCGTTTAATCCAGCGCTGCTGCCACATCACGGCAGAGTATAAATTAGAGTACCGGGCGGCAACTCTCCGACGAGCATATTCCTCGATAACGGGATGTATTTTGTCGAGAGCCTCTGGGGTAAGAATTTTCTCGATCTCTGCTATTTCCGGCAGATACTCGGAAAACTCCTTCCACCCTACCAGTTCGTCATTCCACCACACTACGAAGCCAGTTTGCCAATGCCTGTCATCGTCCTTGTCCTTGTCCTTGTAATTTGTTTCGAGCATTGATCGTCTCCTCGTCGCTGGATTGGCCCGCCACAGGCCGTCAATCGGTATTCATGTACTGTGTACTGCGAACCCGGAATCTTTCGGATAAGACCCTGACGCGCTCATCACTGCAAACAGGAGACTCGGCATCAGTCCCATCAGTCAATGGAGGACGACCGATATCGGGGCCACTGAGGTTCCCCGTGCCTGATAACAGATTTTCCTTATCCTCATCCCCTTTATTCCGTTTACGTCGCCATCTGCCTCGGGTGCTTCTGGGCATGGTCAGTATTCGTCCCCTTCATCGCCGCCATTGTTATTGTATACGGTTGCCGACTCCTGTTCCAGAATATCCGACAGATCGGGCGGATTGCCAAACTTATGTGCAAGGTGGAGGCGTTGGCGCATGAATGAAACAGCATCAGGGGTTTGCATTTGTTCCTTACCGTCCATGCCGTGAATCCGCATTAGCTCGTTCTCGGCCCCAGTCGAATCAAATATCGGTGACCAGACGGTATTGGCTTTCGAAACCGTAACAGGGACTACTTTCCAGCCGTGCTTGGCCGGGTCAATACCGAGCTTCTTGCTCAACTGTGCGATGAGTTGATTCCCGATCTCGGCGGTCGGGATGGGATCAGTCTTGCCGTCGATCTGGGAACGGTCGATGGCGCGGCCAAAACGATCATAGATGGAAAATATCTGCGGGGTTTTGGGGAGGAGGTAGGCGTGCTTTGATCCCTGACCAATCGAATTACCAGTAGCCTCGGCATACTCCTGACGTTTACCCGACTGGTGCAAAGCGCAGATGCAGATGCAGTGAGCGCACACCATGTCGTCGTTGTTGTCAATACCTGCGGCTTTTACCTCACCCTCGAACCGGCCGAAGTCGCGCATCTCGCTGATCGCGTGCCTATTTCTGATCTCAATCGTTTTGTCCAGCATGGCCTCACCCATGCGGTTGATCATGTCCTCACGGGTACGGGTATTGGTCAGCCAGTGGATGTGCTGCGTAGACATCCCGGACACCTTGTCCATGTGCTTCCAGCGATACAGATTCGGGTAGTCAATTACCCATCGAAGTTCATCGCCAGTCGTTACGCCAGCCGCTTGGTACTCGACGGCCACTTCACAGTTGTGATACCAGTGGCCGAGTGCCGCAACGACCTTGGCGAAGTGGGAAGCGTTGATCAGACCGTGCCACTCTGCAACCTGAATAGTGGGCTCCATTCCATAACCGATTCTGTATACGGCGGCGTCACTGTAATCACGCCCATCGCCGGAACTGACATCCGATCCCAAGTAGTATTCGACGGACTCATTGTCGTCGGGGAGTTCCCAAATCCACAAGCGATTAAAGAATTTCGGCTTGTCGAGGATTTCATCCGGGGTCGGCGCATGGAGCTTGAGGATCGGATCATTGTCGGGACCGTTGTATTCAATCTCGCCAACCAGTATAGGGTCTTTACAATGTTTTTGTTCCTGCTCGTTCAGACACTTGCGAGGGAACGCACAGAATCCCGAGCTGATGAAAGCCTCTCCGGGGGTGACGGGATAACTCTCAAAATGGCTCTCGTCGGACCCTGTTGCATTGATCGTCTCGATGATTTCATTCCTGCGCCATTTGAAGAAGCCCAGGGGAATAGTAAAGTTTTCTTTCGCCTTGACGTTGCGGCGCAGAATCTTTTCATCCGAAGTAAGTACAAAACTGTCAGATTTGTAAACAGGCAACGAATACTTTCTAACTTTGTATACGGGGATGAACAGTGCCCGCCACGCGGATTTGCCTGCTTCGGCCGCCCGCCACATGTTGTAGTACAGACCGCTACGGCCAAAAGCCGTAGACTCAATAAACCCAACCATATCGGGGGCATTCAGAGAGGGCTTGATGTCGGCGGTCCAGACTTGAGCATCGGGCCAGCGCGACATCTCGGAACACAAAATGTTACGAACCGTACGGCCAATCGCTACGCCTGTAGATTTCTGCGCGTTCGATATATGCAACGTTGAACCCAATCCGGGGTCCACGGCTCGAACGTGCTCGTCGGTGCGTTGAAAGATAACTTGGCGGCCCTGCTGCTTTGACAGGTACTCAGGCTTTAAATATGGGGGTAAAGCATGGTACGCGTCCATCAGACGCTGATAGATTTCGTCGGATACCCGGTCGTCCTGCGCCATCACGAGCGAATAGGTATTGGGCACAAAGATTGTAGAATGGAAGATGAAAGCGCCTTCCCAAGTCGTCGAACCAGCTTGCCTAGGTTTAAGGATGATGAGCCGTATACAGCCCTTGGTGTCCCACTCGATCTTGGCTACTTCCCACACGACCTCTTGATGATCCCACCACGGGGACAGGGTTCGCATCCTCCCGCGTTCGTCACGAATTATGTAGTAATTTTCTATAAAATAGCGGCGGTCGGAAACGCACTTGGATATCTCTCCGTCAATCCAATCATTTTCGTCGGATGTAAGGGATTCGAGAAAACGGGGCATGGCCTCGACATCGGTCTTGCTTTTGGACTGAGCGACCAGAAACTTTTCGTCGAGGGCTTCGATGTAGTCGTTCAACGAATTATCTTTTCGTGGAACTCTCATACCGTGACGTTAGGCCAGACCTTGTTGTGAACGATAGACCAGATGCAAGTCGGAGTCACCTCGTACTCGTCAGCAACTTGCTTGATGAAGCCGTGTCTCTTGGAGCCGAGATCACGGTAACGCCGCCGCACTCTCCGCACGTCCTTTTCGGTAAGAGTGTGTTTACCGTGCTCCCCGCCAATTCGTTTACGCAATCCGATGTCGTAGGCGTGCTGGACATTTCTGCTATGGACCACGTATTCGAGATTGCTGGCGCGATTGTCGGACTTGATACCGTTTTTGTGATTGACTTCCTTGCCTTCCGGGCATTCGCCGATGAATGCGCGAGAGACGACGGCATGTATCCGTATTTTCCTGTAGCCGGTGTCCTTGGTGCCGATGGCTGTATGGTAATAGCCTCGACCGTTCATGCTCAACCGCATGAACAAGCCACGATTGATCGAATACAGACGACCAACATCCGAGACAATATACAGTCCTTCGTAGTCGGCCACATCACGCCATTTCTCATCTGACGTGTCACATGGCATCGGAGCGTATAGCTTTCCCGTCAGTGCCGGATTTTTACGAACAGTCATCAGTCCTTGACTCCGTCCATTTCCTCAATCTCAGCGGCACTCGTGCCGTCCATCATCGTATCGTCTTCAAGTTCGGCGTCATCGTCATCATCATCGTCGATCACATCCCCGTCCATAATCTCGTTAATCTCGTTATTCTGGCCGTCACTGAGGAATTTCACATCCCCATCCGCCAGCACCCCGCGCTTTTCGCGCACTCGCTGCTCGAAAGTCTTGACGGTCGCGGCACCATTCCCGTTGCCGGGCTGATTGTTGATGCCGATATTGATTGCCGGGCCGCCGCTCTTTGGCCGTACCTGACCGATGAGACCGCCCAGGGCATCGACCGCATCCAGTGTAGTCGCCCAGTCCCGGTCGTACACAGGATTGCCATCGCTATCGTATGCGCCCGTGAACCGCATGGCCCGGCGTGCGTCCCGGATATCGGCGCCGACCCCATCCGCGGCAATCATCACTTCGCTATTGACCGCCATATCTACAATGTCTGCCGAGACCATGACACGGGCGGCCTCGAAGCGTTTGATGAGCGACTCGACTTCCTCGACATCGATCTTGAATTTGGCCGCGATCCGCTCGGGCTGTTCGCCGGCGCGGGCGAGCGCCCACACTGTCTGTTCCCGGCGGGTGGAGAGGCGGCGAAGTGTGGCTGAGACCGAAGATGACTCGTTATGAGACTGGTCCGCGGTCCGGTCATCGACTTGGTCATCGACTTGGTCAGCGGTCGTTGTCGAGATCGTTGAACGTGTTGAGGGAGTCGGGGTCGAAGTCGTCAATGGCTCCGTCGATGGCTCCGTCGGCTGTACCGGCTGTATTCGATCTGGCCTCGCGTTCGAGCGCGAGCGCGGATTCGGCTGCGGCTTTGGACCGGCTGACGAAGCGCTCGTCGGGGGCGGCGGGGGCGTAGGAGTCGGGTCCGAGACCGGACTGGCGGGCGCGGCGGATTGCGTCCTCGGAGATTTCCTGCTGGCCGCCCTGCTGTCCGAGGATGATCCTGAGCGAGTTTTCGAACGCCGTGACGGTTTTTTCCGCCCGGATTGCGAACTGGGTGAGTCTGGGGATGGCTTCGAGGATTGTCGCTGCTGCTTTTTCGATGCGGTCGCCATGGATTGTGCCGATGAGCGATTTCAGTTCGGCTATCTGCGAGTCCAATTTTACTCCAACGCCGCCGATGGTCAAGGAAAATTGCGCGATCTGGCGGCGGACGAGGATGTGGGTGTAGACGAGAGCGGCAATGGCGGCGATCAGGAGGATGGAGAAGAGCGCGGCCAGAACACTGATGACAACGACCGATAGGGTGCTCAAATTCCCGCCTTCGAGCCACTTAAAAATCCCAGTTTCTTCTCAAACCGCCAGAAGTTGTCTTCTTTGTCCTTGGTCCAAGTGTTGAAGACGGGATCAAGTTCGTCCCATCCTGATTTGAACGGCGGAGGCCCTACCTTGACAATTAAGCGCTTCAATCGCTCCAGACATTCCGACTTGCACCAATCCAGCATCTCTGCCGAGGATCGACGTGTGGTCAGCATCTGATCTTCACGCAGGCCGATGTTGAATACACTGTTGGGAGCAAATGGGCCGCACTCCCCCGGCCACGAACTGTACAAGTGCCAATGTCCTCTGGTGGGGCTGGCATAGGCAATCCACTGACAGACTTGCACATCAGTGTTGGGAAGACTCTTCCATCCAGTCCACTCAATGTTCCAGTCGTGGAATACGAATTGGTCGGGGCGATGGTCAATCGTTGGCATCGGTCCAGGTATCGCCAAGGCCAGCATGGGAGCACCGAAAGCTATCTTTTTGATCAGATCACGACGGTTCATGAACAGACTCCTTAATCGGCACCAGATAGTAGCTTTGCATATCGAGCGTAAACGGCTGCCCCCTGCTGTCCCGGCATTCCGGGCAATGGCCGGATTTGTCTAGCTTCAAATTATGCTCAAGACAGACACGGTCGTATACAATCCTATCAGTTATCCAGTTCATGGATCACCAGCACTCTGCCGTCCTCCAACTGTTCGTATCCCGGCCCGCACCAGCACATGCACGCCAGTCCCACGTTCGCGGTCGTGTCATGCCCGCGCCCGAAGTTGGGCAGGACATGGATGATTCCGTTATCGTCCGGATATGTAAACGACCAGCCTACGGACGCGGGGATGCCTATTTCTTCGCCCGGTCCGCCTGGTCCGCCCGATCTCCATTGATCGTCCACTGGAACCAGTGCTCCTTTTCTTCGACTACATGGCTCTTGACCGTGTCGCCGTCCGCGAACTTCACATCGTCCGAACCGAGTACCCGCTCCAATTTGAAGATACCGACGAATTCCGCAGACCAGTTGTCGAGACTGGAACTTTTACCGTTTGCCGGATAGATGCACGGATAACGGCTTCCGCCCCATGACGTGCATTCTTTGGTGAGCGCAATCTTGGCGTCAGCAAGGCTGGCATACGGATGCAGTTCATACTTCCACTGGGCCGTGCCGCAACCGCCGCCAGTAGTTCCCCCTGACCACTGTGCGGTTGCCGACATCCAACACCATCCGCTGCTATCTTCCCAAGCGCGGGTGATGAGAATGTATTCGCCTTGATAGTTGTGAACGGGCTCGTTCGATGGAGGCGGAGTCGAGTACAGGCCGGTACCGAGGGCGATTGTGCCTGAACTGAGTGTGCCTGAACTCTGAGCAAGTGCCGTAACCGTAAGCAATGCCACGGTTAGGATTCGTAAAATCATTGTCGCATTTTTCATATTCGATTCTCCTTATACTGATTCGTTGCTTCCGCCCGCCAGTAGTCGGCTCGGTCCTGAATCTGGCGGCCCACCTTTAAGGCAGAATGGTACGCCTTGTAGTAGAATGCCGTCCGCCGCAATGCCCAGAACAGGATCACGGTCTCGAAGCATACGATCCAGAGCAACACAGCACATTTCATAATTAGTCTCTACTGCTATCGGATCAAATATTCCGTCCAGCACCGTATCCCGTTCTTCACATACGCATCAAGCGCCTGCCTGCCCGCGTGCACAGCCGCTACCTTATCATGCAGCAGCGCTAATTGTTCAGCGCCGCCAGCATCTGTTCGAGATTCGCCAGTTGCGCGGGCGTGAGCGGGGCATAGCGCTCCATCCAGGCATTCATCAGAAGACAATGGGCCTCGTCACTGTACGTAGTCAGGAACGAGGTCGTCATCACCTGAAGCGATCCCCATGTTATGCACGTAAACGTGGTCGCATCGTACGCGGCCACGCAAACACAGTGCCCGCCCCAGGAGCCCGGCCTGGACGCCGGATCGCTATCCGGGTTGCCGACCACATCCCAGACGCCGCCGACCTGCGATTGTGCGGTCACCGGCAACTGTAACCCCAGATCGATAATCCCGAATGTAGCGATCGCCTGCTTGATATGATCGATGTCGCGAGGGTCGGGGTCCGCATACGCAAACAGGCGATGGCGATGCGGGTGGCCGAGGTCCGGACGATGACCGAGACCATGCTGGCGTACCCAGTTGAGAGTATCGATGATCGCGCATCCCCGATCGGTCGAAGGATTATCGGGAACGTAACCGCAAGCCTGCTCGTATACGGTTTCGATCACGATATCGGGCACGGTTACTTCCGGGCCGTCGCCGGCAGGCACGTTCAGTGTGGCGACCTGCTCCGCGTGCCCGATTGCGGCACAGCAGCAGTCTCCAAGCACATTGTTGAGCATCATTCCGAAACTTGTCTGTCCCTGATACCAGTCGGCGGACGGAGGTGGAGGGAATTTGGGCACAATATCCGATAAACGGAACGTGCGCGGGTCGATGCGAGGCGGTTTCTTGCCCAGTTTGAAATTGCTGATATCCATGTTCGTGTTCGCGTTCGTATTCGCGTTCGTGGTCATTCGTCTTCTCCTAACTTGTACGGTCGTCTATCAGGCTACGGGTACGGTACTCGACCGGATAATCGGCAGCGGGTACAGGCTTATCAAGGAACGCGCACAGTTCCGGCCACCCCGCTCCCGACTCCATATCCATGACCAGCAGGTCGCCGGGGCGCGATCCGAAGTACTCTTTTACTTCCCTGTTGTGTCTGCGGTACCGTTCCAGCATTCGATCCGGATCGAAGTTCCTGGTGCCGTACAGTTCCGTGTGAATCCTGTTCGTAAACGGGTAGATGTCCCACTCCCAGCGGGTCGGATTATATGCTGGGTCCCAGAGACGCTCGATGCTGGTCAGCCATTTCCGGTCATCCCGGATTGTGAGGATAAATTTTGAACCGGGATAAGCCGTATCCAGTTGCCTGTACAGCAACGGTATCGGCAAATCGGACAGGGCATAGTACCGTTCCAGGGTCTTTGACCGGCCAGTCGCGCTCATTTCGTTCCAGATCAACGGCGCCTCTCCCGTACCCCAGTGCAGGCTGTCGAAGCCGAGTGTCTGGAACGCCTTGTGCAGAGACGAGGTCGCCGTTTTATGCAAACCGATGCCGAATACGCGGGTTGGAACGGGGCCGAGCACGACCGGAGCTGGATCGAAGTTCCTGTATACGGTCCCCATACCGAACCTGCCGCCGTTCACGACCGTATTCTCGGCCCTGTTGATAACTTTAACCTCTTCATCGTTCTCGTATTGCCGGGCGTGTGGATACTCTCTGAACCTCACATCGGCGCTGTGCCGGATGGCATCGAGATACGCCGGATCAATCGGGCGCGACCCGTACCCCAATCGCCACAGCCGCGCATTCATGTCCATGTCTTCGCCTCGCCAGGTATCGAAGCGTTCATCGTAGCCGCCCAGTTTAATGAAGTCCTGAGACCGGATCACCAGTCTGCCCGCCACTCCGCGGGCGAATCGCGACCGGTTGGTCTTATTGATGTCTGCGTACAGGAACATGCCCGTGTCGGGTCCGATCGGACTCCCGCAACTGAACTGGTTATAGATGTACTGGTCGAACGACGGGCCGGTAAAATTGTCGGCATCGAGGGCGACGATAAGGTCGGCGCCCGCAAGGATACCAAGGCGGGCGGCCAGATTTTTCGCGTGCGCGATATGAAACGGGCCATCGGTGGGGTAGCTGTACAGAATGAGGCGACCGGATTTCAGATCGGGCTTGTGCCGGCTGACGATATAGTGCAGCAGATCGTCCTGGCTGTTGTAGTTAAGGAGCAGGAATCGCGAGTAATCCTGGCGATTATTTGACAGGTTCGCGGGAAGGGTGCGCTTGATGTGCTCGGCCCGGCCCCGGCAGGTAGTGCAGAAGACGATTTGGGGAGAGCGGGAAGTCATAACCATAATCGCGATCGTACAATCGTACAATCGTACAATCGTACAATCGTATAATCGTACAATCGTATACAACATCGGTACTACGACCGTACTGCGACGGTACCACGACTGCTTGTGAATTGCCTAGTAAAAGTTGTAAAAGTTTCGTGAATCATCCGGTGAATCAGTCATACAATGCGTCCGATGCCTGAGCGAGCCGAGCACCCGGACTCGACACCAGCCGTTTAGCCGCCAACCGGCTCAGATACGCATCCAATGACGAGCGTTTATACCCGGTCGATTCCATGAGCACATCCTTATCGACAGTCTGGCCGATACCGGCTCGTACCAGATTGTCGAGAATTTTCAGTTCCCCTTCGGGCAACCGGTTCCGCCAGTGTTCGTACAGTGCGTGTCCGGTCGGGAGCGGTTCATAATCACCGCCAAGGCTATCGATACCGGATTGGGTCGGGAGCAATGTCCGGCCACTGGCTGTGACATAACCACGGGCCGATAACCGGGCGATGTAGGCATCGCGGGATGATCGCTTGTATCCGGTCAGCACCGACAACTGATCTTTCTCGACCGAACCGAATTGAGCGACAGCAATGAGCACTGCCCGTTCACCGGGAGGCAGAGAATGAGTACCGTTGCTGTTTGACCGGGCAGCGATTGTCCGTGCCGCCATTGTCGTGACGCCTTCGGATCGGGGCTTCATAACCAGAGTGGGCATGGGTGAGGGTGTGGGCGGTTCCGCCTTGAAGTCCCGTATGGCTACATCGGTCGCAACCCGGATTTCGGACACCAGTCCCTGCACGGACTCGGTAGCCCGGTACAGTTTGTCAAGGGCTCGAACGACTTCTTTGGGTACGGTCGGGACCCTGACAATCCTGTCTACGATTTTGGGTTTCTCGACGATGCGCTGTTCGGCCGGTCGCTGCTTCAGTTCCCGCTTGAGTTCACGCACCTCCTGCTGTAACGCCGCGATGTTCTTGACCTTTTCCTCGGCCTCTTTCGGCAGATCAGCCAGTTGAGGCAGGAACCGCTTGACCTCGTCGGGCATCGGTGGAGCAGTCTCGTATTTGGCCGCCATACCAGTCGAAGGATGATGGGTAAATACCTCACCCACCATGACAAGTTTACGTTCATTGGTGATAGCGCGACCGAAGGCATAGAACTGGCCGGGAGACAAGGTACGCAGCGATTGCCGGAACTCCTGTTTGTCGTCGCGACTCACACTCATCAAGTCGGCAGCCCGATCCACGTCTACATCCTCAATCGTCATGCCGACCATGCGGTTAAACATCTCGGCCGACGCGTCCTTGTCCACTTTCGCGAGCCGTTGTGTCGCCCAGATCGGACAGAAGCCGCGCTTGCGTCCCGTAGTTGAGAGAGCAATCATGGCGTCCTTGCAGCCGCCGATGATCTCACGGTCAATTTGATTACCGGCTTTTGGAGTCTCTTGCGGACAAAACTTATGGGCCTCATCCACGATCACGATCAGCGGATGCCACATCGATCGGGGAGCGTCAAGCAGGGCATTGATGAACGTTCGCACCCATTGGCGCCGATCCAAGGGACGGGAACGAAACGCCTCATATAGATCGCACACGGCGGAGGCTTTCAGTTCCAAGAAACGTTCCGCCAACATAGCCGCGGATCGAACGTCGCACGGGGTTTCGCCGCCCTCACCGACGAGCACATAGCCATATTTTTCCCGTAGCGTGTAGAACTCACCCTCGGGGTCAATGATGATGGTCTGGACGTGACCGTAGAACTGCTCGGCCAGCCGGCGCAGGAGCCAGGATTTGCCGCCACCGGAGTTGGCTTGGAGCAAGAGACGGCTGGTGAGCAGAAGATCGACATCCAGCTTGAGATTGTGACCGTCGGATTGGCCGAGGATGACTTTGCTCATATCTATTCCCAACTGGCCGAGATGTGAAGTTTACGCTGGCTCACAATACCTCCGGTTTGCCGATTGTGTGACACTTATAGCAGACCGATGAGGATAAACCAGGGGAATCGTTGTCCTGATTAACATAATTGCCGTCTGGATACGACTGAATGTTCCTATTGC
>Ga0116127_1001204_pt1 | contig 16832 bp, 14 predicted proteins | sample June2015DPH_16_1_FD_89731 | JGI IMG/M metagenome (GOLD analysis project Ga0116127, IMG submission 89731) | Peatland microbial communities from SPRUCE experiment site at the Marcell Experimental Forest, Minnesota, USA - June2015DPH_16_100 | ecosystem: Environmental > Terrestrial > Soil > Wetlands... | reverse complement strand
GCGCTGGCGCAATTTCCACGATTGGGACGGGCTGTGCCGGAAGAAAATGATGAAGATATTCGTGAAATTATCTTTCGCTCTTATCGGATTGTTTATCAGGTGATTGAGAAACAGCAGGCTGTGGCCATCGCGCGGGTCTGGCATGGTGCGCGGGGCGAGCCTGAAATTCCTGAGCGACTGAATTTTTAATCATGTTGATTGTTCAAAAATACGGCGGCACTTCGGTGGGCAACCCGGAGCGCATCAAAAACGTTGCCACCCGCGTCGCCAAGTATCGCGCCAGGGGCGATCAAATCGTCGTCGTGGTTTCCGCGATGAGCGGCGTGACGGACAATTTGATCAAGCTGGCCAAGGAAATCATGCCGTTGCCCAGCGAACGCGAGATGGACGTGCTGCTCGCCACCGGTGAACAGCAGACCATCGCCCTCACCGCCATTGCGCTGCACGCGCTGAACGTGCCGGCGGTATCGCTCACCGGCCCGCAGGCGGGCATCGTCACCGACGTGGTTCACACCAAAGCCAGGATCCACAACATCACACCGAAGAAAGTCCACGACCTTTTGAAGCAGGGCAATGTCGTCATCGTCGCCGGTTTCCAGGGTGAGACGCCCGAGGGCCAGATTACGACGCTGGGACGCGGCGGGTCGGATTTGACGGCCGTTGCGCTGGCCGCCGCGCTCAAGGCCGACCTGTGCCAGATTTACACGGACGTGGACGGCGTCTATACCGCCGACCCGCGCATCGTGCCGACCGCGAAGAAACTCCCGGAAATTTCCTACGATGAAATGCTCGAACTGGCGAGCCTCGGCGCCAAGGTGATGCAGAGCCGCTCGGTTGAATTTGCCAAAAAATTCGGAGTGGTCTTTGAAGTCCGCTCCAGCCTTAATGAAAACCCAGGAACCATTGTGAAAGAAGAAACCAAAAGCATGGAAGGCGTCGTTGTGCGCGGCGTCTCGCTCGACAAGAACCAGGCCAAAGTCACGCTCGTCGGCGTGCCCGACAAACCCGGCGTGGCGGCGCGCATTTTCAAGGCGCTCGGCGACGCGACCGTCAACGTGGACATGATTGTGCAAAATATCAGCCACGGCACTCCCGACAAAGTCGGGACAACGGACATTTCATTCACCGTGGACAAGCCGGATTTGCTCAAGGCGCAAAAGGTCATTGACGGCCTGAAAAAAGAACTCGGCCTGCGCGACGTAATCACCGCCGAGAAAATCGGCAAGCTGTCCATCGTCGGCGTCGGCATGAAGAGCCATACGGGCGTGGCCGGAAAACTTTTTGAAACACTGGCCAAGGAAGGCGTGAACATTGACATGATTTCCACCAGCGAAATCAAAATTTCCGTCGTGATTGACCTGACCAAGGGCGAAGCCGCGATGAAGGCCGTCCACGCGGCGTTTATTGGCTGACGCCGCCGCCTCGCCCTCCCACTGGTTGGCGTGAGGAGACATGAAAAGTTGCGAATACTGCGGAAAGCAATATGCCGATGATGTCGTTGTTTGTCCGGTTGACGGGCAGCCAGTCATAAACCAGGAGGAAAAACAAGGAACGTCCGCGGCCCAGCCTGAAGCCACTCGAACAGCATTCAATGTCAAACTGGTTTCTCCCATTTCGTCCGCCGGCACATACCGGATTTTTGTCGAACGAAGCGACCTTCTTTTCATTCAGATTGAGGGAGGCTCAAGATCCATTTTGGAAGCGGCGGCTCCATTCATCGGTCCGGCTGGCAATATAATTCCACTGACCCTGTGGCTGTTCACCAAAAGAAAAAACAAAGCAAAACTTCAACGTCTTGAAGCAGGCGACCCGGAAGAATTGCTTCGCGAAAGCGAAAACAATTTCAAGTTGAACCTGGCCGAAATTCGCGACGCCGCAATAGAAGCCCCGGCATTTTTTCAGACCAGCGGAAAGGCCGGGCGGCTGAACTTTTCAGTGCGGCACGGAGAGAAAATCAAGTGCGAGTTTGATAATGCCGCAGAAATGAACAATGCCATTCGTCTGCTCGCCCCGCTGTTGAATTCAACTTTGACAGTGAATGTGGAATGGAACGGCGAAAAACAGCGGTTTGAAAGGAAGAAAACGATTTGACCTGCTGAATCCAAACTGCTACTTTTACAACGTGAATCGCAATTTGAATCTGAATCTGCTGCTTAACGCGCTGCTGTGCTGCGTGGCGGTCGGGTTCTGATTGCGTTCGAAGAATTTGAGAACCCCACTGCCAAACGGCGGTGGGGTTTTTCGTTTTTAACCACGAAAGCAAATGAAACTAAATTTTAACGCAGAGGCCACAGAGATTCGCAAAGACTCGCAGAGGAATTCCTTCTCTGCGTTTCTCCGCGTCCTTTGCGCGCTCTGCGTTGAAAACCTCCGTCAAAAATTATTCGTGTGGGTGGGGGTCCATCCGTGGTTTAATTCCGTCAACGCCTGAGCCTATGCATAAAAAACCGTCGAAAAAATACCGTCCGTTCCCGCCGGTCAGCCTGCCCGACCGGCAGTGGCCAAACCGCGTCCTTACCCACGCGCCCATCTGGTGCAGTGTGGATTTGCGCGACGGCAATCAGGCGCTCGCCGTGCCGATGAACGTCGGCCAGAAACTTGAGTTGTTCCAGACGCTTGTGAAATGCAGCTTCAAGGAAATCGAAGTCGGTTTTCCGTCCGCATCAAATACCGAGTTCGCGTTCAACCGCCGGCTCATCGAGGAAAAACGCGCGCCGGACGACGTGTGGCTCCAGGTGCTCGTGCAGGCACGCGAAGATTTGATTGAGCGCACTGTCGAATCGCTGGTCGGCGCGAAGAAGGCCATTATCCATCTTTACAATTCGACCTCCCCCGCCCAACGCCGCGTCGTGTTCGGCAAATCAAAGGAGGAAATTGTCGGGGTCGCCGTGCGCGGCGCGCAATGGATCAAAGACCGGTTGCCGCGCCTCAAAGGCACGGAAGTCATGCTCCAGTATTCGCCGGAGAGTTTCAGCGCGACGGAAGTCGAATTCGCCAAGGAAATTTCCGAAGCGGTCATGGATGTGTGGCAGCCGGCGCCAAAGCGGAAGATGATTTTGAATTTGCCCGATACCGTTGAGGTGGCGATGCCAAATGTTTACGCCGATCAAATCGAGTGGATGTGCCGGAACATCAAAAACCGCGAGTCGCTCATCATCAGCCTCCACGCGCACAACGACCGCAACACCGGTGTCGCGGCGACAGAACTCGGCCTGCTCGCGGGTGCGGACCGCGTCGAAGGCACGCTCTTCGGCAACGGCGAGCGCACGGGCAATCTCGACATCGTCACCGTGGCATTGAACCTTTACCAGCACGGCATTGATCCGAAGTTGGATTTCACGGACCTTAATTCCATCATCGAGGTTTACGAACGTTGCACGGGCATGACCGTGCCTGCGCGCCAGCCTTACGCGGGCGAACTGGTTTTCACCGCGTTCAGCGGTTCGCACCAAGATGCCATCCGAAAAGGTTTGAACGAATGGAAGAGCGACCGCCGCGAATACTGGGACGTGCCCTATCTTACGATTGATCCGACGGACATCGGGCGCGAATACCGCGAGGTCATCCGTGTCAACAGCCAGTCCGGCAAGGGTGGCGTGGCGTATTTGTTGGAGAGCCAGTTCGGCATCGAGTTGCCCAAGGACATGCAGCGCGAGTTTGGGCCGATTGCCAACGACGAGGTGGACAAGCTCGGCCGGGAAGTCACCGCCGCCGAATTGAAGGCGATGTTCTGGCGCGAATACATCGAACGCAACCAGCCGTGGCAGCTCAAGAGTTTTGAAACCGAGAGCAAAAACGGCATCGTCCGTTGCCGCGCAAAATTTTTGCGCGACGGCAAGCCGGCCGAACTTTCCGGCGAAGGCAACGGTCCGCTCGCCGCGCTCGTCCACGGTTTCGGCAAAGCCGGTGTGCCGCGTTTTGAAATTGCCAATTACAGCGAACACGCCTTGAGTTCCGGCGAAGAGGCCGCTGCGATTGCTTACATTCAAATCAAGCACGCCGATGGCAAAACCCGCTGGGGCGCGGGCGTGGACACGAACATCGAGCTCGCGTCCGTGCGCGCCGTGTTGAGCGCGCTGAACCGGTCGTAATCAAATGACACGCTAAAGCATGGACACCAAACGTTTGGCATCCACCCTTCAGGGTGTTCGAACCGGAAAGGAAACCGCCTGTAATGCGACACCAGCCAGCGGCACTATGTTTTGTAACCAAGCCATTTCCGGCTCGTCAAACAGGGACGAATGGTTTAGTTTTCAGACCCGACCATGAAATTACGACGCGTTTTTGTTTGCGGAATTGCGGGCTTTGTCCTTGTTGGCACAAGGATTTTTGCAGCGGACAACAACCCCACCAACGCGGTGGCGGCCACTGCGGCGGTTTATGTGCCGGACACCTCGCATCAAAACGACCCCTTGCCCGATGGCGTGCTGGCTTGGAGCGGCACGACGCTGGAAACCAACGTGGCGGCGAATGCCGGCAATGCCCATTTTGTTTTCAGCTTCACCAACATCGCAACGGTTCATGAAACCGCCCTGGTCACCAACGTCACGACCATCACTAACATCACGGCGGTCACCAATTCGTTTTTTTTCTGGTTCAAAAAAATTTCCTTCGTCACCAACTTTTCCACGGCCACCAGCATCACGACGAACAACGTTACCAAGCCGGCTCCCGTGGCTATTCTGGATGTTCATCCGTCCTGCGGCTGCACCACGGCACAATTGCCGCCGTTGCCCTGGATCATTGCCCCCGGCACCAACGGACAGTTTGGCCTCACGGTCAACCTGGCTGGAAGAACCGGAATGCAAATCAAAACGGTCAATGTCAAGACCGACAAGGGCTTCAAACAGCTCATCCTCAAAATCAACATTTTGCCGCCCGTGATCCCAACCCAATCCGAGGCCGACCGCGCCCGCGCCTTGGAACTGGCCAAGGCCGACCGGCAGACGGTTTTTTGCGGTGATTGCGCAGCCTGCCACGTCAAACCCGGCGAGGGTAAATATGGCAAACCGCTTTATGACACCGTCTGTGCCATATGCCACGAATCCAAAACGCGCGCCAGCATGGTGCCGGATTTGCACAACATCAAAACCCCGACCAATGTGGATTTCTGGCAAACCTGGATTGCGCATGGCAAGGCCGACTCGCTGATGCCCGCGTTTTCCACCGCCGATGGTGGTCCGCTCTCGGATATACAAATCGCTTCTCTCGTCCAGTATTTAGCCGTGACGTTTCCATCCCAAAGCCCTGTAAATAAGTAACTAAGCTCAGATTCCAGTTGGTAATTTGAATTTTTTTGTTGCCAAGCTGGACATTATTGTCTATATTCTGGACAGTTTGTTGCCAAAAATCAGGTTTTATGATTTAAAATGTAGAAAGGGAGGCTATGGCTGTTTCAGCGCAATTCCGATCACAAGCCGTTCCGAGGCTTTATTTTGTTAAGGGTTATGTCTTCCAGATATCGTGGTCCTGGCTTTTACGGCAATGCTGGACTCTGATAGTTTTGGCCAGCTTGGGAACATTGAGCTATCTGTTGATCACCCATTACATCATTCAGGCTGTTCAGGTGGAAGGCTACAGCATGTATCCCACCCTGACCGACTCGGGACATTATTGGTTGAACCGGTTCTCCTATGTCATAAGCGAGCCGCGACAAAACGACATTGTCGCTCTGAAAGACCCGCGCGATAATACGCTCGAGGTCAAACGCATCATCGCCATGCCGGGACAATCGGTCTATCTCAAAGACGGCAGGGTTTATGTCAATGGCAAACTGTTGAGTGAACCCTATCTTCCGGCCAATACCCCAACCTATGCCTATGAAAGGAATGCGGATGAGTTCATTTGCATCGGCAATGACAAATTTTTTGTCATGGGCGACAATCGCAACAACAGCACCGACAGCCGCACCTTCGGGACGGTCCCGCGCCAAAACATACTCGGCAAGGTGATCGAATAGCGCGTTCCCCGCTGGCCAGTTCGCAACCGGCGCCGGATTCAGCGAGTCACCGCTTGCGTTAATCACCTCCGGTGCTAACCTGTCAACCATGATGGTAAAACCGGTTGACGCAAACCCTCGATCACAAATCGGCCGGCTCGGCGAACGGATTTTAAATAGCGGCCAGATTTCCCGCAACGAGGCGCGGTCGCTGTTTAATCTCGAAAGCTCCGCCGACATTTTTGATTTGCTGTCCTGGGCTAACCGCATCCGCGAAAAATTCAAGGGCAACAAAATCCATCTCTGCTCCATCGTCAACGCCAAGGCCGGCGCGTGCTCGGAAAATTGCAGCTTTTGCGCGCAGTCGTCGTTTTACCAGACCGGCTCGCCCAAATACGGCTTCGTGGATCCCGAACCCGTGGCGGAAGCCGCGGATGAAGCCAGCAAAAATGGTGTCACCGCCGTCGGCCTCGTCGCCGCGTGGAAAGGGCTGAACGAAGGGCCGATGTTGGACGAAGTCTGCGAGCGCGTCCGCGAATTGAAAGCCAGTGGCAAGACGCGGCCTGATGTCTCGCTGGGTATCATCAAAAGCCAGCGTGTAGCCGACCGGCTCAAGGAAGCCGGCGTTGAGTGCTACGGTCACAATCTCGAAAGTTCGCGCCGGTTTTTTCCGCAGACCTGCACGACGCACACCTACGATGACCGCCTTGAGACCATCGGCCATTTGAAAAAAGCCGGCATCAAGATTTGTTCCGGCGGCATCATCGGCATGGGCGAAACGCGCGAAGACCGCTGCGACCTCGCGTTTGCGCTCAAGGAAATCGGCGCGAACGTCGTGCCGGTCAACATCCTCAACCCGATTCCCGGCACGCCGTTTGAAAAAAACGAGCCGCTTTCGGTCATGGAAATTTTGAAAACCATCGCCTGCTTCCGGTTCATTTTGCCGCGGCAGGAAATCATGATCGCCGGTGGCCGCACGGTGAATCTGCGCGACGCGCAAAGCCTGATTTTCATGGCCGGCGCGAGCGCGCTCATGGTCGGCAATTATCTCACCACGCTCAATCAACCCGTCGAAAAAGACCTGCAAATGCTCAAAGACCTCGGACTGGACCCGAGCTGGGACAACCACGGATTCAGCGACCAGGCAGAAGATGGCTGCAGCTGTGGAAAAGAAAATGGCGTGACGGAGGCGTCAATGGCGTGCATAAACAACGAGTGACAGAAAATTTGAAAATTGCTAAAATTTCTTAATGTCAGGCTTTCTTGATCTATACGCGGTTTCCATTAAAGCAGAATATACGCGCTATCTGGACGCAGACCTTCTCGGTAAGATTGTTTTCAAAAATTTTGCTCTCAATGTTTTGGGAATCAAAGAAGAGGCCATTAGAATTCCATTGTCGAGGCAAGGAGATTTGGGACCCTACAAAGACCTGTCTGATGCAGGAATCCGTTTTGAAAACCGGTCGTATAGCATAGAGACAAAAATTTCTCGATGGTGTGTGCAAAAGCGCAACAAGATTGATCCAATACCACGCTGGGCATTTAGTGGCTTGAAACATTCAGCTAAAGGCACTGAACGTGGCCAATATGATTTGGTATTCGGAGTAGGCATTAATGCTCCCGGATTGGAAGATTCACTTGGATACTGGAGACATTTACACTCGTTAAAGAAAGAAGCTGAAAAAGAAGGACGTGATTTCGACTTGTCGGTGTGGCCGCATGAGCGCGAATTTCTCAATCAATGTGGCATTTACATCCTCCCCCGACAGTTCATTTTCGCACATTGCAGAAACAGCCAATATATTACCATTCGCACAATTCCAGAGCGACGCGACTATGAATTCTTTGGTTGGGGCCATGACATTTCGCGACTCCGTAAAGTTTGGCATCGCGCCATTCAAGTTGTGAACTCGTCATCCACTTCCGAAGCGTAATACAGCATTCGTCAAAATTTCATCGCAAGAATCGGGTGGGAGTGGCCATCGTCCCGTGGCAAAGTGAGGTCATGAATGATTACGAGCGCATCGCCCAAGTCATCCGTTTTCTGGATGAGCGCCACATCGAGCAGCCTGATTTGACGACGCTGGCCGAATGTGCGGGCTTGAGCCAGTTCCATTTTCATCGCCTGTTCTCGGCGTGGGCAGGCGTCACGCCCAAGGATTTTCTCCAATGCCTCACGCTCGCGCACGCGAAGAAATTGCTTCGCGTCGGGAACAGCGTTCTGGATGTCGCGCTGGAATCCGGCCTTTCCGGTCCGGGACGATTGCATGACCTTTGCGTAAATCTCGCAGCCGCGTCGCCCGGCGAATTGAAATCCGGCGGCGCGGGTTGGACGATTTCGTTCGGCCTCGCGGACAGCCCGTTTGGAAAATGTTTGATTGCCGAAAGTCCGCGCGGCATCTGCCATCTCTCATTCGTTGAATCTGAAAATGAGGAAACAGCCCTGGCTGCGCTGCAAAAAGACTGGCCGCAGGCAAAATTAAAGCGCGGCGATGCTGCCGCCGCGCAACTCGCTGCAAGAATTTTCGCGCGACCCGCCGATTCACATTCGCAACCGGCGTTGCGCGCGTTCGTTCGCGGCACGCCGTTTCAAGTGCGCGTCTGGCGGGCGTTATTGCATGTCCAGCCCGGCACGCTCACGAGCTATGGACATCTTGCCGAGGCCATTGGCAAACCGACCGCCGCACGTGCCGTGGGCGCTGCCGTCGGCCAAAATCCGCTGGCGTATCTTATTCCGTGCCATCGCGTAATTCGCGAGACCGGCGTGGTTGGAGATTATCACTGGGGACAAATTCGCAAACGCGCGATGATCGCGTGGGAAAGTTCGCCGCGACTCACTGGCGTCGTGGAAGCGGCAAATCGGTGAAAGTGTAAAACTTCTTTGCGTTTTTGCGTCTTTGCGTGAAATTCTCCGCGTGGAAAAGCTTGGCAAAAATCACGGTGGTTACCACGGCGAGACGATTGACATCCGCGCCGTCCTGCGCGACATCGAAATCGCGGCGCAACAACACGGCTGGACCTCCGAGTCTTTTGGAAAACAAGGCGAATTCAATTTGACCGCCTTGCATCGCGCGCCGTTTTCACTCCGCAATTCGCAATCCGCAATCCGCATTTATCTGAGTTCCGGCATCCACGGCGACGAACCCGCCGGTCCACTCGCCGCGTTGCGCCTGTTGCAGGAAAATCGGTGGCCGGAGAATGCCGAGTTGCGGTTTTGCCCCTGCCTGAATCCGGTGGGCTTCGGTTTGAACCGGCGCGAGAACGCCGACGGCAGGGATTTGAACCGCGATTATCGGCATCTGGAAACCGCCGAAGTCTGCGCGCACACCGCCTGGCTGGAGCGCCAGCCGCAGTTTGACCTTTGCCTCTGTCTGCACGAAGACTGGGAGTCGCACGGTTTTTACGTCTATGAGTTGAATCCGGAAAACCGGCCATCGCTGGCCGAAACCATGATTGCGCGCATCGCGGAAGTCTGTCCGATTGACCCATCTGAAATCATCGAAGATCGTCCGGCCCGGGGCGGCATCATCCGGCCCAATCTCGACCCGCGCACGCGCCCGCAGTGGGCCGAGGCCTTTTACTTGATCGTCAACAAAACACGATTGTCCTACACGCTCGAAGCACCCTCGGATTTTCCGTTGACCACCCGCGTCAACTCGCTCGTCACCGGCGTGAACGCCGCGCTGGCAACGTAGGACAGGCATCCTGCCGGTCACAGATCCGGCTTTAAGCCGACTCCGCGTCCCTTTGCTTCATCCAGGCTCTACCCAATTCAGTCAGCGTTTTGTCTTTCATTACTTTCTCGGCCAGCGGAAAAACAATCCGCTCCTCGCGGTCAAAGTGTGTACGTGACGCGGTCACGGCCTGCAGCAACAACTGTCGCGCTTCGGGCAGCCGCCGGGCGGCCTTCACCCGCAGCAGGCTGTTGTCAATTTCCTGATGTTCGTGTTCAAAACTGTCGCGCTGGCCAAGTTGCTCCAGATAGTGATTCAACGGAGCGAACACCAAATCCTCCTCGGTCTTGCCGTGGGCGAGCAGCAGCCCTTCCATCAATCCAGCCCATCCTTTCACCTCGGCCAGCGTTTCCAGTTTCGGCAGGACGTGTTCGATGTGGTCGAAAATATTGTGGAACACGACGTGTTCCGCCAAAAGGGCATCGGTTATTTTCATGGTCAAAGTCTGTTTAACTTTATCCCATTTACCAATAGCGCGATACGACAAATTCCGCCAGACGTTTCTTGGCTTTTTTTCAACCACGGATGAACACAAACGAACACGGATTGTTTCAACGCAAAAGCGCAAAAAATTATGCAGGTTTCAATAGCCAAGGCAAACGCAGGCCGCCGTGGGTATCAGCGCGAATCAGCGTTTATCAGCGGTTCGATCCTGCGCGCCTTTGCGTCTTTGCGTTGAAAGAATTTGCGATTCAACTTTTGTAAGCCTCCATCCCGGCGCACGTGCAGACCGGGTTGCGGTCGCCGAAGACGTTGTCCACGCGGCCGACGGCGGGCCAGAATTTGTATTCGCGCAGACTCGCCACCGGAAACGCCGCCTGTTCGCGCGAATAGGGCCGGGTCCAATTGTCCGCCGCAATCATATCCGCCGTGTGCGGCGCGTTCTTCAGCAGGTTGTTCTGCCGGTCCGCCGCGCCGGATTCGATGGCGGTCATCTCGGCGTGAATGGAAATCATCGCGTCGCAGAAACGGTCGAGTTCAAACTTCGATTCGCTTTCCGTCGGCTCGACCATCAGCGTGCCGGCGACCGGCCACGAGAGCGTCGGCGCGTGAAAGCCGTAATCCATCAGCCGCTTGGCCACGTCCTCGGCGGTGACGCTCTTGAACCGGCGCAAATCAAGGATGCACTCGTGCGCGACCAGACCTTTGCGCCCGCGATGCAGCACCGGGAAATAATTTTCCATGCGTTTGGCGATATAGTTGGCGTTCAGAATCGCAAACTTCGTGGCTTCAGTCAGGCCGTCCGGGCCCATCGCGGTAATGTAAGCCCAGGAAATCGGCAGAATGTTCGCACTGCCCCACGGCGCGGCAGCGACGGCGCCAATTTCGGATTTCGGATTTCGGATTTCGGATTTAACCACCGGATGTCCCGGCAGAAACTTCACCAGGTGTTTCGCCACGCCGATTGGGCCCACTCCCGGCCCGCCGCCGCCGTGCGGAATGCAAAACGTCTTGTGCAGGTTCAAATGGCACACGTCCGCGCCGATGTCCGCCGGACGGCACAAACCGACCTGCGCGTTCATGTTCGCACCGTCCATGTAAACCTGTCCGCCGTTGGCGTGGATGATTTCGCAAATCTTCTTGATCGTCTCCTCGAACACACCGTGCGTGGACGGATACGTCACCATCAGGCAGGCGAGGTCGGCTTTGTGCAACCCGGCCTTGGCGCGCAAATCAGCAACGTCAATGTTTCCGTCCTTGTCGCAGGCGACGGCAACGACTTTCAGCCCGGCCATGACAGCGCTGGCGGGGTTCGTGCCGTGCGCGGAGGTCGGGATGAGGCAGACGTTGCGGTGAGCTTCGCCCCGGCTTTCGTGATAAGCGCGAATGACGAGCTGGCCGGCGTATTCGCCCTGTGAACCGGCGTTGGGTTGCAGGGAAATTCCGGCGAACCCGGTGATTTCCGAAAGCCAGTCCTCAAGTTGTTGAAACAAAATCTGGTAGCCCCGCGCCTGTTTCAGCGGCGCGAACGGATGAAGGCGTGCAAACTCCGGCCACGAAATCGGAAGCATTTCAAAGGCGGCGTTCAGCTTCATCGTGCAGGAGCCCAGCGGAATCATCGAGGCCGTCAGCGACAGGTCGCGCGATTCGAGCCGCTTGAGGTAGCGGAGCATCTCCGTTTCGCTGTGATACGAATTAAAAACCTTGTGCGTAAGGAAGAGAGAGGTGCGGGTGAAGTGTGACGCAATTCCACTCTCATTAGCACCGGGCTTCAGCCCGGTGTTTGACGTAGCGGAAATTGAAACCGTTTTAACGGTTTCGCGCGCGGACGAGGAAGCCGTTAAAACGGCTGGTTTGTCGTCGTTTGTTTTCACACCGGGCTGAAGCCCGGTGCTAATGAGAGTTGCGACAATTTCGTCAACAGTAAAACCTACAGCCTTGTCACCCTTGAAAACCTGCCAGATTTCAGTGATGTCGTTTTCACTGGTCGTTTCATCGAGTGAGATGCCGAGTGTGTGGTCGTCTATCAACCGGAAATTCATCCGATGCGCCTCGGCAAGCTTCACGATGTCGGCGGCGCGCTTGTCGCCGAGGGCGACGGTGATCGTGTCAAAAAAGTAGCGCGGGCGTCCCGCCTGCTCATCCAACTTTTTATTGCCTCTTTGCCCATGCAGCCGAGACGGCTGCGCTACGTTAAAGCCGAGCTTCTCCAGCCCAGCGGCGAGAATTCCGGTCAGGGCGTGAATCCGCTGCGCGATTTTCTTCAAGCCTTCCGGGCCATGATAAACGGCATACATTGACGCCATGTTCGCCAGCAACGCCTGCGCGGTGCAGATGTTACTGGTGGCTTTTTCACGGCGGATGTGTTGTTCGCGGGTTTGAAGCGCGAGGCGCAAAGCGGGTCTGCCGCGCGAATCCTTGGAAACGCCGACGATACGTCCGGGGAGGCTGCGTTTGAACTGGTCGCGCGTGGCGAAAAACGCCGCGTGCGGGCCGCCGTAGCCCAGCGGCACGCCGAAGCGTTGCGTGCTGCCGATGGCGATGTCCGCGCTGAATTCCCCCGGCGGCTTAAACAATGTGAGTGCCAGCAAATCAGTGGCAACCGTGACCATCGCTCCAGCAGCGTGGGTTTTTTCGACGAATGGCGCAAAGTCGTGAATCGCGCCAAACGTATCCGGATATTGCATCAGCGCACCGAAAACTTTGTTGTTGAACTTAAAACTCTCATGATCGCCCACGACAACTTCAATGCCGAGAGCTTTGGCGCGCGTCTGGACAACTTCGATGTTTTGCGGATGACAACCCTGCGAGACGAAGAAAATGTTTCGTCCGTCCTTGAGCGCGTGACACATCGTCATCGCCTCGGCGGCGGCGGTGGCTTCGTCAAGCAGCGACGCATTGGCGATGTCGAGGCCGGTGAGATCGGCGACCATCGTCTGGAAATTCAGGAGCGCTTCGAGCCGGCCCTGGGAAATTTCGGCCTGATAGGGCGTGTATGGCGTGTACCAGCCGGGGTTTTCCAGAACGTTGCGCTGAATCACCGCCGGGGTGATGCAATCGTAATAACCCATGCCGATGAATGAGCGGCAGACCTGGTTTTGCGACGCGATTTCCTTCAGCGCGGCGAGGACTTCATGTTCACTGCGGCCAGCGGGAAGTTGAAGCAAACGTCCGAGTCGAATCGGTTTGGGAACGGTGGCGTCAATCATCGCGTCAAGGCTCGCGTAGCCGAGTTGCTTGAGCATTTCGCCGGCGTCAGCGGGACGCGGGCCGATGTGGCGGCGGACAAACGGGTCGGGATGCGGCACGTTTTCGACGGGCTTCAAAATTTCATTCTGCTTTTCGGAAAAAGCCATGCGCGGAAACTAAAGTTGCGGCACGGCAATGCAAGTGGATTCAGGGTAAAACGATGGCAAAACCCGGCCCCATTTTTCTCTGAAACTGGCAACCGGCACGATTTGGGGACGCCCCAATATGCGGCATAAGCTGGCCGGCAGGGCCACAATTCATTGTGTTTTTAGGCGTTTTTTTGACCAAATAAAGGTTGTGTTAAATCATCAATTTTTCTATTCTTTTTAAGCTTTCACGGACCCGGTCAAAACGACCGTAAAAGCGAGCTTTTTATGCCGAAAACCAAAGAAGATACAGCCGAAGAAACCAGCAAAACCAGACCGTCTGCGACCGAAAAATACGACGCTTCAAAAATAGATAAACTCGAAGGTTTGGAAGCCGTTCGCAAGCGGCCCGGCATGTATATCGGCGACCCGGACGAGCGCGGTTTGCACCACAGCGTGTTCGAGGTGCTCGACAACTCGATTGACGAACATCTGGCGGGTTATTGCAACAAAATCGAAGTGACGATTCACATGGACGGCTCGGTTTCGATCCGGGATGACGGACGAGGCATTCCGGTGGATATGCACCCGAAGTGGAAGATGCCCGCCGTCGAACTGGTGCTGACGAATTTGCACGCGGGCGGAAAATTCGGGCAAGGCGCCTACAAATATTCCGGCGGCCTGCACGGCGTCGGCGCGAAATGTGTCAATGCGCTTTCCGACTGGTTCAAAGTCGAGGTCTCGCGCGATGAAAAAGTTTATTCGATGGAATTCGAGCGCGGCAAAACAACACAGAAACTCGAAGTCATCGGCAAATCAAAAAAGACGGGCACATTGATCACGTTCAAACCCGACCCGACGATTTTCACCCTCACGACGGAATTTAAATTTGACATTCTTGCCAATCGCTTGCGCGAACTCGCGTTTTTGAATCCGGGCATCGAAATTGTGCTCAAGGACGAGCGCGACGAGAAGACGGAGACGTTTTTTTACCGTGACGGCATCGAGCAGTTCGTTCGCCAGCTTGGCCGGAGCAAGCAGCCGTTGCATCCCAAGCCCATCGCGATCTCGGGCAAACGGCCCAGCAAAATTGACGGCAAGGACGAAGATGTGTTTGTGGATTGCGTATTGCAATACACCGACAGCTACAGCGACCAGATTCTCTGCTTCGCCAACTCCATTGCCAATACCGACGGCGGCACGCACCTCACCGGCTTCCGCTCCGCGCTGACCCGCGCCATCAACCAGTACGCCAAGCAGAACAATTTGCTGAAGGAAAAGGACCCGACGATTTCCGGCGATGACGTGCGCGAAGGTCTGGTGTGCGTGCTGAGCGTCAAGCTGCCGAACCCGCGCTTCGAGTCGCAGACGAAGGTGAAGCTGGTGAACACAGAAATTGACGGTATTGTTTCGTCTGTTGTCTATGACGGGTTGATGACACATTTCGACGCGAATCCCGGCGTTGCCAAGAAAATCATTGAGAAAGGCCTGTTGGCCGCCCGGGCGCGTGAAGCCGCCCGCAAAGCACGCGAGACGGTTCGCAAAGGCGCGCTCACCGGTGGCGGTTTGCCCGGCAAACTCGCCGATTGCTCCGACCGCGATCCGGCGAACACCGAGCTGTTCATCGTCGAAGGTGATTCCGCCGGCGGCTCGGCGAAACAGGGACGTGACCGGAAGTTCCAGGCGATTCTGCCCATTCGCGGCAAATTGATCAACGTCGAGAAGGCGCGCCTGGACAAGGTGCTTCAGAACAACGAAATTCGCACGATGATCACCGCCGTCGGCACGGGCATCGGCGACGGCGAGGGTGAAGGCGCATTCAATCTCGAAAAACTCCGCTACCACAAAGTCATCATCATGACCGACGCGGACGTGGACGGTTCGCACATTCGCACGCTGTTGCTGACGTTTTTCTACCGGCAAATGCCCGCGCTGATCAAAAACGGCTTCGTTTACATCGCGCAGCCGCCGCTGTACCAGATCGCGCGCAAAAAGCGCGTTGAATACATTGATGACGACGCGCGGTTGAATAAAATTCTGCTCGAACTCGGCACGGAAGAGGTGCGTTTAAAGAACCTTTCCGACAAAAAGGAGCTTTCCCAAAAGCAACTCGCGGAAATTTTGGAGTTGCTCGAATCGCTCGACAAATATGCGAACGCCCTGAAACGTCACGGCGGTGATTTCGCCGAATACGTCGAGCATCGCCAGAAGAAAACCGGCGATTTGCCGAGGCATCTGGTCAAGGTGCGCGAAGGCAATGACGAAACGGTGCATTATTTTCACACCGAGGACGAATTGGCGCATTTCGGCGCGAAGAACCCCGATTTGAAATTGTTCGGCAGCGATGAGGAAGGCGACACCACCACCTTCGAGAAGAAAAATGGGGCGACGCGGCGCGCTCGGCACATCGAGTTGCACGAAAGCAAGGCCATCGTTGAACTGCTGGGGAAGCTCGACAAGAAAGGTTTCAGCGTCGAGCATTACGCCGGGCAGGACAAACCGTTGTTTGAATTGATTGAAGGCGAGGGCGAGCGCGAGACGGTGAAACCGCTGTTTTCCATTCCGGAAATTCTGGCCGGAGTGAAAGAGGTCGGAAAGCGCGGGCTGTCCATCAAGCGGTTCAAGGGCCTCGGTGAAATGAATGCGAAGGAGCTGTTTGAAACGACGATGGATCCGGTGCGGCGCAAATTGCTGCGCATTGATCTGACCAACGCCGTGGATGCCGAAGAAATGTTCACCAAACTGATGGGCGAGGAAGTCGAGCCACGCCGCCAGTTCATCGAAGACAACGCGCTCAACGTGCGGAATCTGGACATTTGAAAACTTTTTGCTTGCCGATGTAGTCACATGTGACTACATTATAGTATGAAAGCGAAAAAAACCATCAAATACAAGCTGAGCAAGACTGCCGAACCAGCGGTGCTGCGCGATGCTGCGGTGGCTGAGTGGGGTCGCGTGGTAACGGTACGTGATGCCAAGGCGCATCTTTCCGCTCTTTTGGAGTGGGTGGCAGCCGGGAACGAACTCACCATCACGAGCGACGGCAAACCGAAGGCCAGATTGGTGAAGGTGGAGGCTGACGAACCCGGAAAAGTTTTTCAAGGCATGGGGGATTACCTCTTGAAACAGCCGATCCACCGCGGACCTTCGGCAGAGGAAATCATTCGCGAAGATCGCGACTCACGCGGCTGGTAACAATGTACCTCGACTCTGCCATCATCGTGAAACTGCTCGTGCGCGAAACGGACAGCAACTGGTTTGGTCGCAACCTGGCCGGCTGCAAGTTTGCAACCTCGGAACTGGCTTTGGCTGAAGTTCGTTCGGCCCTGCTCTCCAAGGAGCGCGGTGGGCATATCACGCCGTCAGAGCGCGGGACAGCCACGG